>TARA_B110000495_G_scaffold68051_1_pt1 | contig 16877 bp, 10 predicted proteins | sample TARA_B110000495 | Tara Oceans TARA_B110000495 (sample SAMEA4398219) | marine metagenome | biome: Polar Biome; feature: [MES] marine water layer (ENVO:01000295) within the mesopelagic zone...; material: water (ENVO:00002006), including particulate matter (ENVO:01000060) such as...... | reverse complement strand
TCGTCAAAATATGAATTTGAAGCTTTTTCTATAGCGTCTAATAACCATTTTTCTGTTTCTGGTGCATTCCAACCTTCCGCTGCTTCTTCAAAATCCAGTTCAACCGTGGCATTATAAGGTATGTTTTTTTCTAAAACTTTTTTAATAGCATCTACTGCTTTTTGAGGATCAACCATAGGTGGAATTCGCATAGATAATTGTAGGGTAGTGTAAGGTCTTAAAACATTTCCAGCGTTTGCGGTTGATGGTAATCCATCAGAACCAACAATGGATAAAGCTGGTTTCCACGTTCTTCTCAAAACCCCTTCAACTTTATCTTGAGTCGACGGCTCCATTTTATCTTTCCATGGGAATTCTTTCACAAGCTCATCTCCAAGAATTGAGACGAGTTTTTCTGTTTCTTTTATACGATAGGTTGGTATATCTGTATGAAGTTCTTTTACTAAAACTTCTCCTGTTTTTTCATTTTCTATTTTCGAAAGGAGAGCTCTTGCGATTCTAAAAGAAGAGGGTACATGTCCACTAGCACTTCCAGAGTGTATACCTTCTTCTAATACTTCTACTTTCATTTTTAGGCCAATTAAACCTCTCAAAGAAGTTGTTGTCCAAAATCTTTTATAATCGCCAGCGCCTGAGTCTAGACATACCACGAGATCTGGTGTACCAATTAATTCAGAGCAAAGTTCCATGTAATGGGGCAAGTCTGGAGAGCCACTTTCTTCCGAGAACTCTATTAAAACTAAGATTCTAGGGTGGTCAACATTCTGTTCTTTTAAAGCATTTATACTCGCTATTGATGCAAAAAGTGCATATCCATCATCTGCTCCTCCACGCCCGTACAGTTTTTCATCTCTTAATACAGGTGTCCATGGTCCCAACCCTTCATCCCAGCCTTCCATTTCTGGTTGCTTATCTAGGTGACCGTACATTAAAATGTTCCCTTCAATTGTACCTGGAATATCTAGCAATATAAGAGGAGTTCTATTTGGTGATTTTTTGACTATTAACTTAGATCCTTCTGGTTTGTTTTTTTCTGTCCAGTCGACAGCTAACTTTAAAACTTTTTCCATATGACCATGTTTCTCCCAATCTGGGTCAAAAGATGGAGATTTATTTGGTATTTTTATGTACTCAACTAATGTTGGTACAATTTTACTATCCCAAAAGTTTGTTATGTATTTATTTAAAGTATCTGAATTCATTTTATTTTAGTAGTAATAGTTTTTGAGTATAAATATTTTGTCGATTATCAACAACTAAGAAATATGTTCCGGATGGAACTTCTTCACCTAAGTTGTTCATTCCATCCCACATTAAATAGTTAGAACCTTTTTTATTTTTCCCTTCAAATAGATTGGTCACTGATTGACCCATAAGGTTAAATATTTTTGCTGAAACTATATCATAACCAATCGCTTTATAAGGTATTTTAATTTTATTATTAAAAGGGTTCGGATATGCCATTTCTAATTTAAACTCATTTAATAATATGTTTTCGTTTGGTGCGCTTAAAACAGCTTCAAATGAAATGGATTCTATATTAAAACCTCCTTGAACAATTTGAAGTCTAATAAACTGCTTTCCGCTTGATATTTCCACATTGGGTATTGTTAAATCAGACCAATTATACCATCCCCCGGTAGAGCTTGGCACATTAAGGACATTTATGTTTACTCCATTAATTTGGACAAAAAACATACCTCCCCCACCATTTGATGCTACAGAAATTTTAATATTATATGTCCCCGGCGTGACATCTTCAACAGTATAGCCAAGCCATTCTCCAACTTCCGTCCAGCCAATATTATAGGGGTAGCCATTAGGATTTGTGTTTTTTTCAACATCGACACCATCATTTCTATAAGACCAGCCATCATTATAACCACCATCACCATTATTATACCAATTATCATCTGTATAAGAAACCCCCCAATTTCCCATATCGTAATGGACAGCAGCGATTGTTCCTGGAATCGAGTGCGGTCGATACGGTTTTGAAACTGAGCCGTATTCTGGATCTGTTAAACAAGCAATTACACCTTCATTTACATGACAGTTTTCTATTTTTAAATTTTCTGTAAGTGTCGATAAAGCATACTCTGCTTCTTCAGCTGAGGGAGGGAAGGTGTTTCCTTCAAAATAATTTAATAAACTATTGTATTCCGACGAGATAATAGCGGAATAAGGACTAGTTATTTTATCTGCTTTCTTATGGCACCAAAAATTCCAACCAATGTTGTTTTCTTCAAGTAACTTAACCAGAGCCTCATAATACCAGGAGTTAGAGTTTTCTCCTGATTCTCCCATCCATAATGGAATGCTATAGGTATTACGCATTGACAAATAAGATTGAATAGTTGATATATCTGTTTCTCCCCAATATTTATGAAAAGAATAAGACATATTATCATCCCAGGGTGGAGTAAGCCCTGAAAAATCAGTTCCATACCAGTTCCCTTCTATGAAAACGATATGGTTTTGGTCTACTTCTCTTACAGCTTCTGTAATATCAATATATAGTTGTTTGAATTCACTTAGGCTTACACCTTCGGGTAAAACTGGTTCATTGATTAAATCATATCCACCAATTAATGTATTGTCCGAATAGTATTGTGCTATTTCTCTCCAAATTTGAACAGTTAACTCTTTTTTATCTTCTTCAAGCCATAGCCTAGCTGTACCGTCGCTATCACTAATTGGGCCTCCATTCTGTGCACCTGGCGCACAATGCATGTCAAGAATAACATACATATTATATGGTTCACACCAAGAAAGAAGTGAGTCTACAATTTCGTATCCGATAGGGGTTGATCCATCTCCAGTATGAAACTGTTTGTAATGAAAGGGTAGCCTGATATGATTAAAGCCCCATCCAGCAATTTGATCAATATCAGTTCTAGAAACAAAGTTTTTTCTATATTCGCTCCAAAACTCTTTTGATTTTTCTTCTCCAATTAGATCTACGATATGGTTCTCTATTTGAGTCGGAGATTCAAAACCTTCTATATAGGCCCTATTTATAAGCATATATCCTTCAGGGACCAGCCAACCGCCTAGCCCAAAACCTTTTAATAGTATTGGTTCACCATTGCCTTCTACTATCTCTTTTCCGTCAGTGTGTAAAAACCCTTGAGAAAAAGGCATACTATATAAAATTAAAAATATTTTTATTATTCGCATTCTTCGCACTCGTTAAAACATATTGAATTTAGAACCACGTCATCAAATTCTGTAACTACTATTCGATCGTTGTATTGGCCTGTACCACAATTGTTTGGGATTGTTTCCCAACCACCAGACCAACTAGTTGGAAAATACCCATTTCTAAATTTATAAGTAAAAGTAGAATTTTTTGGTAAGGAAAGATCTACAGACCATATATTAGTTCCTTCTTGTGGTAACATACGTATACCACCAGGAGAGCCAGACCCAATAGTTCCACCTGATATCCATACTCCCGTACCACCAACATTTACATTTTTCATATCAACAGAAAACGTAACTATTACATCGTTTTTTACAGTTGTTCTTTCATAAACCTTTACATAATCAATAAGCATTTCCATTGGAAACCGTGTTGCATCTACGCCTTGAGCACCACCCCAATCACCACCAACAGCGAGGTTTAAGATAATATAGTGAGGGTTATCAAAAGGCCACTCAGAGATATTACCTTGACTGTCATTATAAACGAAAAAATATGGATTATTATCAACCAAAAACCTTAAATAATTTGGTGTCCATTCTAAACTGTAAACATGAAAGCTATCAGTAGCTGTATTAACTATTGTTGAACCTGATTTTTGCGTATTCAAGTTATGGTTAAATGTTTCTGTGTGAATTGAACCATGCACTACATTATCATTATAGCCTACATGTTCCATAATGTCTATTTCTCCACAGTTTGGCCATCCCTCTGTACTTATGTTTTCTCCAAGCATCCAGATTGCTGGCCAAGAGCCATGCCCTTTTGGTAATTTTGCTCTAATATCAAAGCGACCATATGTTTTATTAAATTTACCTGCGGTGTTTATTCTTCCTGATGTATAATCGGAATTATATTCATTCCCCTGATAGTCTTGATCAAAATAACCGGGCTCCACTAGAGCCCGAATGACCAAAAATCCATCTTTAAAATATAAATTTGTATCTCTATCTGTATATGCCTGTAGTTCGTTATTTACCCAACCCGGTCTCCATTTTAAAATATTCCATTTATTATTATCTAATATTGGACCATTGAATTCTTCATTCCAAACAAGACTCCAGGTTGTATCAGAATCTGAAGGAATAATATTATCATCAGATGATTCACTTTGACTGTCGTTGCAACCAAAGAAGGTCATTGAAAACATGACATATAAAATTTTGAAAAGATTAAACATTATTTAATGAAAATAACTTTTGTGGTTCTGGTTAATCTCCCATGAATTATTTTCAAAAGGTATGTGCCAGAAGAAACAATTTCTCCGTTATTATTCTTTCCGTTCCAAAAAATGTTTTTCTCTGTATTGGGGGGGTATGTCAAATTCGATTTGTAAACAATGTCACCATTAATATCATACACGTTGAAATTAATTAAAGAGTTTTTATTTATTTTAATAGGTATAGAAATACGCCCATTAAAAGGGTTTGGATAAGGAGGTTTTATTTGAAATGATTGTGGCAATTGATCACTTCTTACTTTGAGTGGTTCCCCACTATATCCTGTATCTCCAGGGGTTGTTAAACATAAAATCATATAACCAGACTCAAACACAACATTTGCATAAGTAAAATCTGCATTGTTCCCATCAAAAGAGTGTGATGCCTTACTCCATCGGTCTCTATCATAATCATCAAAATCATCTTTCCATAATTCTATGAAATTATTATTTGTGCCTGTGTTTCCCGTTCCTGGGACGTAAGCGTAATATTTAGCCCAGTCATAAAACGCATATGAGGGCAGTGTAGATTCATCAAAAGAACCTGCCCAGCTTATTGCAGAGGGTTGCCAAATATTCATCATTAACTGTTGAGGGTGATAAAGTGAGTCAACATAAAAATTGTTTATATACCTAATAAGCATATCATCAACAAAAAAAGCAATGTAGTCCGGTGTCCACTCTATAGCATAATTATGAAAATTTTCTTTTGGATTAAAATTAACAAAGGCCTGATCTGGTAAGTCCCATTGATTTTGAATAATTAAATTTGTAGTCACACGGTTATCATATCTCCCGAGTAATTCAATATCTATTTCATTCCAATGTTGTGAACCGTTTAATCCTTCAGCAAAATAATCTCTGTATAAAAAAAAAGAATTTACGATACCACTTCCAGTGGATGCTTTCATTCTAGTTTCAAAGCGGCCATATTGAAATGTTTGATTTGTTCTTAGCTCACCTCCACGATAAGGTTCGGCAATTAACATACTCAAACAAGTGAGTGGTAATAAAAATTTTAATTTTATTTTAGAAAGTATTCTCATTAAAATATAAAACTTGATTTGGGACAACAGACCTTTATCTCTTTTATTTTTCCTGATCTAGAAAACAAATTTTTACTGATTTCAAAAGGTAAACTATTTCCCAAAATGGTTTCAGTGCTTTGATCTTTGAAAGAAACAAATAAACTCCAATCTTTTTTAGAGAGCTGATATATTATTGGTACTTGACAATATGTAAAGCCGAGTTGCTTTTGTTTAAGATTATAATTGCAGAATTTTTGATTTATATCTACATATGAAAAAACAGAATCTTCTCTTAAAAATTCAGATATTTTTAATAGAGCAGTTTGAAAAATAAGTTGTCCATTTTTTAGAGTGACTCCCAATTCTCCCATACGCGCAATAATCTCTTCTTTGACCTGTCCTGTCATACCTGGTTGTTGAGCACCTCTTTTATATGGAGTATGTGAGTATGGGTCGTAGGGGAAAGCCCCATATTGTTCGGGGGTCTTATCTGAACTCAGGCCAGACCTTATTTTATAATAGAACTCACCCAAGTCTTTTATAACTGAAATATCTTCATTTGTTTCTTTTGCTTTGAAAAATAATTCTTGGGTTGCTAACAGTAATTTTGATACCATGTGCCAATAGATAGACCCAATTCCTTCATAGGCATACATAGTTCCTGATCTACCTGTGTAATTTTGGTGATCAAAAATTTCTAAATAATAGTTTAAAATTTTATTTTTCTCTTTCTGGACATCTTCAGAAAACTCTTTAATCTTCGACAGCGAGGTTAGTTTTTTTTCAAGAAAACTTGTATTGATTAGTGATTCGTTAAACCTATAATTACCGACACTGTCAGCATAAAGTATTTCTGTGTTTTTCTGTTTTATTAGTTTTTTAAAAACATTACAGTCGTTGAAAATATTATCTGGAATTATGTTTTTATCTAAAAACCTTTTTAATTTTTTTCGTGGATAAAGCATAAAACTATTTTGTTCCAGCTGATACATGTCGCTATCATAAAGGGAAGATAAAATATCTATAGCTTCTTTTGGTTTAACCTTTCCTGAACTTAGGGCGGATACTTGTCCCTCAAGCATTGGAAAAAGAGGGGTCACGTTTATCTCATCAGTTTTATCAATATTTATAGTGTTATATGCACCGTATAGAGCATTATTTAAATTATTTTTTATAGAAACTTCAAAGTGTTGTAAAACTAAATTGTTAAAATTTAAAAACTCAAACACTTTTAGTTCTCCACTAGTTTTTGAAACTTGATTATATGACTGATATCTATAGTCCGAAAAAGATTTTTGTAGTTCGATTACAAATTTTTTCCTTTCTGATGGTCTAATTTTATTATTTAAAGAGGGTAAGAATTTTTTAAAGATATTTTTTACAGTTTTAAACCACAATATTACTTCAGACGAAATTTCAACTTCAACATCATTTACTTTTGCAAGTATTTTATTTAAAAATAATATGTTTCGATTTAAATAATAAAGTGTTACCATTGAAACGCCATAACCAACCAGTGCATTATTTGCATCATTCCATTCAGGCCTTTGTGTATTAAGCCATATACCACCATCAGGAACAAAGTTTGATAGTTTCGATAATTGTAATATCAAAACTTTTTCTGCCATTGTAACGTGAACGACTTGATTACCATCAAGTACTAATCTGGCATCTGTCCCAATCTCTTTAACTTGATTCATAATCTTTTGATGAAGACTATGGTCAAAATCAATTGTGTCCTTGGGGTTGCTTAAGATTTCGCTAGAGCTTTTTATTTTATAAGGAATGTTTGCAGAACTAAATATTTTGGCGTTGAAACAGTTTAAAATAAAATCACGGTCTATCTCCCACTGAGATTCTAATAATTTTAATAAGTATATAATTTGATGGTCATTCCAGTATCCAATGTGACTCCAGGTATCTTTCTCATCAACAACTTCCCAATCAATGCCCTCTTTATTTATTCTATAGGGGTTATAACCATCCTTCGTACAGGCATTTAAAAATTTACATATCATTGACTCTAAAAAATTTGGATAGCTTATGGAAAGGCCTTCCCAATTCTGAAAGATATCTCTCCAATTCCCTTCATGGTAGTATAAAACGGAGTCCCCATCATTTACTTTAATATTGAATTGATTCCAGGGTCTACTTGGATCACCGTGCCTTCTACCAAAAGTAAGTGGCAAATATTCGTAACATAGTCTTAAAAGAGAAGGGGTGTTCTTATTTTTCCCAAAACTTATTAGATCAAACAAGTTGCTGTTATCCTTAAATTGGTTTAGCTCGTTTTTTATAGAGCTATAAACAACTTTGTTTCTGGTTTTTAAAAAACCAATAAAATCATTTTTGTTTATGTCATAATTTTTTACAAAAATCCCACCACGCATTATATTAAAAAGAACATTTGATGTGTGGTGCAAATTATTATTAGTTGATGCGGTGAGTTGAAAACCATCAGAGCTTCCAATGTATTTCTTTAACAAAATGTGGTTTTGTTTTACACTCTTATCAATCTCATCCGTAATAGTATTTACTGATTCATTTAAATTAACAATTCCCATGTGGTTTTGATTTACATCTAATATTATATCCCACTCAGCTTTTTGATCTGATTTTAATTTTTTCTGAGTATTTATGTAATATGATCCTGGTATACCAGTAATAACATTTTCGTTTTTATTTTCAACTCCTGTTTTAGGGAAAATAAGGCTTGGTTGAAAATTAATATTACTACAAACCCACGCGGTATTAGCGGTCAGCGCTTCTCCAGGATCTGGCCTATCCATTATCAAAGACCCAAGAGAAAAAATTGCTAGTTTCGTATCTTGAATTATCTCTGAATGTTTATACGCATTTGAAAGATTACTTAAAGATTGTTGTGTTTGAACATCAAGCCCTGAGGGCAAAATGTTTTGGAGTCCGTCAGTTATATTAAACTCAAGGTCTTCATCTGATTCATTTAATAATTCTGTTCTTTTTATGAATCCAAATTCTCTGCTGGTTAACCATTGATACCTAAATGAGAGTTTTAAATCTTTATTTATTTCTTCATAAACGATGTTATCGCCTAGAGCATCTTTATATAAATTTTTTTCAACATTATGTTTTGGAGGTAAATAGGAAAGGGGAATCCAAGTATCAATTTTTTCGTTGTTTCTATAAATGTCAATTTTTGTTTTTGGGCCAGTTGTATTCAAGCTAGTATGAATTAAATTATCTGTGATATAAGGAAATAGGGCATGGTCGGCTTTTTCTCTTCCAGCCGTAAGTGCCCCATTACTTGATATAAACATCCAGTGGTTATCACTGCTTGTTAAACTCATCAAAAAAGGTTCTATTTGATTAACATTCTTTATTTTATAGGTTGGTTTTTTCATTTTCATATTAGCCTAGGCTATCAACTGCTGTAACTATTGACCTCCCAGGAATTGTAAACGTAGAATTGAACTGATCCCTATTATAATTAATTTCAACAGCACCATCGTTTTTATTGAGTATGATTGTTTGAGCTGAACTTTTATCACTTTTGATAGAAGACAAAACGTGTATGGTGTCATTTGTATTTATAGAGTTCACAATTTTATCGCCAGGCATGATAAACCTTGAAAAGTGACCAATGTAGTAATACGAACTTTGATAAAGCAATTCTTGAGATTTTGTATTCACAATAATCGGAGCACTACAATAATTCCCAACATGATTGGGTCCACCTTTTTCATTTAGTATTATATTCCAATCTATCCATGCAACTGTCCATCTATTAAGGTCATTAATTATAGATGTAGCATATCTTTCTCCTAAATCCCAAGAACCAATATGAGGACCGCCTTCTTGGCATCCTTCTGTAAAAATTAATTTTTTGTCCGGAAATTCATCGTGTACTTTTTGAACGTTATCGAAGTGGTCACCACAATACCAGTGAAAACCTGTTCCCCAAACATATTTTGCGGCATCAGGGTCCTTTAAAACAGTCCTAGCTCTTTCAGCCATAAGGTCTCTATTATGGTCCCAAATAATAAGTTTTTTATCTAAGAGATTATGTTTTTTTAATGATGGTCCTAAATAATTTTTGATAAAATCTCTTTCTTCTTCACCCGTATACAAACAAGAGTCCCATGTTTGTTTGGCTGCTGGTTCATTTTGAACAGACAAACCCCATATTGGGATATCTTCATTTTCATAATGCTCAATGAATTTGCAATAGTAGTTGGCCCAAGCCTCTCTATAGTCATTTTTCAGTCTTCCTCCAAAATTCATTTTACTATTTGTTTTCATCCAAGCTGGTGGACTCCACGGAGAAGCCATTATTCTAATTTTATTATTTCTTTTTTGGAGTGCATCTTTAATTAGTGGAATTAGTGATATTCTATTTCTTTCTAGAGAAAATGTATTTAGATGTGGATCACTTTCTTTTTCTACATGAGCATAATTACCTAATGAAAAATCACAACTATTAATATGTGTTCTAGCCATACTGTACCTATTCCCTTTATCTCCAAAATAGGCTTCAATTATTTCTTCTTTTTTATCCTGATTGAGCTCTTTGTATATACTAGATGATGATTCTGTGAAGGATCCTCCAAAGCCTAAAACTTTTTGACGTCTTTTATCGGTTTCCACTGTCACTTTTGAATTTATATTAGCTTTTTTATTAGCTAGTTCTGTTGATGATGTTTGAAAAACCCTATCGGGTGAATTTTTTGAAGTAATAAATAATTTTAGAATGTTCTTATTCATTTTTTACTCACTTTAGCGATTTAAGAAAACTTTGATACCAGTAATAGCTTTCTTTAGGTATCCTTTCGAGTGAATCAAAATCTACCCAAATCATTCCAAATCTCTGGTCATAACCTTCTGCCCATTCAAAATTATCCATCAAAGACCATGCGAAATATCCGGTGCATGGGATACCCTCATCCACAGCTACTAGTATTTGTTCAATATGTGCACGGTGGTATTCTACTCTTTTGGTATCGTTTACTTTTTTATTTTCATCTGGGCCATCAGCATAGGAACATCCATTTTCTGTAATAATAATTTCATTAACGTTATATTCGTCTTGAAGTTTTTTTAAAAGGTCGTAGATACCTCTTGGGTATACCTCCCATCCAAAATCGGTTTTTTCCCCTATAGATACTATTTGTTTATCGTTTACTTTTTCATCGATATCGTCATTTCTTATAACCGCTCTACTATAATAATTCACGCCTAAGAAATCAGTTGGCGTTGAAATTATTTTTAAATCACCTTCTTTAATAAAGTTTAAATCAGACTTTTTAATAAGACTTTTTTCTATTAAAGAATTAAATAATAATTCTGGGTATTTTTCATTGTACAAAGGATCTAGATATAATTTATTAAATTGAGCATCGTAAAAATCACATGCTTTTTTATCATATTCACTATCAGAAGCGGGTATAGCAGTATTTAGGTTAAGCGTAATGCCTACCTTTGCCTTTTTAACATTACTTTTTATTTCTGGAACTGCTTTTCCATGAGATAGCAATAGATGGTGTGCGGTATGAAGACTTTTTGCCCATTCGTTCTTTAGTCCAGGTGGCTTTCTACCCTCAATATAACCTAGAAAGCTAATACACCATGGCTCATTATGTGTAATCCAGTTAAAAACACGGTCTCCTAAACCCCTGCTTAAATAGTGACTATATTTAACAAATTGCTCTACCATATCGCGATTGGTCCATCCACCTAGGTCTTCTAAACCCTGGGGTATGTCCCAGTGATTGAGCGTCACAAAAGGAGTTATATTGTTTTCTAACAAGTTATCAACTAAGCGATCGTAAAAATCCATACCAAGCTGATTTATTTTATGTTCTGTTCCAATTGGAAAAATTCTTGGCCAGGAGATTGAGAACCTATATGAATCAACACCAAGGTCTTTCATTAATTTTATATCTTCGGGGAATCGATGGTAGTGGTCACATGCAGTATCTCCATTATCTCCATTTTTAACTCTTCCTTTTGATTGACTAAACACATCCCAAACTGAAGGTCCTCGACCATGTAAATTATGTGCTCCTTCAATTTGATAACTTGAAGTTGCAATGCCCCAGTTGAATGATTTTTTTAATTTGTTGTTTTTCATAAATGTTTTTCTTTATATAATGTTAATTAGTTATCTCACTAAGCCATCCTGGAGAAGCTGCCTGAACTAATTTTTTTGTATATTGGCTTTTAGGGTTTTTTATTAGTTCTTCTGCGTTATTTTCTTCGATTAACTCACCTTTATTTAAAACAAGTATCCTATCTGCTAAATACCTAGCAGATGCTAGATCATGTGTGATGAAAACAACTGTAAGGTTTTTTTTAATTCTTAATTTTGCAAAAATTTCTAAAATCTCCATTCGAATTGAAACATCTAACATTGATGTCGGTTCATCCGCTATAATTATTTTTGGTTTAATACAAAGAGCCCTTGCAATTGCAACTCGTTGTCTTTCTCCACCGGACATTTCGTGAGGAAACTTTTCCGCAAATACTTTTCCAGGGAAAAGCCCAACTTCTTCAAGGCTTTTATATATTATTTTAGAGATTGTGCCCTTGTCATGTATGTTTTGTCTTTTAAGTGGTCTAGACAAATGATGATACACGGTATGGACTGAATTCAAAGAGGCAAAGGGATCTTGGAAAACCATTTGAACTGATTTTCTATATTCTAAAGGCACTTTTCTAGCTTCTGAAATTCTTGTATTTTTTCCATTTAATAGTATGTTACCCGATGTTGGCCTTATAAGTCTTGTGATTAATCTTGCAATTGTACTTTTCCCACTGCCTGATTCCCCAACAATAGCAATAATCTCTCCAGGGGAAACTTGGAAGCTTACATTCTTAACCACCTCTAATTCAGATCTTGAAAACAATCCGGGGCTTTGAAATGTTTTAGAAAGATTTTGAACTTCTAAAATTGGATTATTTCCGAAATTTATATTTTTAGGTTTTGGTAATAAGTTTTTTTGTCTTGGTCCCGATGCGGAGGGGAGCGATCCAATCAATTTTTTTGTATACTCATTGTTTCCACCCTTTTGTATTTTTTCTACCGTATCTGTTTCAATCATTTCACCATCTTTCATTATTGCGATTCTGTCAGCAAATTCTAATAAAAGATTTAAATCATGAGTGATAAATAATATAGTAAAATCTAATTTTTTTCTTAATTGAATGATTTTTGATAGGATTTCTCTTTCAACAATTACATCTAATGCTGTCGTTGGTTCATCCATAATAATAATTGAGGGAGTTAGAGCTAGAGCGATTGCTATAACTACTCTTTGCCTCATTCCTCCAGAAAGTTGGTGGGGATAGCTCTTTGCATTTTCTTTTGACACATCAACTAGATTAAGTAGTTGCTCTACCTTTTTATCGGCTTCTTGTCTAACCATATTTTGATGAATTTCTAAAACATCTTTTATCTGGTCTTCTACAGACATTACAGGGTTAAGTGCATTTAGTGCACTTTGCATTACAATCGAAATTTGTTTCCAGCGGTATTTTTTTACTTCATCAGCAGATAATGATAATATATCTACTCCGTTTATTATCACTTGACCACTAGTTATAACAGCAGGCGGGGGAAGGGTTCTAATTAGTGCTTGTACCACTGTACTTTTTCCACTTCCTGATTCCCCAACCAATCCAAAAATTTCTCCCTGCTTGATTTGAAAGGAAATATTTTTCACAGCAGTCTTTGATCCTTTCTTAAGAATGTATTCTACGCTGAGGTTTTTTATTTTGAGAGCTTGATCAGTCATTCGATTTCATTACGGGGGTAACACCATCTTCAATTAAATGTTTTGGTACTTGTTTTTTCCAGCGCCTTTCAGAAATAAGCCTTGGGTTTGTTGCTTCATCTATTCCAAAGTTAATAAGTGTTAAACCAAAACTAACTAAGGCTATACTTAGTCCAGTTGGAATAAATGTCCACCAAGACCCAGTTAAGAGAGCCATATCATTGCTAGCCCAATATAAATTTGTTCCCCAAGTAACACTACTGACATCACCCAGTCCTAAAAACTCTAATCCAACTTGTGCTCCTATAGCATAAATTGATGCACCAATAAAAGAGGAGGCAATTAGAGATAGCATTCTAGGCATTATTTCAACTACAATGATTCGAATATTTGTTTCACCACTTACGATTGCTGCAGATACAAAGTCTCTATTTCTGTATGTCATCATTTGTGATCGAATTACTCTTGCGTTCCAAGCCCATCCAGTTAGTACCAATACACCAATTAAAGTACCTGGCCCTGGGGGTAACCAACTTGCGAGAATTACCATTAAGGGTAATCCAGGCATAACTAGAAAAATATTGATTAAAAAAGATAGAAGATCATCTGTTCTACCACCAAAATAACCAGATGCCCCCCCAATGATAGCTCCAATCATGACAACTAAAAAGCCAGTAGAGAAGCCAACGAAAAGTGTTTGTCTTGCACCAGCTACAGTTTGTGCAAAAACATCTTGTCCTTGCCCATTAGTTCCGAAAAGAAATTCTACAGAAGGGGGAGACAAAGGAGTTCCTATAAAAGCAATTGGGTCTTTTGCGAAAAAAGGACCAACTATTGAAATAAAGATAACCCCTCCAATTAGATATAGACCAATTAAGGATTTTTTTAGTTTGAAAATTCCTCTGGCCCATCGTTTTAGAATACTATTTTTGGTTTTGTTAATGATTTACTTCCTTGTCCTAGGGTCAAAAAGTAAGATCACAATATCTACCAACCAGTTTGCTAGTAAAACAGCAAGAGTTATCGTCATAAATAAACCTTGCATTAAAGGAAAATCTTGTGATTTTACGGACTGAAGTAACAGATATCCCTGTCCCGGGTAAGAAAAAATTATTTCTGTAAGAAGTGCACCACTTAATACAAAACCTAATGCCATTCCAAATCCAGTTAGATTTGGAAGAATAGCATTCCTAGCAGCGTATTTAATCATAATCCTTCTTTTTGATAGTCCTTTTGCGTGTGCAAAAGTGATATAGTCAGATCCTAATGTTGAGATTAAAGTATTCCTCATTGATAACATCCAGCCTCCTAAACTCACTAAAACCATTGTCAACGCAGGTAAGAAAGCGTGGTGTAATACACTTAATATAAAAGCTAGATTAAAACCTGGGGATACATCTGCACTATATGCGTGACCCAAAGGAAAAAAACCAAACTTAAAGCCAAACAAATAGAGCATAAGCATGGCAAGCCAAAAATATGGGAAAGCGCCAATGAACGCAAGCGTTGGCGGTAGTATAGAATCTAGTTTTGAATTTCTATTCCAACCAATAATTGTTCCAAGTAGTGTGCCGATAAAAAAAGAAATAACAAGAGAGGTTCCTGCTAAAAAGAGAGTCCACAATAAGGCACCTGATATTACAGATGAAACTTCTTGCGGGAAGTAGGCTATAGAAATACCAAGGTCGCCAGAAAGAACACTTTTTAAATACGAAAAATATTGATCAATTAAAGAATCATCGTTCAGTCCAAATGTTTCTCTTAGAGCATCAAGCGCTTCAGGTTTTAGTTTCCCCCTAAATCTAGCAAAAATTATGGTTGCTGGATCTCCAGGCATAAGTCTTGGTATGAAAAAGTTTAGAGTTAGCGCTGCAAAAGCTGCCATTAGGTAAAACCCTAACCTTCTTAATAAAAATAAAATAGACTGGCTCACCTAGGCTTCACATTCAACATAAGAAAGAGGTTTTCATGTTCATAGTTTGGAGATAATGTTCCATATGGGTTTTCAGCACTGGGGAAGTTTGTAAAATGTGTAGTATTACATTCAGCCCAAGAAGCTTCTGCAAATAAAGGTAAAGAAGGTGCATTTTCCACAAAAATTTCTTGTAGTTCATAAATGATTTTTTTTATCTCGTCCTTATCTGAAGTTTTTTCATATTTTTTTAATAGAATATTTGCCTTATCAGAACTAAAACGATGCCAGTTCACATCTGCTGTCTCTCCCAATGGCTTTAGATAATCTGGAGACATCATCCCTTTGTACAGATTATAAGGTGTAGACCCTTTTTCTGTCCAACCAATTGATAGCTGAAAATCACCTTTTTGCATTCTACTGATCCATGCACCAAAATCATAGGTTTTGACCTTTGTTTTTACACCAACCTTATTCAGATTTTGACTAACAACTTGCGCAGACCGTATCCAGTCACTCCATCCTGATACTATAATTATTTCAAGTTCTATAGGTTCTCCATCGGGGTATGTTCTATAACCTTTTTTATTAAGTTTGAATCCATATTTTTCAAAGATTTTTGATGCTTTTTCGCTAGAATGCTTTGTCCAGTCCTCCATTTTTTCAATATTTGGCGAATGCCAAACAGACATCGGGCCAGAAACGCCAGTAACACTTGCAGGTTCAGTATAATCATACATACCAACTCTAACTACTAGTTCCCTGTCTATAGCATAACTGATAGCTTTCCTAATTTCTACATTACTTAATAGTTTGTCTTTGGTATTGGTATACAAAAAAGTTGTGTGACCAGTAAGTGGAAACCAATATTTGTGATGTTCTGGATTCTTTTCTACAAACACGCGCTCCACTGCTGGGATAAAAGCACCAGCCCAATCCAGTTTTCCACTGTTTAATGCAAGTGTAACTTGTTCGTTGCTTGGAAAAGTTGGGAATACAAGTTTTTTAACATAGGGTCTACCTGGCTGCCAATAGTTTTTATTTTTTCCAAGTTCCCAAATTTGATTATCAAATCTTAAAATTTCAGTAAAAGGCCCAGTACCAACCGGGTTTGGGTTTAGAAATCTTACCGGATCCTCAACTTTCTCCCAAATATGTTTTGGCACTATTGACTGAGTTGCTAGAGCATCAAACCCAGGAACATTTACTCTGTTAAATTTATATTGTACAGTGCTATCATTAATAGCAACTACCTGGTCTAGATATTCCCAAGAATTTCTAGTGTCTAGAGCTTTAAAATCTTTTTTAATTTTTGAAGTAAAAACAACATCATTTGCTGTAAAGGGTAATCCATCTGACCAAAATACATTTTTTCTGGTTTTCATTTCTAGGACTGTATTATTTTTTTTCCATTTATAACTAACGGCTAACCACGGCACCCATCTTCCTGTCATAGAGTTATACACAAATAGTGGCTCATGAATACCACATTTAGTAGGCCACCTAGTTGAACCCGCAGGACTAAGAGGGTTAAAGTTTCTAGACCAAGATATTTGCGCTTCCTGGTAAACAATTAAACCATCTCTTTTTTTTAGTGATGATTCTTGACTGCAACTCGACAACATAAAAGATATTATAAAGACAAAAAAGATTTTTAATGTCATTATCATCATGATTTCTTTTTATAAACTCTGAAGTAATCAATTTCCATTTTTGAGGGCAGGGCTTTATCATCTATTCCCTCTTTCCCGCCCCAGTTTCCGCC
>TARA_B110000495_G_scaffold107901_1_pt1 | contig 16882 bp, 14 predicted proteins | sample TARA_B110000495 | Tara Oceans TARA_B110000495 (sample SAMEA4398219) | marine metagenome | biome: Polar Biome; feature: [MES] marine water layer (ENVO:01000295) within the mesopelagic zone...; material: water (ENVO:00002006), including particulate matter (ENVO:01000060) such... | reverse complement strand
GTTGATATTTATCTCAGTAACTATCCGCCGCTCAACAAGGAAAGTGCATCCTTCGAGCAGACGTTTCTCAACGAAGAGGAACGGGCACGTTTTCTTGAAAAAAGAGCGGATAGTAATCGTTGGTTGAATTTGGCTGGTTCGGCTAATGTCTTATTGATGAATCGTGGCGGAGGCCGTCTGGAGCGGGTTCCGTATGACGAAGAATTAGCCCAATGGCATCGATCATTCCAGGCCGTTTGGGCCGATATCGACGACGATGGCGATGACGATTTGTATGTGTGTAATGATTTCGCGCCGGATTCAATGCTGCGAAACGATACGCCGCAGGGAGCTGCGCAACCGGTATTTGTCGACGTGACCTCGGAGGTTCTAACCTATAAAGGATTCGGTTTTGGTATGGGGGCCTCGTACGGCGATTTTGATCGCGACGGCGACCTTGATCTTTATGTTTCCAATATGTTCTCCAAGGCGGGGCGGCGAATTATCCAAAAAATGAAATCGGTTGATCAGCGAATTGAAGTAGCGGCAGCGGGTTGTTTTTTGTTTGTCAATGATGGTGGGAAGTTTACTCAAAGCGCAGGTTCCGAGGACGATCAATATCATGTTAATCAGGTAGGTTGGTCCTACGGGGGGCAATGGGGAGATTTCGACAACAACAGTCAATTGGATCTTTATGTCCCGACCGGTTTTTACACGGCGCCAGAGGAAATCGACACCCAAGTCGACACCTGATCTTGTCTTTGGCGCTCGGTCGTGCGCGATGACCCTTCTCAAGCTGATTCATTTCGAGATGACTCCCAGTGGGATAATCAAAAATACCAAAACCGGGTTTTGGTTGATTCGGCAAAGGGGGCTAAATCCCGATCCAATCAAAAATGGGGGTTCACCAGTAATTCGTTAAGTGGCCGTGAAAGAAACAGAATGTTTTTGCGGCACAAAGACAATTTTTCTGATGTGACGTTGATCAGCGGCGTGGATGATATCGCCGATGGCCGTTCCTTTGCTCTCTTGGATTTTGATCAAGATGGTTGGCAAGATATTGCAATGATGTCGCTGAACTCGCCTCGATTTAAACTCTATCGAAACGAACTGCAGTCGATTTATCCTGATAATTCGTCTTTTCGATTTCGATTCATTGGAGGCCAGAGGGGCGGGGCGCCCTCAGTCAAGCTAAGCAATCGAGATGGAATCGGAGCGACGGCATTAATTACGTTTGCTTCGGGAAACAAATTGCTTGTTCAGCGGCAGGCGGGGGAGGGGTTTGCGAGTCAAAATTCTGACGTCAAAATGATTGGTGTTCCGAAGGGAGATTCGATAGAACGGGTTGAGGTTCGCTGGCCTTCGGGGTTAAAAACGGAGATCATGAATCCGAATATTTCTGAAATTTTGACGATCCGGGAAGTGGGCGATGAATAAACAGCCAGTGGCTCCAATTGAACATGATGCCATCACGAATTTTGTGTTTGTGATGGCGATCGCCTTGATTACTCTCGCGATGAATCAAGGGTGTGTTCGAGAGAAAGTGATTCAGGTAGATCCGCAAGCCAAGGACACCAATCATGCAGAGGTTGCATTGATTAGTGACCTAATCGATAGCGAAGATCTGATTCTTGATCTGACGCCGCGGCTAAGTCGACTGGCCGATTGGTATGAGCAGCGTTCTCAGAATCCGCAGCTTCCCCTGTCACCGGATTTATTGACATGTCTGAATGTTACCGGCTTGGCATCGGTCAGTTCTGAGCAGGTGTTTCATCAAGATTCGAGTCACGCAGATTTTATTGAAGTCGGGCACTGGCCGATTGCAGAAACAGTCGTAGAACAGCCCCTCGATCCGTGGCAAGCTGCGATGGAGTTGGACGCTCAATGGGAGACGATGAAGTTTGGTGCTGTGTCGGGTAAGTTTTCCGATTCAGAAAAGAGCATATTCATTTTAAAGACAAAAGTCGAAGCGAGGGGGCACTCGCCGTCGGGGAAGCCGAATTTACTATTCGGGTTGAAAGCGCATCAGTCGCTGGAGTTCCAGAAGGAAGCGGGCCAATGGGTTTTACGTAAATGGAATCAGGAAGATTTCTATATCGAACGTTCTCAGCAGTCGTTGTTTCAGGAGGTTTTGGCTGATGTTCTCAAAGACCCCGTAGCACTCGAAAATGCTCAGCGTTCATTTCTGGATGAGATCATTCTCAAGACCGCTCAGACCGGCGTTTACGAATTACCAGATAACAAATATTCAAAATGGACGACCATGACGTCCGACCATGTTTATCCATCAGTCTCGGTCGTTGATTTTAATAATGATGGCTGGGACGACATCTTCCTGACGGCGAGATGGGGGCCGACTCAGATGTTAAAAAATCTCGGAGATGGGACATTTGTTGATGTGGCCGAGTCGGTGGGATTGAAGGTCGATTTTCTGGTCAATTGTGTTTTGTTTGTTGATCTTGATAATGACGGCGACAAAGATCTATTAATGGGGCATTCGTTGGAACCCGCGAGATACCTTCGAAATGATGGAGGCGTTTTCAAGGATGTTACCGCCACTCACTCGGATCTCAGTGAAGATTTGCAATATTTTACCAGCGGGATAGCGGCGGCGGATGTGAATCGAGATGGCTTGGTCGATGTTTACATGAGTAGTTATCCGCCGTTGAGTAAAAAAGATACTGCTTTTGAGCACCACTTTTTAAGCGAGAAAGAGCGGAAAATTTATCTCGAGAAACGGGATGCCAGCGAAAAGTGGGTTGGAACCGCAGGTACGGCGAACGTCCTTTTGATGAACCGGGGTGGCGGGCGTTTGGAACGCGTGCCATTCGATGACGTCTTATCGCAATGGCGCCGATCCTATCAACCTGTCTGGTCGGATATAGACAACGATGGCGATGATGATTTGTATGTATGCAATGACTTTGCCCCTGACGCGTTGCTTCGTAATGATACTCCTCGCGGTGCAAACCAACCGGTTTTTGTCGAAATTACTGATTCCGCGATGGTCAATAAGGGCGTTGGTTTTGGGATGGGAGCTTCGTTCGGTGACTTTGATGCTGATGGCGACTTGGACCTTTATGTTTCGAATATGTTCTCAAAGGCAGGACGTCGGATCGTAAAAAAACTCGACTCGGTAGACCCGCGGATTCAAGTTGCGGCTGCCGGATGTTTTCTGTTCGTTAATTCTAATGGGGAATTTGAGCAGCGAGCTGGAGCGGCAGTGGATCAATTTCACGTTAACCAAGTCGGCTGGTCTTATGGAGGGCAGTGGGCCGATTTTGATAATGACGGGCGGCTCGATCTCTATGTACCGACTGGGTTTTATACGGCGCCTCGGGAGATTGATACACAGGTTGACTTGTGATCGTGTCTTTGGCGCACGGTCGTGCGCGAAGATACAACTCAGGCAGACGGTTTTAAAGAGAACGATCTATGGCAGCACCAGCGTTATGTGAATGACGTGATTGTCCGTGCGGCGCCCAAAGCGTCCGGCGACCTCTCAGACGACGGCCTGAAATTCACGAGTAATTCACTTAGCGGTCGTGAACGAAATCGGTTGTTCTTGCAGCTCGGCGATAACTTCACGGATGTGACCCTGCTTAGTGGAGCTGATGATATTGCGGATGGTCGCTCGTTCGCAACGCTTGATTTTGACAAGGACGGCTGGCAAGACATTGCGTTGATGTCGCTCAATGCTCCCCGATTCAAGTTGTATCGAAATAAGATGTCGTCAGTTCGCCCTGGCAATCGCTCGTTTCGATTCCGCCTGGCAGGGGGGAATACGTCTTCTGTCGCGACACCAGATTTGAGTAATCGTGATGGTATTGGTGCTCAAGTTTTGGTGGTGTATGAGTCGGGAAAAAAGATTTTGATTCAAAATCAAGCGGGTGAGGGATTTTCGAGCCAAAACTCTGCGATTCAATCGATTGGCATTCCGGTGGGAGATTCGATTGCGAAGCTGGAAATTCGTTGGCCAAGCGGTAACAATGCAACGATACTAGCCCCCAATGAATCCAAAATATGCGTGATTGCAGAGGTCGCTCCGGAAGCGAATTAAATGGGGTTCTCAGTTCTTGATCGAATGGGTCGGAAGTATGGTTCGAATTACACTGGTTTTCTGTTGCGGTTTGTTGTTTTTCGGTGGAGGCGCACCTTTGAAAGTGCGAGCCGATGACGCGGGTCCCAATGTGCTGCTGATCGCGGTTGACGATTTGAATGACTGGGTCGGTTGCTTAGGCGGGCATCCACAGTCATTGACGCCTAACATTGATCGCTTGGCGGCGGCTGGCGTGTTATTTACTAACGCCCATTGTCAGGGGCCGATCTGCGGTCCGTCTCGCGCTTCTATCCTTTCCGGGTTTTATCCACACACGACCGGCGTCTATCAACAGCCAAGCGGCAAACGAATGGAGGCTGATGAAATTTTTTTCAAAGGTCAAATGTTGCCTGAATATTTTTCTCGTAACGGATACGAAACGTTTGCAGTCGGTAAAATCACGCATGGCTACCGGCACGAAACAGCATTCGATCATTATGGAGGGAAGTTTGATGGGGTTGGCCCGAAGCCAGCCAAAGGGCGCCGGTTCAATTATTTCCTGCCAGACGTGCCTTTTACGGGAACGCAGACTGACTGGGGAGCTTTCCCCGATCAAGATGAAAAAATGCCAGACTACCGTTCGGCGGATTGGGCGAGTGAAGTTTTGGAACAAACGCACGAGCGCCCATTTTTCTTAGCGGTTGGCTTTAACCGGCCACACGTTCCTTGGTATGTCCCGAAGAAATGGTTTGCTCCTTTTCCATTGGACAAAATCGTTTTACCTGCAGTCATCGAGGATGACTTGGAAGACATTCCTTTGATCGGGGTGAAGATTCATGAGCTCCCTAAATATCCCTCGCTCGAATTTTTGCAGGCCAATGGCAATGAGCAATTTAAGAAGTGTGTGCAGGCGTATTTGGCATGTAACTATTTCGTAGATCATCAAGTTGGACGGGTGTTGAAATCGCTGGAGCAAAGCGCGTACGCTAAGAATACTTTGGTGATTTTGTTTTCTGATCATGGTTATCATTTGGGCGAAAAAGGACGTGTTAGCAAACACAGTTTATGGGAGGAATCGACACGGGTTCCTTTCATGATTTTGCCACCGGGCGATTCTGAACTGCGCAATAAAGTTGCCGGTAGGAAATCGTCTAAGCCTGTCGAGTTAATTGACTTGTATCCAACCCTTACTGAAATGTGCGGCCTTCCTTCGAAAGCCTCTAACGAGGGACGAAGTCTGGTTCCCTTGATGAAAGACCCATCGATGGAGTGGAGATTTTCGGCGTTGTCAACTTACGCTCGCAAGAATCATTCGCTTCGCACCGAGAGATTTCGGTATATCAGATATGAGAATGGGGCGGAGGAGCTTTACGATCACCAATTTGATCCCGAAGAATGGGAGAATATAGCGGGTGATCCGGAGCAGGCAGAGTTAATCTTTCGTTTCCGTTTAGAACTACCTCGGCAAAATGCTAAGTACCACGCGGCGACAAAAAAGGGGGCTGTTAATCAATGGTTTCAAGACCACTTGAAAGCCAATGGAATTAAATGAAGCGAATCTTTGATTGGTCTTTTCTGGCTGTTGGATGATTGAGTTGGCAGCGTGAACGTTCTACAATCCTAGGGGCACCTTATTGATCTGTATTTTCTTAATTCTCGATTGAATTTTTAAGGGTTTTAATGCGCGCTTTATTGTTATCTGAATACCAAAACCTAAACGTAGTAGAGGTTGAAAAACCGGTATTGGGCCCCCTCGATGTCTTGGTTTCGGTCAAGGCTTGCGGTATCTGTGGCAGCGATGTTCACGGCTACGACGGGAGCAGCGGTCGCCGAATTCCACCTTTGGTGATGGGCCATGAGGCGGCCGGGGTTGTGACGGAAATAGGTCCAGAGGTTTCTCGGTTTTCGGTCGGGCAGCGAGTGACTTTTGATTCGATGATTTCCTGTGGAAGCTGTCGCGTTTGTCTTGAGGGTAGTACCAATCTCTGTGCCGATCGTCGGGTGTTGGGCGTTTCATGCGAAACGTATCGGCAGTCAGGTTGTTTCGCCGAGTTTGTCGCGGTTCCGGAGCACATCGTTTACGAGATTCCTGATGATCTGGCATTCGAGCATGCGGCACTTGTGGAGCCGGTTTCGGTGGCGGTTCATGCTGTTAGTTTGCTCGATATTCCATCGGGTGCGACTGCGGTTGTCGTTGGCACTGGAATGATTGGCTTACTTGTTGTTCAGGCATTGAAGGTTGCTGGTTGTAAGCAAATTGTCGCCATTGATATCGACGCTTTTAAATTAAACCTAGCGAAAGAACTTGGGGCAACTCACTGTCTTCAAGCCACTGCGGTTGATGTCGTGTCGGAAGTCTTAGCAATCACCGATGGCGTTGGTGTCGATATCGCAATGGAAGTCGTTGGGAAAACAGACCCCCTCCGCACGGCTATCGACTGTGTCCGGCTCGGTGGGCAGGTCGGACTCGTGGGAAACCTTCAACCGAATGTTGACTTACCACTTCAGAAGGTCGTGACGCGAGAACTTAAACTAGTGGGGTCTTGCGGGTCAAGCGGCGAATATCCACGGTGCATCGAATTGATGGCGTCCGGGCAAATCAAAGTCAGCCCCCTCATCAGTCAGGTTACTACCTTGGATCGGGGGCCAGAATTTTTCCAGCGACTTTACAAGCACGAACCGGAGCTTCTAAAAGTTGTGGTCCAGCCGTAATGCTCAGCCTGCGATCAATGGAATAAACCATCCACTACATTGCAGGTGCTACCATTTGCCCTTTGGCTGCATTTTCGTCAGGCTCGGCTTGCTTTTTGATGAAGTTCGGGTCCGCTTTAGGAACTTGTTGACCTAGCCAATAATAAAAACCGCCGACACCACAGAGCCCTAATCCAAAAATGAATAGAAGAATTATTAAACGTTTTTGCATATCAATCTCTGAGCGAAAAAATAAGGATGAGGCTTGCGCCTGACCGAGGGACTAATGAGTGAGGTTAAGTGTGTTGGCTAGGATAACCAAAGCTGGTGTTGAGTGCTATCGAGGGGGCAGGAAAACATCGGAATCTGTGTGAAAAACAACCTAAATATCGGAGTAAACTGTGTCATTTGACTTATCAGATAAAGTTGCCTTGGTTACAGGTGCAAGCCGCGGCCTCGGGCTGGGTTTCGCAAAAACATTGGCAAAAGCCGGGGCGAGTGTCGCGATGACGAGTCGGACACTGAGTTCATTGGACGGTCCCTGCGATGAGGTTGAATTATTGGGGGCGCGAACAGCCAAAATTGGATTAGATGTGCGGAATCATCAGAGCATCAAAGACGCGATTGGCGAGGTGATCGATACCTTTGGCCGAATTGATATTTTGGTTAATAACGCGGGGTGCAATGTGCGCAAGCCAGCGGCCGACGTTCAATGGGAAGACTGGAATCTCGTTTTAGATACGAATTTGAGAGGTGCATTCTTCGTTGCCCAGGAAGTCGCCAGGCACATGGCGAAGCAGCAGTATGGGCGAATTATCAATATTGGTTCTGTCACCTGTGTGGCAGGGTATGCAGGACTAGGCCCCTACGGAGCAAGCCGAGGAGGGACCAAGCAACTTACCATGAGTTTGGCTCACGATTGGGGAGGTGACGGCATTACCGTTAACTGTCTAGCACCTGGGTGGTTCAAAACCGAACAGAATAAAGTCATGTATGAGCAAGAAGGCTGGGTTGATTATCTTTGCGAACGGATTCCGTTGGGCCGTCCGGGTGCGCCCGGGGATCTCGCTGGTCCGTTACTGTTGCTGGCCTCGGATGCGAGCCAATACATCACGGGTCAGACTTTATTGGTAGACGGCGGCATCTCCGTCGGCGCGGTCCGAGCTACGACTGAGCAGTAGTGTCAGCGGGGGGATGTTCCGGGCTAGTATCAGAACTGCAGGTCTAACGCTGGCGGATGCGAATGATTGTTAGACGCTCGTAGCCACCGATTTCTGGATGCGTTGGATCGCCGTTACTGTATTCTCAAGACTGTTGAATGCACTTAGACGGAAATAGCCTTCGCCGGCAGCTCCGAATCCACTTCCGGGCGTACCAACGATGTGGGACTTCTCAAGCAGTTCATCGAAGAAATCCCAACTGCTCGTGTCACCGGGGGTTTTTACCCAAACGTAGGGTGCGTTGATTCCGCCAAAGACTTGCAATCCAGCAGCGGTGAGTCCTTCGCGTAGTAATTTCGCGTTGTTCATATAAAAGGCTACGAGTTCACTGATTTGTTCCCGTCCTTCTTGCGAATAAGCGGCTGCGGCTCCGCATTGGACAGGGTAAGAGACTCCGTTGAATTTTGTGCTTTGTCTCCGATTCCAGAGTGCGTGAATCGAATGAGAGTCACCGGTGGCTGTTTTGCCGACAAGCCCTTTCGGGATCACGGTAAAGGCACATCGAGTGCCGGTGAATCCAGCGGTTTTACTGAAACTTCTGAGTTCGATCGCAACCTCCCGGGCGCCTTCGATTTCAAAAATTGAACGGGGAACATCTTCCTCGGAAATGAATGCTTCGTAGGCGGCATCGTAGAAGATGATAGAATTGTGTTCTTTGGCGTAGGCTACCCATTTCTCGAGCATCTCGCGAGTTGCCACGGTTCCAGTCGGATTGTTCGGGTAACAGAGGTAAATTAAATCAACGTGTTCCGTGGGGATCACTGGTTCGAAATTTGATTCGGCTGTGACCGGCATATAAACGAGTTTGCCGTATCGTCCCATCGCATCCGCTTCACCCGTATGTCCGGCCATGACATTTGTGTCGACGTAAACCGGATAGACCGGGTCAAGAACCGCAATTACGTTGTCGCTTCCAAAAATGTCGAGCAGGTTTCCTGAATCGCATTTCGAACCATCCGAGATAAATATCTCATCACTCTGAATGTCAATGCCGCGATTTTGATAGTCATTTTCGGCAATGGCATCACGCAGAAACCCGTACCCCTGTTCCGGACCGTAGCCACGGAATGATTCTCGAATTGCCATCTCGTCAATTGCCTTGTGCATGGCGTCTACAATGGCTGGGCAGAGCGGCTGGGTAACATCGCCGATTCCCATTTTGATGACATCTGCATTGGGTTGGGATTCACAGAACGCATTGACGCGACGTGCAATTTCTGGAAACAAGTAGCCTGCCTGGAGCTTCAAGTAATTGTCGTTAATACGAGCCATGGATGATTTGTCTTTTTTAGGGGCGGATAGGGTCGCGAACATGTTCGAAACCAACTGTGTTAATAACTTTGATCAGTTACCATGATCACAAAATTGTGAGCATGACACAAGTCACGAGCGTGTTGTGTATCGCGTGCATTGCCATCGAACTTATGAGCGAGCCTCGCCATTCTCTGGCAAGTGAAAAGCCAATGGCAAGCATAGCCAATATGGGTATGCCATAGATTCCTTGTGGGTGAATTGCGGCAAAAATAAGCGCGTTAAAGATTGCTGCGAAAAGAACGCTCATCCACCGTGCCGAGAAGGATTTGACGTCTCGTAAATGCCGATACAGGATTCCTCGAAAAACGGTTTCTTCTACGATCGGCGCGGCAATACACGCGGTCACGAAAATCATTAGAACCATCGTTGTGCCTCCCTCGGCAAGTAACTCTTGAATGGGATGACTGGGGCCGATAGGGCTGGCAAATTCGGGTGTTTGCTGGAAGACGGAAACCAAGGCCATCAAAATAAACATGATTACAAAACCAGGAACGAGTAACGAGAGTGTTGCTAGATAAGTTGGAATCGCACACATGATTTCTCGCAAGGGATTGTCCCAAGTCCAGCCGATGTCTTGGCGGACTTGCGAAAATGGAATGCCTCGAAGAATCGGCCAGACCAAGCAAATGAGTGATCCAAAGAAAATGAGCGGTTGGAGATACATCGCTGTCGTTGGATTCTCGAACGGCAACATCCCTAAAAGAATGGAGGTCCCGAAAAATAAACACATCCAGACCGCGAACGTCTCGATATAGATATTGTGGTTGTAAAACCGAATTTCGAAGTGTGGCGTGATTTTCTTTTTCGTCAATTTTACAATCAAGACGATTACCGAAGTTAAGCTCGCCAGTCCAATTCCCAACCCGACAACACTCATAATAATCAAAATGACCAACATCGTGAATGCTTCGGATTCAATTGCCGCCCTCTCTATTGTCAGTGGTGTTTCTCCGGGCAACAGCGCGAGTCGACCGGTCCAGCCCAGACGAGATTCCAGTAATTGACGATCAATCAAAGGAAGGATGTCGCTCGAATTAAGCTCTCCCGATTTATATTGCTGGTTCAATTCCTCGATCATCGCACTGATTTTCTTTTGATCTGCGGTCAATTCCAGATCGTATTCGCGAACCTGTTTGTCAAGATCAAGCAATTGCTCAATCGCGGCACTAGGTCCTTCCAATTCTCCTTTGAGGATGGCGTAGCAGAGTCTTTGTTCGTAGCTTCCAGTATTTAATTCTTCAGGCAAACTGTCGCTGAGATCGGATTGTAGAGTTTTGTCAAACGCCATTATTTGTTGTTGCCCAACTATCAACTTTCCTTGCATTTGCAAAGTCATCAGTTCACTTGCACTGGCGTCTCCGCCAATTTCCTGTTCCGCAAAAATCTGCGAATAAGTGACCAATGAAAATATCAGCAGAGTAACGGAGAGAACGACTGTCCAGGCAACGATCCCGGTTTTCGAAAGCGGAAAAGAACGTGCCTCTACGAGCGACGCGTCAACTAATTCGTGTTCATCCTCGTCCGAGTGAACGCGTGTTTGCGGGAGGGGAACTAAATCGTTGGGGTCGTGATCAGGATCCGATTCGGGAGGAGTTGTTGTCACAATTCTTCTTTTCAGTTTGTTAGGAAGGCAGTGATAGCCGCCTGAGTAATTGAGGTTGAGATTGAGTTCAGGGGTTTCAATCGGTTCGGCGGGATAAAACTCAACCGGCCGGATCGTTTAAATCGAGTAAGCCAACGGTAACCAACTCGCCTAATAATATTAAACCGCACTTGGGAAACTTTGTCATTCGATTTCAGCCCGATTTTGTTTGATTAATTTCACTGCATTTTTAAAAACGCGGTCGAGCATGGGTTTTGTGAGTTTTCCAGTAAATGTGTTCTGCTGACTGGGGTGGTAGCTTCCCAGCAGAAACCGGCTGTTGTTGAGAGAGACTTTTTCGCCATGGCCGAATTTTGGTCTTCTGGGCGGACGATTGAACCAGCCAACGCGAATTAATTCACGCAGGGTTGCATTCCAGGCTAGTCCGCCAAGAGCCAGCACGACGATTGGATCGCATAGTTCAAGGGTTTCTGCAAAGTAGGGCGAACAGTTTTGTAGTTCTCCAGGGGACGGTTTATTTTGCGGCGGTGCACAACGACAGATATTGGTGATGGCGCAGTCGTTCAACTTAAGTCCGTCGTGAATATCTGTTGAGTCTTGCTGATTAGCAAATCCCACACGGTGCATTGCCCGGTAAAGCCATTCTCCGCTTCGATCTCCAGTGAACATGCGACCGGTGCGATTGGCTCCATGAGCTCCGGGGGCAAGCCCAACGATGAGTAAGCCTACGCTGGGATTGCCAAGATTGGGGACAGGCTTGCCCCAGTAGTCTTCGGTTTCATAAGCCCGACGCTTTTTTTGGGCGACCGCTTGGCAGTGGTTGATCAACCGGGGGCAGTGGGAGCAGTGGATGACATCGGATTGAAGTTGCTTCCAGCGAAACGGTATTGACCGAGACTTACTCAAGAATCACCGCCCGCTTCATTCAATACTTTCGGTAGTTACTTCAGGTGGCTCGCCTTCGTTTTCTGAGGTGTCGGTGGAAGAAGAATCTGCAGCGCGGAGATCCAGTTTCCCATTGAGTTCTTCCTGCGCCATGTACTCTGCTTTGATACTCTGAAATTTACGTTCGACAACGAATAGAACAACGATCATCAAGACCACTCCTAATAACCTTAGGGTCCAGCTCTCGTTGTCGATATACTTTGCTATTTGCTTGGAGAACAAAAGCATTATTCCATTGCCGAGAATACTACCGACCAAGATTGCGACCACAACTCGCCAGCGCTTCATTCCGAGGAGTCTTCCAAAAATCGAACCGCCCACGCTGCCGGTCGTCGAAGAAGGAAAAATTACGAATCCAACCAGGCCAATGAAAGCTGTGCGGCGAATCCACGGCTGTTTTCTAAGAATGAATTGGCTGTCCGATACGACGCCCTGAATCCGCGGACCCACCCACGGTAGGCGAAAAATAATACCCATGTGAAACGCAACGAACATCGCAACCATGGTGTCCATGTAGGTTAACATGACAAATAGGTTAGAGGCAGTTAGATGCTTTAGAAAAAAAATCGAGTCAGCGTTTGGTTCGTTTTGACCAATCAGAATGATGAAACGGCCTAAGAACAGGAATGCAGACACCGCAGCGGCAGCATAGCTGTAGGCGACGTCGGGACCCTGAATTAGAGCGATGCAGCCTAGCAATGCGGCACTGATCACGACCGGGCCTACCAATGCCAGCCACCAGGCCACGGGGTGGGATTTTCGATAATCGGCCCCGACGCCTTCGACTTTGACGTCAGGCCAATGAAATTGATTCGATTTATCCGACTCGCCGTTTACCACTGCTGTTTCCTTCAGCCATTTTAAATTTAAGTTCTCGCCGTAATCCGCATTCGCGTCGATCGATTAAATACGTCGACTGGGGTAGGTCCGATCGGAATAACCAATCAGCACCTGAAATTAGGGGGATTTTGAATTTAAAATCTTACCTTATTGCCCTCGTTTTACATACGCGCCATTCTGACGCACCCAAAAACGGAGATTCCTCTATTGGCAACATCGGTTTTAACGCATCGGAAAATGAATTGCCTCTCAAATTTGGGCGTCAAAATGGCCGAGGTTGTTTTTATTAAACAATTAGGAAACGTCGGCCCGTTGCAGAATTCTTTGCCCTACTGCTGTTTCAGCTAAAGTCGCCGGTGTTGCGAGAGCTGCGAATTGAATTGCCAGCGAGGATCTTGCTGGAGAACACCGAGCTGATTTTTTAGAGTGACGGAGATGAGACGACGTTAGAAATCGCCGCGGTGAATTGGAATGGGCAAAAAATAAAGTCGAAATCCATCAGTGGAATCGACTCTATTAACATTCTTAACCTTCGAAATTTCTACTATTTCATACCGCAGCGTTGTCCCATACTTTCCACCATGCTTTTTTCGCATGGGGGCCTTTGGCAGAGAGACCCCAGGGGCGGCCATTGGCGCCAATGCTTCCTTCAAGTTTTGTGTAAGTGAACGTGGCTCTTGCGATTTTAGCATCCGTCATGTCGGCGTTTCGAAGGTCAGCTTGAGTAAAGTCAGCGCTGCAAAAATCAGCGCCGAACAGGTTCGCACCGACTAGCGTAGCGTGATCGAATTTTGCGCGTGCCTCCGAAAAGGAGAAGTCCCCTTTATTGAAGTTGCCTCGCGATAAATCCGCCCCGTTCAATTTCGCGTGACGGAATAGAATACCAACCGCGGTGCAACGCGTGAACAGAGCAACGTCCAAGATACTATCGGATAAATCTGCTTTGGTCAGTGTTGCATCTGAGAAATCAGCACGCCTCAAGACGCAGTTGTCGATCTTCGCAAACGACAAATTGCAACCGGTAAAGTTTGCATCGCAAAGATTGCAACCGGTGAATTTACAGCCCGACAAATCTTGACCCGAAAAATCGGCACCTGCAAGATCGAGACCTGAGAGCAAGCGTCCACGAATGGACTCATTCTTTGCTCGGAGCAGAATTTTCCCTGACTGTCTGTGTAGGATTTTGACCATTTAAATCTCCAAGGTAGAAACAAGCTGTTCGACCCTCAAAGCAAACTAAAATTGCCATGAGGATTCGCAAGGTCCGCCAGAACGATGGGGGAACCCATTCTGGCCAACTGTCTTCTGTTATCTATGAAAAACCAAAAACTGTTTTGAGTTTCGAACAACTCACTCAGTTATTGGAAAATAAATCAATTGCCTTAGATCTCTGTTAGCTAATTATCGAATGACGGCATATCCAACGCAAGCAAAATTTCAAAAGAGCCGGATAAACATGGAGTTTGAGGCGTGTAACGCCCCCTTGCAAAGGCTCCAAGTCATTGTCATCCCCCCCATTCGTTCTAAACCGTTTTTTTTGAACCTGGAAGTCTCTCTCTCGTTTTGCCTCCGCGACAACCAAAGTCGGGAGAATCGGGCTAACTTGATCGCTGAGATTGATCAGCTAGGCGAGTGAAAAAGAATACACAACTTGACTATTTCTTCCTTCGCTGGTCCCCGGGGACGTCCTCCTCAAAAGAAGCCGTTCTAATTTCAGGTAGTTTTAGTCTGGGTTCTTTTTTGAAGCCGCGATACTCTGCAAGAGAAACTGGTTTAAATTGAGCCCACCGCTTTTTGATGGACTCAATTTTTTCTTGGTCTTTTTCGGAAAGCTGATATCTCACAGTGTGTTTCGATTTTGCCTTATAGGATTCGCGAAACAGACCGTTCTGTTTGACGGAGATTTCAATTTCCGTCGGTACCCATCCGAGCCTCTTAATTGATCTGTTAACTTCCATTCGAGCAAACGGCGGGACTTTCGTTGGGTCGGAGACATTGAGCATCGTGAAGTGATATAGGAAGTCATTGTATTGCTCAAGAATCAAAACGTTTTTCGGCTGAGACCCAGAAAAGCGATATTCGATTTGGGGAGTCGACAGCGTGACTAAGTTAACGCTTAGGTCGATATCTTCGACGAAAGGATCGTCTGTTAAGAATTTCGAACGGTGGTCCTGCTTCGTCTCTTTTCGCACACCTTCATAGATTGAAAGCAGTTGCAAATCTGTCAAATCCAGTTTCGTCTCCTTAACATGATTCAGGAGCGTGAATCTTTTGTTGCGAGTGTCGAAAATGACTGTCTCATCGGCGTCGGCTGCGGCGCCATTGGAAAGCTGGAAGTCGTAGATGATTCCTGACGAGAAAAGAGTGATGTTTTCAGAGACAGGTAAATTTTTTCCACTGACATATACCTGAGAGTCGATTCGGAAATCCTGCCCCAGTAAATTTGCATTCTCACAATCAATAAAAGTCAGGCAGCTGAGTGCAAACAGCAAAGCCAGTTTTGCGTATTTCACGGCGCGGTTTCTCATCAACGCAATCTCCGGGAACGAATCGTTAGCCGGAAAGTTAGAAAAACCCTAGTTGCAAGTCCAGACGTTTAGTAAGCTAGCATCCGAGAATTTTTGAAAACTTGGTTGAGAAGTTCCCCAAATTACCGTCATGCACAATTGGCGGCATGAATCTGATAGCGAATGGAGCGATCTAGGTGTGAATGGCGCGGCCGTCGACGTCCAGGGCAGCTTCCTGCATGATTTCGGAGAGTGTTGGGTGGGCATGGCAGCATCTCGCTAGGTCTTCGCTGGAAGCACCAAAATTCATCGCCACAGCCGCTTCTGCGATTAAATCACCGGCCCGCGCACCAATCGCATGGACGCCGATAATACGGTCGGATTGTGCATCGGCGAGGACTTTGATTTTTCCTTCGGCTTCGCCCATCGCCCGAGCGCGGCCGTTGGCTCCGAATGGGCATGAGCCCTTTCGGTATGAGATTCCTTCGGCTTTGAGTTGTTCTTCAGTTTTTCCAACCATCGCAATTTCAGGGTGGGTATAAACGACAGCTGGGATCGTATCGTAATTGACGTGGCCAACTCCGTTGACGATCCGTTCGACGCAGGCGACTCCCTCTTCGGATGCTTTATGAGCCAGCATTGCCCCGCCAATGCAATCTCCAATAGCGAAAATTCCGGGAACGGATGTGGCCAGGTGGCTGTTGACGGTAATAAATCCACGCTGGTCAACTTGAACGCCGGCTGTCTCTAGGCCAATATCACCTGTGTTGGGGACACGCCCGGCGGATACGAGCACTCGATCGCATTGGATCGGAGCGGCGTCCTTGCATTTGACGACACATGTATTTCCATCGCGTTTCGCACTTTCCACCCACATACTGGTGTGGAATTCAAGCCCTTGTTTTTCGAAGGTCCGTTTTGCAATTCTCGCAATCTCCCGATCCAGGCCGGGAAGGACGTGATCCATGCCTTCGAGGACAATGACTTTTGAACCAAGGCGGCTCCAGACGGAGCCGAGCTCGAGCCCGATGTACCCACCGCCAATCACAACCAAGTTTCGTGGTACGTTGGGATAGCTGAGTGCCGTTGTGCTATCGCCGATAAAATCGCCGTCAAACTCGATCCCGGGCAGACGCATGGGGACGCTGCCGGTAGCAACGATGATGTTTTCGGCAATGAGGGTGTCACCCGTGGAGACAACAACCTGGCCGTCGCCGGCCAATTTTCCGCGACCGACGTACGTCGTCACTTTGTTTCGCTTGAGAAGCATGTTGATTCCGCCGGTAAGGGTATCAACGATCTTAGATTTTCGCTTCATCATGGCCGAAAGATCTACCGTCAGTTTGGTTGCGGTGATCCCATGTTCGACCATATGGTCGCGCGCCTCGACAAGCAGGTGACTGGACTCGAGGAGTGCTTTGCTTGGAATGCAACCGACTCTCAGGCACGTCCCACCGAATTGCGGATTCTCGTCGATGACGGCTGTCTTCAATCCCAATTGGGCCGCACGAATTGCTGCGACGTATCCACCGGGGCCACCTCCAACAATGATTAGGTCAAATTTTTGATCAGCCATAATAGAATAAATATCGCAATGAGGATTAGATTGAGCAGGGGTAAAATAAGCAGATCCGAACCGACTTACTGGGATTTGGAAATCCAGAGTTACTGGGATTTGGAAATCCAGAGTTAAGCTTGGATTGAGACGTTTACACTTCCAGGAATAAACGGGCAGGTTCTTCGA
>TARA_B110000495_G_scaffold70741_1_pt1 | contig 16916 bp, 16 predicted proteins | sample TARA_B110000495 | Tara Oceans TARA_B110000495 (sample SAMEA4398219) | marine metagenome | biome: Polar Biome; feature: [MES] marine water layer (ENVO:01000295) within the mesopelagic zone...; material: water (ENVO:00002006), including particulate matter (ENVO:01000060) such as...... | reverse complement strand
GATATATCCTGAAAAATAATTTATAAACCCATTCTCATTACGGCTTAATGCATTGTGATACTGGTTCCTATTATTATATTGATATGAAAACCCCATAACCATTAATGAGAACAAATAACGGCCCGTCATAAAATGGGCTTTTAGATTTTATTTTCTTATGAAAAATATGAAAAGACTTTCCAATCCTAACTGACTTCAGACAAGATGGGTTCCTATTAATCTTTAAGTCAGATTCTTTTCACAAATACTTTCTATTGGGTATTGGTTTTGTTAAGCTTATTTAAATTGCAGTTCTTGTACCGATACCAGCTCCGACAGCATCGTTGCTAGGTGAACTACTCGGACAGACGGTTATTAAACATCCACCACAATAACAACACGCAGTTCCATTAACATCATTTACAGGACAGTATCCATTACTTCCGCAGTAATCAAAATTATCCGTAGATGAACCTGGTTGCTGACACCAGAAAAATGTTTCTCCCTCTCCACACTGTGATTCTGAATTTGCAGATTGTGTTGCAACAACATATCCATTATCAACAGCGGCCATTAGTTCTCCATGATTACTATAGTCGCCACTCCAACAATCACTTATTGGTGAAGCACTATTGCTTCCAGGATCATACGACCAATAATAGCTACTATTCTCTTTTCTCATGTGGGTAATTGTATTGTTGCTAGTGTTAAATGTCCATTCATCATCCGCATTAGCATTATCCGAATCAAGACTATTATAGCCTGTTGGCTTTTTCTCCAATGCTTCAAATGGATTCGAAGGCCAAACACGGCGGCCGGAATCGATTAATTTTTCATTCGCATAAATTTCTAAACCTGATACGATAGCATTGATGACTGCATCTTCTCCAGATGCCTCGGCATTTGACTGCATTGTCATATATCGCGGTATGGCGACAGCTACCAGAACGCCAAGGATAATGGTAACCATTATTAATTCTATTAAGGTAAACCCCATCTTCATTTTCTTCATTTTCTGCTCTCTTCTTAATTTATTAATATGTATAATAATTAAAATTTCTAAAAGGCATGAATGAAACCCTTCACATTTAATTTATATCCATGATAATTAATATACAAATTAATCCGTAATCTATGTAAAAGTTAATTGATATAATTTCCAACCCAACCAACCCATGGGTAAATAAGCGAATCCTAAATCTAAAACAATAAACCAAATCGGTGAAGGGAGCATTTGGACCATCATAATTCCACCGAATAAAAAGAAGACACCAATACCCATGGCAAATTTGAGTCCATAACTAAGCGCAATTTTCGCAGCAATAAAAGCACCAACAAGTGTTCCACCTGCGTGGGCAAGAAACGGAAAAACAAAATGTTTGAATTCAAATAAATAAAAATGTGCTTTTAGGTTTTCTTCATCCATTGAATCCATCCCTTCCGGCGGTGCAATGATATTACTGCCAAGAATAATGAGCCCCATATTGATAACCATTCCAATAATTATGCCGCCAATGAATGCTCCTGTGTTTCATAATATTAATTTCATTTAAACGCCTCTATTATTTTATGATTGCTCCTAAAGAATCAAATTTAAGCAAAATATCCCTTTCAGAAAAGGTTGCCACCTAATCTAAAATTCTGTAATAATTCACACTGCCTTATATTGCCATTTTCATACAAATCTTTCGCTTCATCACAGGATATATTTTGCCCAAATCCACATGAAATTATTGCACCAATTATAGAAATTTTACAATCTAAAAACACGCGTAATATTAAATCCTAAATAAATTTCCATTCCATCCAATGTCCCAGTCGCATTTTCAATATAGGCGCTTTCATAAGATCCCTGGACATTCGTTACCATCAATTGAAATACATGTCCTCCCGTTTCAATATCAAAACCAACACCCCAAGATTGTTTAAAATTTTCATCTCTTTCACCCAAAGGGAAAAAAGTATCCATATTAATTGACACCCGTTTTGTGAGTTTAAATCGCCCCCCAAATCCAACAGAAAAAAGATCTTGTTTATTAGTCTGAACTCTTACCCAATTGTGATGAATCCATGTTGGCATTATTTGAACAGAAATGGATGAATTTATTTTTCGGGCGATTAGGAATTGGGAATCGTAGGTGAGACGATTTTCCAATTTTTCTGAAAATTCGCTTTGTCTTTCCAGAGTCTCAATTTCCGCTTTTGCAAAAACTGCAGTGGATAAAGGAAAATTATTTGATTGATTACTTAGTTTAAGTTTGGTGAAAAAATCATAGGTTTTATTGAGACTACTTCTTCCGGCTCCCAACGATATTTTAGGATTGAAACCATATTTTAATTCAAAACGAATCATGGCGCCATCGAGTCCCATGAGATCATAAAGTCCATTTCCCATAGAACCAAAGCGGTGCTGAATCATGAATTCTAGTGTTTTTGGCCGAGCCAATTCTATGGATTGGGCATTCACAATTCGAGTCGCTTTGAATGTTGCAGACACAGGGATAGTGTTTGCCGATTCATCATCGAGAAGATCCAATAAGTCATCTTGGGCAAAGAGTGAAAAAATGAGACAAAAAAATAGTAATAAAAATATTTTCATTTTTTCTTTAAACTCAATTTTACATTAACGTCCACAATTTTAGCAATATTATTTCGGACTATTTTTGGAATTTCTATCCCATAATCTGCCACAATTATTTTGAATTGAGTTGTCCCATCAATCTTATTATTTTTAATAGAAATAAATCCTTTCTCTGAAAATTCATTAGTTACACCGTGTATTGTCATTTCTCCTGTTAAATTAACTTCTTGATCTTTTTCAGATAATTCAATTAATTCCCAATCATTAATTTTTCCCTTAAAAATGGCTGTGGGGAATTTTTCTGATTCCAAATAGTTTTCATTAAAATGTTCCTGCATGAGAGCATTCTCAAAAATAAACCCAAGGATGGGTACCTGAAATGCGACACTCCCATTTTCCTTGTCTAACACGCAAGTTACTTGCTTATTATATGCTTCAATGTCCTCTATTATTGCGGTTGAAAAAAAGGAAATGGTTCCAGACCTTGTGAAATAAATATCCTTTGCGGTGAGAGGTTGAAATAAGATTAGGATTAGCAGTCCTAAGCTAAATCTTCTGCGGTTAAAGACTAGAGAATTGGTTAAAAGATTTGAGATTGAAACAACTTTCACTCGTCACACTCCATTTTTGAGAATGAATAAAGTGTATCTAGGTTAGCAACCGACAATTTTGGTCCACCTTGTGGCATTAATTCAGCGTCACCACTATTGCGATTTACTCTATCTAATATTTTTGATAAATTAGTTTTAACCAAAGAATAAGTGGAAATATCCAATCCAAACGCTGGTGTTGGGCCTGAATGGCATCCTGTACATTTTGATGAAAGTATGGTAGCCACATGGTCTGTGTAATACGCTTCTACAACTGTGCAATCCATAGTACTATCTTCTATTTCGGGCTCTACATTTTTTACGCAAGCTGAAATTAGGATTAGACAAAATAAGGTTATGTTTAATATTTTTTTCAAATTTTTCTCTCTTCTTTATAATGCAATTAACACCTTAGCATCCATTAAATTTAACCTATCATGATGACGCGAAGAGAAATGAATTGGAAGATTGTTCGATCCATTATTCCCATTATCGCATTGGGGGCAATATATTACTATACCCAATCTATTAAAATGAATTATGAGACTGAAAAACCTGTTTTAGTTACGGATGCGAAAGACTTAATTTGGCGATTTCAAATGGATGCTGCAAAAGAGCTATTGTTCCAAGTTGTACACGTAACTGGAACAATTACAGGGATGGATTCTCTCCTCGTCATTCTGAATCACAAATTAATCTGTGCGCCTGACGGTGATATGAAATTGAATCCAATCATTGGAGAAACCGTCACCTATAAAGGAAGATGTATTGGTTATGATGTGCTGTTAGATGAGGTTCGGATGGATCACGTTTATCAATTAAAATAAGAAGAATATCGGGAAGGGAAAAGTAACGCGGCAACATTACTTTTAGGAACTAACTCTAAAGAACCATCTTCCCTATCCAATTCTCTATTGGATGGAATAATTCTGAATTAGTTGTCAATTAAATCTTTATTTATAATGCATGAAAAAATTGAAAAGAATAAGGATCTGATTTAATGATAACATTATTAGTTTTTATTGGAATCCTAATTTCCTCTCCGATCTTCAATAATTCATGAATTTTCACAGGAAGTTTTATTTCAACATTTTTTGAGTTTGGTCCGTTATTTATCACAAGCAAAATCTTTTCATCAAAGTAGCATTTCAGTGTGGCAAGAATTGGGCCATCACTTAATAAAATTATTTGATCTCCCAATGCGAGACTGGAATTATTCTGCCGAAAACGATTTAATTTTGAATATGTTCTTTTTAATTCTTTTTCATTTCCGCTGAGATTAAACCGCATCATACGGCGATTCCCAGGGTCTCCTTCACCCATCATGGCAATCTCCTCGCCATAATAAATAATTGGAATCCCCGGCTGACTTATATTAAACGCATGGAAATTCGCCAATTTTGAATAGGTAGATTTGTGGAGAATTCCCCCCACAGGATTATCAAAGGATCGTGCAGTTCCATTATCACCAAAATTCATTTGTCCATCCGCATATCCTGCAAAACGGAATTGATCATGACTGCTGGTAATATTTCCCATCAAATGGATCGAACCAAAAGCGTTTCTATTTTCTTCTATAATTCGCCCTAAATCGGAAAAATTTGCTTCATCAGAACTAAATGGACCTCGCGCATTGAAATAAATACCGAAATTGAATTGAGCATCCAATTCTGCTGGATTCACGTAAGAACCAATTAAATCATCCGACCCAAATGTTTCTCCAATTTGATAAATAGATTTTTCTGGAAATTGGGATTTTGCCGTTTGGGTTAATTGTTGCCAAAAAGAATGTGGAACATGCTTTACCGCATCTTGGCGAAATCCATCCAAATCATATTCCTTCATCCACCACATTGCATCGTCAACAACTTGATTTAAAGCTTCGGGAGCAGATGAAAAATCAAAAGACGGAATGAATTCATCAAACCATGTTGTAAGGCGTGTATCTCCATCCCATTGACGAATATTTATTCTACCATCGGGAAGTTTCACATTTCCGAACCATTCTCTATGTTCCATGAAATATGGATGGTTTTGATGAACGTGATTGGACACAAAATCTAATATAACTTTAGTTTCGGATTTATGAGATGTTTTAATTATAGTTTTAAACTCTTCGCGATTCCCAAACCTAGGCTCAATTTCTTTTGGCTCAATAGGCCAATAACCATGATAACCAGAAAAAGTACGATTGGGTAAAACCCATTCAACCCAACTGCTGTCCGGTTGTTTTTGGATAGGTGAAATCCATAAAGTGTTCACGCCTAAATCTTCAAAATATCCATCATCTAATTTCTGTTGAATACCCGAAAAATCACCGCCCATGAAATTCGCCAATTCAGGCAATTTTGGATCATAGATTGGTTTATTATTTGATGGATCTCCATCTAAAAACCGATCGACCAAAATATTATAAATAATTGAAAAATGCCAATCGTCAGACTCGGTAGATAGGGGTTTCCCATTTTTTATGATGGTCTGATTTTCTGGAATTAGACGTCCACTTATATCTATCCCAACTATTCTCAATAATCCTTTATCCACGCCTGCAATGTTCACCTTTATTCCACCATTCGGTAATGGGTCCACAATATCTGCGTGAAGTTTAGAATTATTTAATAATACAATCCATTCTTGTGGTATTGCACCATCTTTTGGTGGAACATAATCGAAAGTTAACCAATTCCCATTCTGAGATTTTTTTATCAATTGTCCTGATTTTGTTTGAGTTTGATGACTTAAATCTAGGATTGAATTCCATCCACCAATATTATTCGAGATAAAAACCGGATTGGATGGGTCAATTTCTTCAACTCCATCTACCACGAATTTATATTCGTGTTTTTTGGGCTCCATAAATATGGTTTGGGAGAATAAAGTTCCAATCTTTTCCAAAGGAAGTGCGGTTCGTGACCAATCATTAAATCCACCCATTACAACTACTTTTCCTGCAGATTCGGACGAAAACGAAAAAGTGTGTTTCACCATCCACTCGTATTTTATAATTACTTGTATGGGATGTCCATTGGCTAAAAGAAAAATCGTTTCAAATTCATGACTAACTAAAGATCCATCAATCTTTAAATCATTTCCAATTAATAATCTGTGCTTTGCTGGATTTTGAATTATGAGATCAACTTTTTCACCTCTAAAATAATTCTTAAGATGAAAAGTTTTAGTTTCCCCTAATTTTACTTTCAATACTGGGATTGGATAAAGTAGTCCTGAATCAGTGTGAAATCCACAAGAAATAAAGAATAAAAGACAAAGTGAGAGACTCTTTTTAACGCTAATCATAATCTGTAATTTAGTAACTCTAATCAGAGTTATTTAACAACAATCAATCAATTTAAATGAAGAATAAATTCAAAATCTTATCCATTGTTCTCACACTCATTTTAATAAGTGCTTGCATGGAACCGGCTAAAAAACTAGGACTGACTTACGGTGCCTTTATCCGACAAAACGGGATTGAGTTTAGATTATGTGCACCATCATCAGAAGATATAAACCTTGTCATCTTTTCAAATGCTGAAGATGAATCTGGTAAGGAATTTCCTATGGTAAAAAATGAGAATGGTGATTGGAGGCTATTTTTAGAAAATATCGGTGTTGGGACACTTTATGGTTACCGACTGACAGGTCCTTATAATGATGAAAATTTCATTATTGCCGATCCCTATTCAAAAGCTGCCGTTACACAAAACACTTAGCGACATGTTGCAAAATCGTTAGTTATTGATGATTCATATCAATGGCACGGCGATACTTGGAAAAATATTCATCCCAGAGATTTAGTGATCTATGAAGCCCATGTTAGAGATATGACTGTTCATCCATCTTCGGGCTCAAAGGAAAAAGGCAGTTATTTAGGTTTCATTGAAAATGACCAAAAAGGTGGAATCGCACATTTAAAATCAATGGGTGTGAATGCTGTCCAACTTCTTCCAATTTGGGAATTTTCTAATGTTGAAATCCCTTATTTAGAAAATGTGGATGGACTTTATAATAACTGGAATCCTTACGCACGCAATCACTGGGGATATATGCCAACATTTTATATGGCACCTGAAAGCTATTATGCAAGCGATCGCACGGATGAACCTAAGGCCTGGAATGGAAAAGATGGCCGTGCAGTAAGAGAGATGAAGGATATGGTTAAATCGCTGCACCGAGAAGGTATGGCTGTTATTTTAGATGTTGTTGTGAATCACATTTCTAATTATGATTGGCACCCTTTAAAATATATTGATAAAACAGTTTATTTTAAATTAGATGAAAATGAGAATTTTTTAAGTCAATGTTGTGGAAATCTGTTAGCAACCGATCATCAACCAGTTCGTGATTATGTTATAGAAAGCCTAAAATATTGGATGACTGATTATCACATTGATGGGTTTCGATTTGATCAAGCACACCTTCTTTCGCCGGAAATGGCAACTCTCATTAAAGACGAATTAACAAAAATAAATCCAAATGTGATTATTTATGGCGAAGCTTGGGACGAACGAGAAAAGGAATTTTCTAAATTAGGGTGGGGTTCTTTTAATGCCCGGTTTAGAGATTTATTACGGGGCGATCTCCACAATTATAATGATCAAAGATTTTTATTCGGGAATTTTCAGGATGGCGAATCAATTGAAGATTTGCAATCTATAATTATGGGCACCATCTCTGGAAAAAAAAGCGTATATCAATCGCCGGCTCATGCGGTCAATTTTCTGGAAGTTCATGATGATTTTTGTTTTAATGATTATTTGCGATTGTCTAGTGGAATAAATACGAAGGAAGATATAATTCAAGATCCTATGAAACATATCGAACTTTCTCCAAAATTATTAAAGATGAATAAATTGGGCGCATTGATTTTGCTGACAAGTCAAGGAATTCCAATCATTCACCAAGGCCAGGAGTGGGCTCATTCCCAAATCGTTGCTGAAACAGATGCTAATGATCCGAATGTGGGGAAAATGGATCGAAATCCTTATAACAAGGATAATGAAACCAATTGGGTGAATTGGCTGAAAAAAGAACAGAATCTCGATTTAACAAACTATTATTCCGATCTAATCAAACTCCGTCGGTCCATCACCGAATTACGCCACGCAAATCCAAAAGATTTCAAATTCCAGTGATTATCCGAAATGGCTGTGGGGTATGTTATTCGAGATAGAATTGCAGTTTATATAAATGGTGAAAATTCAAATGCCATTGAAACAGAATTGCCTGAGGGGACATGGCGTGTGATTGCCGATGGCGAAAAAGTAAATATAAATGGTATTCGGGAAATCTCCGGGACAATCACCCTTCCAGCTACATCTGGGATGGTGTTACAAAGAGTGAATTAGCTCTACCGACCTTGACAAGGTAGAGTAATATTAAATCAAGATTTACTATATCCGTAAATCTGCTCCCATCTTTTTCATTGTTCTAAGATACAAATTTTTGCTTAAACAGGGCAAGTCTATTATGAGATTATGTAGTATATTGCGAATCAAATCAGTAAATCAAAAATGCGTTTATTAGATTATTTAAAGCAATTAAGAATTTTTCGTTCCATTATTTATGGAATCGTAGGTTTGTTTACCTATCCGGGGCTTACTTTGTTTAATCAATTGAAAATCGAAGGCACAGAGCACCTAGAAGGATTGCCCAAGCAGAATGTACTTTTTGTGAGCAACCATCAAACTTATTTTGCAGACGTGATTACTTTTGTGCATATTTTTTGTGCTGTTAAATGGAGAAAGTTCAATCGTTTAGGCATCCCTTATTATTTGTTGAATCCATTTACCAATGTGTACTTTATCGCAGCAGAGGAAACGATGAATGACAATTGGATTTCAAAATTATTTAAATTAAGCGGTGCCCTGACAGTCAAAAGAACTTGGAGAGCAGAAGGGAAGGATGTAGAAAGACAAAGAGATGTAGTAGATACACAAAAAATAGACAAGGCTTTATCACATAGTTGGGTTATCACTTTTCCGCAAGGTACGACTAAGCCTTTTGCACCAGGCAGAAAAGGAACTGCACATATCATTAAGAACAATCATCCAATTGTGATTCCGGTTGTGATCAATGGATTTTGGCGTGCGTTTACAAAAAAAGGACTAACCTATAAAAAAGTGGGTACCCCGCTTACCATAAGATTCAAAGCGCCTTTATTCATTGACTACACAGCATCTCTAGAAGAAATTTTAGATCAAGTAATGGATGCTATTGAGCAAAGTAAAGCTTACATGCTTAAAGGAAAACACCATGTCATGAAAGTGATAGAACAATAATGAATGTTATAAATGGCAATGGGTTCTGCATCATATTTATCGTAACCAAAAGATTTATAATGACCCAATTCTGCCCGGCTGATGAGTACCACCGCATCGGAATATTGAAAGGTAATTTCCTGCTCGTAAAAATTTTTTGTCGTATCACTTCCAAGATTGGTCAAATGTTCCAAGTGGTGTTTACATCTATGAGTTAGATGCAGGTGCATACTTTAAACAGAGCAAAAAGATGACCTTGCTTAAATAGCAATATATCAAACGGGCAAATCTTTTCAAGAAAAATACTTATCTTGAAATATTTTTTCCGTTTGTTGTAAAAAGAGAGAGTTCTCGAACTCTCCCTTTTTTATTTCACTTAGTTTCAACTTAATTTCTAATATGAAATTCAAATTTATTTTAACGTTTAGTCTTTTTATTTTCATCCTTCCATCCTGTGACAAATCAATTGCACCAGAAATTCTGGCAACAGTTGGGAGTCGTGAAGTTACCTCCTACGATTTTTCTGAATCTTATTCCAAAAGGTTGGTCAATTCACAATTAAAAGATTCAGAAATTGAGCGAGAAAAACATCTTCAATTTTTAATTCGAAATAAGTTATTCTCAGAAGCTGCACTTCGAGACAAACTTGAATTAGATTCAATCGCTCATCGGTATATTCAACTCGACTCAATAAAATATATTCGAGATGAGCTTTATTATGAAATGATACTGAATCATGAAATTGACATGAATGATGAAATAATGCGAAAACATTATCTTTGGGCAAATAGAGAGTGTCATTTCAAACATTTGTTTTTTAACAATAAAGAACGTGCGGACTCCGTTTTTCTTCTATTGGCAGCAGATTCATCCCTTTTTGACTCTATAGCATTTCAAACTTTTTCTGATGAAAGATTAAAACAGTCAGGGGGTGATTTAGGTTGGATTCGATATAATGATTTGGATCCTAATTTAGAATTAAAGGGATTCGATTTAGACTTAGATTTAATTTCGGCACCGATACGATCTTCATTTGGTTGGCACATCCTGAAGAAAATAGATGAAAGAAATCAAATGATTACCGATGAATCGGAATTCCAAACTATAAAAAATGGAATTAAAAAAACAATAATTCGAAAAATGAATCAAATACAATCTGACCAATTTGTGAACGATTTAATGCTGTCAAAAAATATTCTTTTAGACGACAGTTTAATTCAAGATGTTACGTCTGCCCTGTTTCAATTAGCACTCCTTCATGGAGAAAACCCACCTATCACTGGCGAACAAAAAGGTGAAGTGATTTTTGATTTATTCTCTAATTTAAGAGATGTGGCCCAATTGCCGCTGGCCCAGTATAATGATGGTGAATTTATTGTTCAAGATTATATGGATGGAATCCAATCTCTACCCACCGTGCAAACTAATTATTCTCCTAAAACCACTTTTTACCACGCCTTGAGAAATAAGATTCTTTCGGAAGAAGGCGGAAAAAATGATTTAGGAAATCACCCTAATGTTCAATTAAAACTACAAGACTCTAAAGATCGGTTTTTAACCCGGGCTTATTTGTCCACCTTTATTGATGGAAAAACTCAGGGAGCTTTTTCTAAAGCAAAATTAGATTCAATTAGCAATAGTCTTCGTGAAAATATTCCTGTTACACTCTATCCGGAGCATCTGGAACGCTTGTTTGTAGAGAATTAACCTGACCCAGCTTTTTTACCCATTGCTGCAAACTGCCCATTTTTTCAATCGTAACGCTATAAACGCCAAAGGATTCTTCCACCATTCCCCGGATGATCAATAAAGTTTCCCAATGGAGCATATCGCCAAACTCACGAAACACTTCCGGAAACAGTACACATTCATAGATATCGGTTTCATCTTCTAGGGTCAAAAATTCCATAGGTTCTGAATTGCCTGTTACCGTCTCTTTCCGCGTGATATACACGCCAATCAAATAAATAGATTGCCCCACAAATAATGGAATCTCTCTGGCAAACTTAATGCGCCGGCTCAAGACAGGACGATATTTTTCCAACGGATGCATAGACAGTGGATAACCAAAGGCATCTAACTCCAATCGGTATTGGTCTTCATCGCTTAATTTATTATTTACTGGCGATGTTGTGAGCGGTTCCCGCACGCCATTTTGAAGATAGAACCCAGCCACACGGTAAGCTAATTCCCGGTGAGTCAGTTCCGGCGCCAAACTCTTAAAACAGCCGGCATTGGTCAAAGACATGGCATCGGCTAAGTCCAACTCTACTCGTTGTAAAAAATCAGCCAACGAATCAAACTCGCCTGCTTTTCGTTCATCCATAATGCCATCCACCGCTTTCTGCTGAAGCCGTTTGATACTCATAAATCCCATGCGAATTTTATTTTTTCTTCCCCGCCATTCCTTGTGACTCCGATTTACATCCGGTGGTAAAATTTGAATTCCAAATCGTCGAGCTTCACTCATATAAGCGTAAGGTGAATAGAATCCACCTTGGTTGGAAATGACGGCAGCGAGAAATTCAGCAGAGAAGTGTGCTTTTAAATAAGCACATGTAAATGACAACATTGCATAAGATGCAGAATGGGGTTTACAAAAAGAATAGCCCACAAAGGATGAAATCATGTCCCATACATCCTTGATCATATTGGGTGAATAACCCCGGCGAAGTGATCCCTCCGTGAATTTCTTTTTCCATGAAAGAATCAAATGCTGCATGGAATCCCGACTCATGGTTTTTCGCAATGCTTCCGCTTCTGCATAGCCCAATCCGGCCAAAGTCATGGCTGCCATAGATACCTGTTCTTCGTACACCATGATGCCGTAAGTCTCTGCCAAAAAATCTAAATCTGGATGAAGCAATTCCCATTCTTCGCCATGGATTCGTGCCAGCATCATATTCGTAAATCGATTTGCCGCCGGACGGATAATGGATGAATAAATAACCACATGCTCAAAATCCACCACACCGGCCTTGGCCAGAAGCTGTCGTGTGGCTGGACTCTCGATATAAAACACGCCCATTGTTTTCCCAGCTTTCATCAGTTGCTCCGTTTTTTTATCGCCGATGGGCTGAATTTGGTGATAATCCACATACTTGCTGCGGGAAGCCACTTCCCCATAATTCAAATTTGCCTGCCGAATGGTATCTCGCACTACTGCCAAACTTCGATTGCCCAACAAATCAATTTTTAAAAGTCCCGAATCTTCCACCTGATCTTTTTCCCATTCCACGATTTGGACCCCTTTGGGTGCTATAAGAACCGGAACGTATTTTCGAATTTCATCGGGAACAATCACCACACCACCAGGATGAACCGAGGGATGACGAAATGTGCCCACAATCTTTTCACTCTCTCGAAGGACGCGAATCAATGTATCATCCAAATCTACATTGGCAAATCGGGGATCGGTTCGGACCCAATGTTCTAAATCTCTGCGGGAGGTGTACCAACCAATCCGCTTGGTGATACTTTTAATCTCCTCATTCGATAAGCCGTGAACCTTCCCCACTTCCCGAATGGCAGACCGGGGTTTCAAAAAAATCTGACTGGAAACCATGGCGGTTCGCTCATTGCTGTATTTCTTAAAAACGTAATCCAAAATGCCGTCTCGCTCATCCCAAGGAAAATCCACATCAATATCCGGCATATCTTCCCGTTCAGGATGAATAAATCGTTCGAACTGTAATGTGTACCGCAACGGGTCCACTTGGGTGATAAACAGGCAATAACTCACAATAGATGCGGCTGCAGATCCCCGGCCAATCGTCGCACGGGTTTGTGTTACAATATCCTGAACAATTAAAAAGTAAGGCGCAAACCCTTTTTGCGTAATGAGATCCAATTCATATTCGATGCGCTGGCGAATCGTTTCATCTACTTCTCCATACCGAATCCTGGCACCAGCATAAACTTTATCTTTTAGTCTCTTATTCGACACATGCGTTTCTTTTAAGGATAACCCCGGGAAAATTGTGTTAATGAAGGTCCAGTCGGTTTTACACCGATCCGCAAGATATCGGCTATTATTTAAAGCATCTAGACTATTGGGAAAAAGAGTCACCATCTCCGCTTCGCTCCGGAACCAGTGTTGATCTGTTTTACATTCGGATATGTTCAACTGCTCCAGTGTGGTATTATTCTCAATGGCGCGAAGCGTTATATGGGCATCATGGTCGCTTGGCGATCTGAAATAAACGTCCCCTGTAATTACCATTTCCAACTTTAATTCTTTGGCCATTCTCTTCGGAAGTGACTCTTGGTCTCCAGGACGTAACTCTATAAATAAGTGCGTATCCGGTATTATATTAATTAATTTTTTTAATGTTAATTCATCGTGAGCCAGAATGAAAAGTCCCGCCAATCGTTTTTCCAAAATATCAACGACTGATTGATTGGGATTATCATGGACGGCGGATACAGCGCGACACATATTTTCATAACCGTATTGATTTTCAGCCAAGATAATAACTTCATCTTTTTCGGTAATCAAATTAGTGCCGGCGATGGGACGAATTCCAGCATCCTTGCAATGCTGAACAAATCGAATAAATCCCCACATACCATTCACATCGGTGAGAGCTAATGTATCCATACCGTTGGATCGGGATAAATTCATAAGATCCGGCAAGGACAAAAGTCCCCGCATGGGCGAATAGACAGAATGGGTATTTAGGTGGATGAACATTTACGCTCTACTGTCATTGCAAATCGTGACTTATAATCGACATCGAAGTGTTGAGTCAAAAACGGTTGAAAATTCTGTTAATGATAAAACGCAAATATGTAATTGGTGACTATTACGTTTTACATATTTATTTGGTGTCATACCCGCCCCAATGCCTGAAACACATCGGCAGTTTGCAGACTTCGAACACCATATTTCAATCGAACCTTTTCCACCGCTTTCGATACGGCCATATTCCGGCTTGCTTCTGTCATAAATAGATTCGCCTGATCTACATAAGGCCGAAATTCACAGGCATCAATTAAAATGGTGCGAACACGATTTCGCCGCTCATTGGCTTTATCAAACAATCGCCGACAGACTGCAATAACGGAACTATCGTCAATTCCTTTTATTTTCCCCACTCGATGTCGTTGGTGCCCATCGGTATAATGAATCTCCAAGCGAACTTTATCTGCCAACTGATGACGTTTCCGGAGTTTGAATGCCACTTGTTCTGCTAAATCCTTCACGATGGCATGGAGTACCATTTCATCATTCGTATCTTCGGGCAAAACAGTCTGTTCTAAAATATGATCCCGAAGTTGAGGCGGCTTTACTATAGATGAATCCTGCCCTTTTGCTTCCCGAGCTAATTGGACAGAAAACATGCCAAATAATGTCCGAAATTCATCGGGCTGCCCCACCATAGATTGGATGTGACTCACCTGTTCTACCCATAAAAATCGAAGTAAACGATGAACAGGCTTTTCTTTCACTGTGGGCAAAACTAGCGGTTTCAACGGGGATAAAAATTTAGCCTCATTCCCACCCTGAACTTCATGAATCGTTTCCGGCACCACCGATGTAACAATTCGGCTCACCAATTTATTTACACTGATTCCAACCACCCCAGAAAGACTCGTCTGCTCTTGGATCCGATGAATAATAGAAAGACCTGTATTTTGAACATGACCCCGTATGGCTCGCATTCCACTCATATCAAGATAGAATCCATCAACACCATCTGGTTCAACAATAGGTGTAAACATAGATATAGATTGATACACATAACGATTCACCTTGGCATAGAGAGATTGATTGTAAGGCAAAAGTTGGACACCGTGACTCATTTTCCGAACAATGGAAACCTTCATGCCGTGGAAAAGTCCTTCTTCTTCCGCTTCCGGAGATAAGGATACAATGATTCCACTGGGATGAGGCGATGAAATAATAGCCACCGGGCGTGTTTTTAATCCCGGATCTACGATTCGCTCTGCCTGGAGTTCTAACTCCTTGAGGCGAATATGGAAAATATCTTGATCGTTATTAAACACAAAGGACACTGTGAACTCCAAGGGGTTAAAAGGTTCACTTGACCATGCGTTTAATCCCATTCTTCACAAGCGGTACATTAAAATTGATGGAGATATTTTCTAAAAATGAACTGAATTGTAAGCTATTGATACTATTTTGTTGAACCCCGATGGGGTTCGTGTATTGCATTATTTCTTGTTCTATAAACATATAATCCCTACGAAATTCTTGTATGTATGATAAGCGTCGCATATTTATAGAAACAAAAATAAATGACAGCCCAACGCCTTAGGTGTTGAATATTTTTACGATTATTTATCATACCTAATTCAATTTTTTTGTAGAACATAGTCAAATTGATTAAATCCTAGTCGTAAATAAATCATCTGTGTTTAAATAATTTAATTGAAATAGTTCCTGAAAGAATAAAGCAACACACCATTAATATGAAAATCGTCTTGAGAGCTCACTGTGATAATTGGGAAATCTGGATTTCTGGGATGAAGCTCAACGCAATTTGTTTTGGGGACATAACATTTCAGCGTGGCTTCTCCATTAATCAACGCCACCACAATTTGCCCGGATCTGGCTGTGACTGCCTTTTTAGCAACAATAAAATCACCATCATGAATATTCTCCTGAATCATGGAATCTCCTTTCACCTGGAGCACATAATTATCTGGATGTAATAACGATGGAGGCACATCCACCATTTCCGGGTTTTCCAACGCTTCAATGGGTTCTCCCGCAGCAATGAGGCCCAACAACGGCAAACGAGCTGTAGTTGTAGGTGTGGCGTGCTCCTTGTGGATCAAGGTAAGCGCCCGCTTGCCGTTGGGACCTTTTATACGAGAAAGATGACCCTCATCTTCCAGGGTCTTTACATACCAGTTCACTGTCCCCAATGAACCAAAACCTAAACTTGCCATAATTTCTTCATAAGATGGAGATTGATCATGAATCAACGTAAACCGCTGAACAAATTCCAGGAATTTTTTTAGTTTTGGGGACAGAGGTTTCATAACGAGGTAACGGATAAATATTGTGTTATAGATTTTCCATCCCAAACAATAGATTGAGCGGTTTTCTGATGGGCATAATTATTTAATCGAGCAATGGCTCGAATAACGGCCAATGATGGATTTTTTTGTTTAAGTTTCTTTCTCATTTTATTCTCCTTCTTTTTAACGCAAAGACGCCAAGTTCCTTTTTGATAGTGACTATAAGCCATTAACAACACGATGAATTCCATCCTTTATATACTGCTGACCAAAATTGAGCACTAACCCCAGTTTTAATTCAGTAAGACGGAGATAGGTTAATACTTGTGATTCAAAAATAGAATGATGTTCTGATATGGCTTTGTATTCTACAATGACTGATTCATCCACAATAAGATCAATTCGAAGCGGATTCCCAATACTTTGACCTTTATAAATAATAGGTAATTCAACTTGCCTATCCACCTTATGGTTTTGTTTCAATTCCCAAGTTAAAGCTTCTTCATACACAGATTC
>TARA_B110000495_G_scaffold202897_1_pt1 | contig 17241 bp, 17 predicted proteins | sample TARA_B110000495 | Tara Oceans TARA_B110000495 (sample SAMEA4398219) | marine metagenome | biome: Polar Biome; feature: [MES] marine water layer (ENVO:01000295) within the mesopelagic zone...; material: water (ENVO:00002006), including particulate matter (ENVO:01000060) such... | reverse complement strand
GTAACGGTTCCTGTTCCATCGCAGTTGTCCGTCCACGCCAAATCTGTCATCACAGGGATGTCGCCTACACATTCTACAGTGGTATTAAAGGGTGGTGCAGAGAAAAACGGGGGTATTGTATCTTCTATAGTAAAAGTCTGAGTCACAAAAATGAACGTACCACAATCATCTGTAATTCTATAGCGTCTTTCAATCGTAAATGGACAACCTGATCCAATCTGTGTATCATCTTCATGGGTAACCAATACCGGACAGTCGCTCACAACATTAGTAACTAATGAAACGTTTGATGCGGGAACATCCGTCAAGCACTGAAATGACTGGTTTGCTGGAGCCGTGGCGCTAAGCGGAGTCGTTGTGCAACAAGTATAAGGACTTGTAATTGAAAAGTCGCAATTTACAGGTGTTGAAGATGTTTGTTCATAGGTGGCTGTAAATGTGGTTGAAATATTATTCATCGTCCAAATTCCATCACCAGGAGATGGGCATGAGGCGCCAGGAGTAAACGTTGTATTAACTCCATTGGCATTGAATGAATTAGGATAGGCGTATACTTCTATTATACTATTTTCATTATAACCATTGGGCATGTTGGCGAGGGAAAAAGTCTGGTTAAACGCACCGGGGGGGTCAAAATGTTGTTGGTCATAAATAATCACTCCGTCAACATAAATGGTCACCCAATAACTATCGTCCGTTTGAGTCGATGGGGGGTCAAAACAATAACCATCGAGCGCAATAGTGATGCTCGCTGATGTTGCGTTCCCACCTATTCCAAGACCAGGAACGGTAATAAGTGCAGCATTATTAACACCACCAAAAGGAGAGCCAATAGCAACGGCATTAGACATCGTTTGGCTATCAGTATATGTGATTGGAGATACGGGTCCTGCCGTGGAACAGCAGTTTGGCGCGCCATTAAAGCCTAGGTAAGACACAGAAAAACTCTCTGTGCCATTAGAGCAGTAGGGGCCTAATGTTGATGCGTCTGGGGTAATTGTAAATAGCGTTCCTATGTCTAATTCTGTGCAATCATTATTTGGGGTAACATCCCAGGAGCAAGATGTGGAGTTCCATGTAATCAAAACTAAGTCGTTTGCAGCAGAGGGTACCTGAGGGAAAACGGTGACGGTCTGTATACCACTAGCAATAAGCCCACCTGTTAAATCACAGGTTATACTCCAGGGTAAATCAATAGCTATTGGTGTGCAAAAATTAGTATTGTTTAGCATGAGCCCTATTTCATGGTCAATACAATTTGAAGTTACATTTGTAATCACTCCTGAAGGAGTGATTACCGATAATGTAGAAGAAGAAACGACGATACCTGTCTGCACTATTAACATGCTTGACGTGGTGAATGTCGTAATTGAATTTGTTAACACATTTCCGTTCTCCTGGATTTCTATAAACCCCCCCGTACCATTAAAGCCGTCACCAAATACGTCAACGATTTCTAGAGTATAAACGGTTCCTTCTACAGCCGGGTCGAGCGGGCCAACAGTTACGTTTATTGCTCCGCCATCGGAGCCCGGACCGCCTTGAGCCACAATGTTTCCTGTAGTGTTGCTTACAACAGACCACGAAATCTCATTAGCCCATAAAGAACCATAGTTACCAACAACGTCAAAACTTACAAAGCCATTGCACCCTGAGTTCTCTATTTCTAACCAATACATTTGGTTGCCACAAGCCTCTGTTGCTGATGATGCTTGAAGGTCATAAGACGGGCAGTTACTTATACATGCTGGCGCAACATAATTCATGCTTTGTGAACATGTCGTCTCTGTTGTAAAATAAGTTTGAATAATACAAGCGTTTCCATTTGCTGGAAGGCTACTAATTGTAAAGTTATAAGAGGTGGCGTTAAATGGTGCCGATGCAATTACGGTTACGTTGCCATCACAATCTTCTATGACCAAATCCCCACTTGCGGGAGGGTCTGTTAGATCAACACTACCTGTGATTTCATAATTATTTGAAGAAAAATCACAGCCAGAAATAGACGCATTTAATGCCGTAATTGCACAAGGTGGGTTCGTTACAATATTACAATCTGTAGACGCTGTTCCACCCGTTTGATCAAGAGTGATGTTTTGAACGACACCAGCATAGTTGGTAATAAGCATAACATATACCTGACCCGTTAGCGCTCCTGTAATTGTTGGTGTTTCCAAATTGGTTGCAGAAAAACTACAATCAATGAGGTTTCCATTATCTGGGTTCGGCGGAGCCTGGTCTCCCATCGCCCCACAAGCTGCCTGTGCAACAGATAGCGATGTAAACGGACCCCAAATAGCATAGTCAATATCAGATGCCGCTGTCAGGCTCATTATTAAATCTCCGTCAGTTGCGATTTGAAAATAGTACCAAGTCGGATTCGGTTGGGAAAATAAACAATCATAATCATTTCCAGGGTCTAGGGTACTCGCCTCGTCTGAACCGGAATTGGCCGTAAAGTTAAGGCCCTGATCCGTGCAAATAGGGGCCATTTCACCACAGCTAACACCGCCTTGAGAAAAAGAATGGTAGGAGGTGAGCGCAAGAATAAGCGCCCCTAAAAACTTAATCATTTTCATCCGCATTTAATACACTTAATAGGTTTTGTTTTTTCTCTAAAAGTTGATCAATAATTACTGCCATTGATTCAAACCATCCTGTTTCATTTGCAATTGCTGTTTCATCTTCACTGGATAGTATATATGCGCGCTTCGTTTCAATTGCTAATAAGTGATTGTCTATCTGTGAGATTTGATTTTGAATCTGTTCAACCTTAGTGGGCTCTAAAGCCGTTTCCGGCGCAGGTGTTGTCTTTTTTTGAGATTGGGTTTGGCAAAAAGAAAGGTAAGACAAGCCTAAAAAACAAAGTAAAATGAATGTTGAAAGTTTGTTCACGGTGGTAAATTTAAGAATGGTAACTCGTAGTTATAACGCAATTAAAACAGCTTGGTTGCCTTTTAAAAAGCTCTGTATCAGTATTTAAAAGTTTCCATAAAGTCCGTTGTAAAGTCTCCTTCAACAAAATTTGGATCTTCCATTAGTTTTTGATGAAATGGTATCGTCGTTTTAACGCCTTCTATAATATATTCCCCTAAAGCTCTTTTCATTTTTAAAATAGCTTCATCTCTAGTTCTCGCTACAACAATTAATTTAGAAATCATTGAGTCATAGTTAGAGGGAATGGTATATCCTGAATATACATGTGCATCTATTCTTACACCATGGCCTCCAGGGCAATGGTAATCAGTTATCGTACCTGGGCAAGGCCGAAAGTCATTGGCCGGGTCCTCTGCGTTTATTCGGCATTGAATTGCATGCATAATTGGAAAATAATTTTTTCCTGATATTTTTTCTCCCGCTGCTATTTTAATTTGCTCTTTTATTAAATCATGATTAATAACCTCTTCCGTAATCGTATGTTCTACTTGGATTCGTGTGTTCATTTCCATAAAATAGAAGTCTCTGTTTTTGTCAACTAAAAACTCAACCGTGCCTACTCCTTCATATTTCACGGCTTTAGCAGCCTTTACTGCTGCGTCTCCCATTCTTTTTCGAAGGTCATCTGTCATGAATGGGGAGGGCGTTTCTTCAACTAGCTTTTGATGTCGTCGTTGAATAGAGCAATCTCTTTCAGACAAGTGACAGACATTTCCAAATTGATCTCCCGCAACTTGAATTTCTATGTGACGTGGCTCTTGAATAAATTTCTCCATATAGAGGCCGTCGTTTCCAAAAGCGGCAGCAGATTCTTGCTTTGCAGAATCCCATGCGGCTTCAATTTCGTCTTCCTTCCATACAATACGCATTCCTTTACCACCACCACCAGCGGTTGCTTTTAAAATGACCGGATATTTAACTTCTTTTGCTTTTTGCTTGGCTTCCTGCGTGTCCTTTAAGAGACCCTTGGAACCGGGGATACAAGGCACGCCGGCTTTTTTCATTGTTGCTTTGGCGGTTGCTTTGTCTCCCATGCCAGCAATCTGTTCTGGAAGCGCTCCGATAAACTTAATATTGTGTTCTTGACAAACACGAGAAAATTTTTCGTTTTCTGAAAGAAACCCGTAGCCTGGGTGTATTGCATCCGCATTTGTTATTTCTGCAGCAGCAATAATACTTGGGATAGAAAGATAGGACTTCGCGCTTGAGGGGGGGCCAATGCAAACGGCTTCATCTGCAAACCTTACCGGAAGAGAGTCTTTATCGGCCGTAGAGTATACTGCTACCGTTTTGATTCCCATTTCTTTACAGGTTCTAATAACACGTAGGGCTATTTCACCCCTATTGGCAATTAATATTTTTTTAAACATGTCAATTGTATTTGTTTAGCCTAAAGGCTCTACCAAAAATAAAGGTTGGTCATAATCTACAGGGCTCGAATCATCGACGAGAACTTTAACAATTTTACCAGAAACCTCAGCCTCAATTTCGTTAAATGTCTTCATCGCTTCAATGATACACAGTTTATCCCCTACTTGAAAAGTGCTTCCTACGTTAACAAAAGAATCTTTATCCGGACCCGAAGACCTGTAGAACGTACCAATCATTGGAGAGTTTATGGTTATTAAGTTATTGTCTTCAACTGGCGCTGGTTTTTCTGCAGCAGGAGCCTTAGGGGCCTCCATTGCTATAGCTTGCGTCGGTTGTGTCATCATTGCAGGCTGTGGAGACTGAACAATTATAGGTTGGTCAGAACTTGTCTTGCTTCCCGAAATAGTCACTCTAAATTCATCCTTTTCAATCTGAACCTTTCCAAGTCCTGTTTTTGAAACAAGCTTGATTAACTCTTTAATTTCTTCAAAATTCATAATATTCTGTTTTTATATTTTTTGACTAAGAATTGTATGCCCATTTAAGGTACACAGCCCCCCAGGTAAAACCACCACCAAAAGCAGATAAAATAATATTATCTCCTTTCTTAAGCTGTTTTTCGTAATCCCACAAGCAAAGAGGGAGGGTTGCGGCTGTCGTGTTACCATATTTCTGAATATTGATCATTACCTTTTCTTTTGGAAGCCCCATCCGATTTGCAGTAGCGTCAATAATTCGTAGATTTGCTTGGTGAGGAACGAGCCATGCGATGTCCTCGCTTTTTAAATTGTTTTTTTCCATTATTTCCGCAGAAACATCGGCCATGTTTGTAACTGCAAACTTAAAAACCTGTTTGCCCTCCTGCTTTACAAAATGCATGCGCTTATCTATCGTCTCATGAGTTGGCGGGTGTAACGAACCTCCTGCTGGCTGAACAAGATAATCTCTACCAGACCCATCACTTTTTAAAATAAAATCCTGAACACCCAGACCTTCGGTATCTGGCTCTAGAAGAACTGCGCCAGCGCCATCACCAAAAATGATACATGTTGTCCTGTCCTCAAAATCTATAATCGAGGTCATTTTGTCTACGCCAACAACAATAACTTTTTTGTGTTTTCCTGTCTCAATAAACTGGGCTCCCGTTGAGAGCGCATAGATAAATCCCGAACAAGCCGCTTTTAAATCAAAACCCCACGCGTTTTTCATCCCTGACTTGTCACACAAAACATTTGCTGTTGAGGGAAATGGATAATCCGGCGTTACGGTAGCAACAACAACTAAGTCGATATCTAGAGGGTCAATATCTAACTTCTTTAGAAGTCCGTCCACGGCCATTTGAGCCATGTCTGATGATGCCCCCTCTGTCTGGTGCCTGCGTTCTTTAATTCCTGTTCTCGATGTAATCCACTCGTCATTCGTGTCAACAACTTTCGCCAAATCATCGTTCGTCACTACATTCTCAGGAACGTGTCCGTAAACCCCTTTAATTGCCGCTGTTATTTTCATTTATTTGAATGCTTTTTTAATTTTTTTTGCCAATCCTGAACTAGCAACCTCATACGAATGTAACAACATATTTTTAATTGCAATATCATTTGAAATTCCGTGACCAATAATTACATTGCCTCTGATTCCTAAAATTGGTGTTCCACCATAATTCTCGTAATTAAAGCTGTCAAAATACACGTCAGAAATACCGCGTTGTTTCATTAAAGAAAAAATACCTTCGGCTTGTTTTAAAACGATATTACCTGTAAACCCATCACAAACAATAACATCTGCTTTGCCAGAAAAAATGTCTCGACCTTCTATATTTCCGATGAAATTAATGTCTTCTTGGTGCTTTAAAAGCTCATGAGCAGCAATCGTTAGTAAGTTCCCTTTGGTCTCTTCTTCCCCTATATTGAGAAGGGCAACTTTTGGGTTCTTTTTAGAGAAAACATGTTTTGCGTAAATAGATCCTAATACGGCAAATTGAGAGAGAACATCAGCCTTACAATCGGCATTTGATCCAACGTCTAACAAAACCGTCTTGTCTCCGTTTATAGCCGGCAGAGTTGAAGTAATACAAGGTCGTACGACTCCTGGAATTGTTGTTGATTTGTAGATTGAGCCGACAAGCATTGCTCCGGTATTACCCGTGCTTGCAAAAACATCTATTTTACGAGTAGATAGCCAATTTAAGCCGACTGAAATAGAACTTTTAGGTTTTTTAAAAACAGCTCTCGCTGGGTGATCATTATAGGAAATAGTTTCTGGCGCATTGACGACAACTATTCGATCTTTATTTAATCCTATAAACGAAGGGTGCTTTTTTATTTCATCTTCTTTTCCAAAAAGATAAAATATTGACTCTTGAAGATGATCCATAGCCAACGCTAAGCCATCTAAGTTTGCTGTTGGCGCAAAATCACCGCCAGAAACGTCTAGACCTATTCTCATTTGGAAATGAAGCGTTTAAGCTTCTATAGCTTTTTCAGCTACAACCTTTCCTTTATAATAAAGTTTCCCTTCATGCCAATGCGCATGATGAAACAAGTGAGGCTGACCAGTAGTTGGACAAGTCGCAACATTACTTGCTGTCGCCTTGACGTGAGTTCTTCTCTTGTCTCTTCTCGTTTTCGAGATTTTTCTTTTAGGATGTGCCATATCTAGTCTTTAATTAATTCAACTTATTCAATTGGTCCCAACGGGGGTCAATATCATCACTTTTTTCAATTCCTCTTTGATAACTTTTAATCAAAGATACTACTTCTTCGTTGCATTCTCCCTCTTCGTGTTTGGGATTGGACGTCAAAGAAACAGTAATAAGCTCATAAATCTGCTGTGCGGGGTTAAACTTATACGCCTCCGGGGGTAAAACAATTAGATTTTCATCGTCTTCTTTTTCCAAACCGAACTTATAATAAAGCGTCATTGTGCCATTAATTGGAACTTCAACCACGTCATTACAAGTTGCACAAGTTGAGACTACAGATCCAAATATTTTGTAATCACCGACCATAAGCGTGTCTTTTTTGTCTAAAGACAGCTCAACAGATATAAACCCCTCATCTATAATAGAGTAAGGGAAAGCTTCAAAGAACGCGTTCTCAACTTCAAAACTGAAATTGTGAATTCCTTGCTTTAGGGCTACAAACGGTATGTCTAACTGTTTAATCATTTGTATTTCTAAAATGGGATGGCAAATGTATTAATTTTTTTTTGAATCTTTTGCCTTTGAGCGCCATTTGTCAATCGGATCCCGTTTTATTATAGGAAGAGGATTGGCTTGAACCTCTTTAAATCGAATTCTATTCACAAAAATATCAACCGCTGAATATAAAGCTTGACGCATCGAGTTTTCAGAAGCTAAATTTTTTCCTGCAATATCAAAAGCCGTTCCATGATCTGGGGACGTTCTGACTATGGGTAAGCCCGCGGTATAATTAACGCCCTCGTCAAAAGACAATGCTTTAAAGACGGAAAGGCCTTGATCATGATACATCGCAAGAATCCCGTCGTAATTTGATGGCGCCGCTGATCCAAAAAAACCATCTGTAGCAAATGGCCCAAAAGCTAAAATTCCTTTGGCTCTAAGTTCGTTTATTGCGGGCGTCTGAACCTCTATTTCCTCTTTACCTATTTTTCCGTTTTCACCAGAGTGAGGGTTTAAAGATAGTATCGCTATTTTAGGGTTTAAAATCCCAAAGTCTTTTTGAAGAGACTGATGAAAAACCTCAGCTTTAGTTACTATGCTTTCTTTTGAAATGCTCTCTGAGACGTCTTTCAAAGGGACGTGTGTTGTGACTAAGGCGATCTTCATTAAAGAAGACGTTAGTATCATCAAGCCTTCTGCGCCGTTCGATAAGGATATAAAAAATTCCGTATGCCCAGGGAAATCAAACCCGGCGTTTTGACAGACGCTTTTGGATATCGGAGCGGTTACTATAGCGTCTATTTTTCCTGATGAGATATCCTCACTGGCTTTTTGAATAGCCAATATTGCTAATTTACCAGACGACTCCTCTTCCTTGCCTTCGTTAACGGTGCTCTTTTCCGTTGAAACGTTTAATAGATTTATTTTATTGTTTTCCGCCTTATCGGCTGAAGAAATTTCTTTAACCTTTAATTGCTCAAGGTTTAGTGCTTTTTTATAATGCTCTATGACAATCGGACAGCCATAAATGACAGGTGTAAATCCTGAAAGAATTCTAGGGTCCTCAAGCGCTTTTATAATGACCTCTGGACCGATTCCGTTCTTATCCCCTATTGTAATTCCTATTTTAACACTGCTAATTGCCATAGACCTTTTAATGTAAATAATGTCACCCTCTCGACAGGGCCGTTCAAATTGCTTAATGCAAAAATACATCTTTAAACACTAACCCAAAAAACCTAATTCCTCTTCAATATATTTCTGATGGAGGGTGGGAATAGGTAAATTCTTCAGGCTCTTCAGGGAATAGGGCTTAAGTGTTTCGTCAGTGGGCAAGGGTTTCTTTATCTCTTTTTGAATAAACGTGACATGAAGCGTCTGATGCGTTAGCTTGTGCGTTTTTTGCACGGGTTCTATCTCCAAGTCTTCTGTTATTGCTTTTTCAAGCTCCTCTTTTGACGAATACTCCTCAAGGTAAAAGTCAAAAAGATGATGCCAAATATCCTTTGCTGTTCGTTTCTTTAAGTAAACCATTTTTGATGCTCTATCTGTATAAACGATATAGAGAAAGAACCGTTTTTTAATTTTTAATTTCTTTATTTTCTGAGGTCTAAGATCGATCGTTCCGTTTATTAAAGCCGAACACTCTAAGGTAAATGGGCATGTTTCACATCTTGGGTTTTTCGGCTTACAATGAAGCGCGCCAAACTCCATAATCGCCTGGTTGTAGCTTGCGGGATCTTGGAGGTTTAAATGCGCTTTGGCCAAAACCGAAAACTCTTTCATTCCAAGAGTAGTGTTTATTGGTGTCTGATGGTCGTGAATCCTACTTAACACTCTAAAAACATTACCATCTAAAACGGCTTGCGCTTCATCAAAGCAGAAAGAAGAGATAGCCGCTGCCGTGTAAGGGCCGACCCCTGAAAGCTTTATTAGCCCCAGGTAAGTCTCTGGAAAAACACCGCCGTGCTCATTAAAAACTTCTTTGGCTGTCTTATGGAGGTTTCTTGCCCGAGAGTAATACCCTAAGCCCTTCCAGAGGTTAAGTACTTCCTGTTCTGACGCTTGGGCCAAATCGCTCACCGTTGGGTACGTATAAACGAACTTATTGTAGTAAGCTAGCCCTTGTGCTACTCTGGTTTGCTGTAAAATTATTTCACTCAGCCAAACTTTATAAGGGTTTTTCGTTCTACGCCATGGTAAATCACGTTTATTTTCGCTGTACCAATTCTGTAGTAATCTCTGAAAACGAACCATTTAGACAATTAAGTGTTAATTCTTTTGACTCAAGTAGCGAAAATAAGAAATGTAAGACATATTTTTGTAGAAATTTAAACAGAGAAAAACTAAACGTTCAAAATATGACAAAAGCAGAAATTGTAGCAGGTATAGCAGAGGAAACAGGATTGGAGAAGTCGGAAGCGCTACGCGCGGTGGAAGCCTTTATGCAGTCCATAAAACGATCTCTTTCAGGGGGGCGTAATGTATACCTGAGAGGTTTTGGAAGCTTTATCGTTAAAGAACGTGCTCAAAAAACAGGACGAAACATTTCGAAAAACACAACAATTATTATTCCCGCGCACAATATTCCTAGCTTTAAGCCATCTAAGGTTTTTGTAGATGAGGTTAAGAACAATGTTACTGTGGGTTAAAATTATTTTTTATAAATATATTGTTTACCTTTGCACTCCTTCTTCGGGAGTGCTTTTTATTTTGTAAAAGATTTTTATACACATTAAAATATATAGATATGCCAAGCGGTAAGAAAAGAAAAAGACATAAGATGTCGACTCACAAAAGAAAAAAACGACTTAGAAAAAACCGACATAAGAAGAAAAAATAACAATCTTTTCTTTGGTTTTTAAGTCCGAACATCCTGTTCGGACCTCTTTCGTTTAACTTAAAATACTTTTGTGAAATTAGAAATTGTTGTTGATTCTCGAGCCAACGACATCTGGATAGCCCTATTAAGAGACGGTAAACTCATTGAATTACATGAGGATCGTGGAGGGGTTGACTTTGCTGTTGGTGATATATATCTTGGAAAGGTCCGTAGGGTTGTTCCTAGTTTAAATGCTGCCTTTGTTGATGTTGGTTATGAAAAAGATGCTTTTCTGCATTACCTTGACTTAGGCCCTCAATACCAGTCTTTTGCCCGTTTTTGTAAAAACACATTACGAGGCAAACAAAGTGTCTCTGACCTGAGATACTTCAAACTTGAAAACGATATTGAAAAAGATGGTAAAGTCTCCGATGTTCTTTCATCATCTCAGTCTATTTTGGTACAAGTATCTAAAGAGCCGATTTCTACAAAGGGTCCTCGACTCTGTTCCGAAGTTACAATAGCAGGGAGATACCTTGTTTTAGTTCCTTTTTCTGAAAAAATTTCTGTGTCCCAAAAAATTCGTGAAAACGAAGAGAAAAAACGCCTTAAAGAGGTGATGGGAAGAATTAAACCAAAAAATTTCGGTGTTATTATTCGAACGGTCGCTGAAAACAAATCGACAGAAGACCTAGAACAAGATCTCAAACAATTACTCGAAAAGTGGCATGAGATGTTTTCCAGCATTAAAGGTAGCCGTGGACCGAAAAAACTTCTTGGAGAGCTCAACAGAACTTCATCAATGTTAAGAGATCTTCTAAATGGAGACTTCTCTAATATTCATGTTAACAATGATGTTCTTTATGATGAGATCCGTGAATATGTATCTTCTATTGCGCCTGGAAAAGAAAAAATAGTAAAACACTATAGCGGTAAACTTGACGTTTTTGAGCGCTTTGGAATCAGTAAGCAAATCAAAACACTCTTTGGTAAAAAAGTACCATTGGCTAGTGGTGGTTATCTAATTATCGAACACACCGAGGCAATGCACGTTATTGATGTCAATAGCGGAAACCGGAAAGGTGCTGACGGACAAGAATCCAATGCGTTGGCCACAAACATCGAGGCGGCAGAGGAAATCGCGCGTGTTTTACAATTGCGAGACATGGGTGGTATTATATGTGTCGATTTTATTGACATGCACGAAAGGGCAAACAATAAGGCTTTATTTGAGAAAATGAAAGAGCTTATGAAGTCCGATCGGGCAAAGCACAATATTGTCCCTCCTTCTCGTTTTGGCGTCGTTGAAATAACGAGGCAAAGAGTTCGTCCAGAAACGGACATTAAAACCGGAGAGGCTTGCCCAACATGTAATGGTTCTGGAGAAATTCAAGCAAGTATTTTATTCGCTGAAGAAATAGAGTCAACTCTAGAATACCTTATTAAACAAAACCCTAAAACCTCCGTTGAACTAAGCGTTCATCCATACCTAGAGGCTTTTTTCACAAAAGGAATTTTGTCAAAACAACGGCGTTGGTTTTTTAAATATAAAAAATGGATCTCCGTCAATGGTTTGTCGTCATATAAGCTTTTAGAATATTCTTTCACGGATAAAAACAAAGAAAAAATATCTTACTAAGCATGGAATCCCTTGGGTTCGATGAAATAAAACTCCGACTTGAGCGGTTCTGTGCCTACCAAGAGCGCTGCACAAAGGACGTTCTAAATAAAATTCAATCACTGGGCACATCCGATAAGTCGATGGAAAACAGTCTCCTGGATGTCCTAAAAAAAAATAACTTTTTAAACGATAAGCGATTTGTTAGTTCCTATGTTGAAGGTCGGGTCAATATTAAAAAGTGGGGTGTAAATAAAATCCGTTCTGGTTTGTTTCAACGACACATCCCCCAGCAGCTTATTGAGGAGGGTTTAAGAGATCTCAATCGAGAAGTGTACAAGAAGAACCTAATAAGCTTGGTGGCTAAAAAAAACGCCACGCTCCCTGAAAAAGAAACCGCTTTTATAAAAAAAACGAAGGTGCTACGTTACCTTGCATCAAAAGGCTATACGGCCGAAGATTGCGAAGGTTTTTTCTAGGCTTATTTACTGCCTAACAACGATTTCGCGTTTAAAATCCATACCTCTGGACCACCTCTTACGTATCCCGTTTTTCCTATTTGCTTGAACAGAACCTGGCCTTGAGAGTCCTTTTCCGCGTTCACAAACCATACTGTAGGGTATCCTTGCACTTTAAATTGACGCTGGAGACTGCTGTTTTGCGACTTAACCTCTGGGCTTTGTACTTTTCTTTTTGGGTAATCTAGCTCAAGTAAAACAACATTTTCATTTGCCCATTTTGTAAATTCCTCTTTGAAAAAAACCTCTTTTTGTAATCGAATACACCATCCGCACCAATCGCTTCCTGTAAAAAACATCATTAAAGGCTTGTTCGTTTTATTGGCGATTTCCATTGCTTCGCCTAGGTCTTCATGCCAGACAAGCTTGGTTTGCCCAAATGAGATTGAAATAAATAGGGCGAAAAATAAAGTGATGGACGTTTTCATGTTTTGATTTTTTTTAAAATTACTGATTTCATATTGTTTTACAAAGACCGTGCAAAAGAATTCATCTCCCCTCAAAAATATCCTTTTTAGAAACAATTCATCTTGCCTTTAATAAAATAATACTTGTATTTTCGTTACAAACTGATCTAGATGAATAGACTATTACCTATTGCTTTTCTGATTTTTCACTCTTTTTGCTTCTTACAACAACCCACCCAAACAATTCGGGGGAGCGTTTTTGATAGCGAAACAAAATATCCATTAACTGGTGTTAAAGTCGTTTTATCCATTAATAAAGGCTCCGAAAAGCCCTATAGGGCTTTGACAGATTTTGACGGCGACTTTGTTATTACCGATGTGCCTGTCGGTAAGCATGAAGTTCGGGTTACTTATTCGTTATACGCTGCAAACACATTGACGATTGAGGTTTCTTCCGCAAAAGAAATTGTTCTTAGTATACCACTTGTAGAATTTGTCTCAGACAAAGAAGAGGTTGTTGTCCGGGGGCGAAAACAAGGTGAGGTTCTTAACGAACTGGCATTGATTTCTGCTCAACAGTTTAGCGTTGAAGAAACGAATCGCTACCCCGGCTCAAGGATGGATCCCGCTAGAATGGCATCTAACTTTGCGGGCGTGCAGGGGTCCGATGACTCTAGAAACGATATAGTTATTCGCGGAAATAGCCCCCTTGGAGTGGTTTGGCGCGTTGAGGGTATTGATATACCAAACCCCTCTCATTTTGCGATTTCAGGAAGCACGGGTGGTCCTGTTTCTATTATAAATAATAAACTTCTTGCAAACTCCGATTTCTTCATGAGTGCTTTTCCTGCTGAATATGGGAATAGTACATCAGGGGTTTTTGATTTGAAACTTAGAAAAGGAAATAATAATCGCCATGAGTTTACCGGGCAGTTTGGCTTTCTAGGAACTGAGTTTCTAGCAGAGGGGCCTATTTCAAAGAAAAATAAGTCGAGCTATTTAATAATGGCGCGCTATTCCACACTCTCTTTATTTCAGCAGATTGGCATAAAAATAGGCACCGACGCTGTTCCTCAATATGGAGACGCATCATTTAAATTCAATTTTCCGCTTAAAAAAGGAGGGCAAATCTCTTGGTTTGGTATAGGGGGTAAAAGCAACATAGATATATTAATTTCAGATCAAACAGAATATTCAACGGAGTTTTATGGGGAGGGGGACCGAGACCAAAAGTTTGGCACCTCTATGTATGTGTCTGGGCTAAACTTCAAAAAGCCACTAAACGAAAAAACATTTGTTTCTGCTACTGTTGCAGCCTCATTTGAAGAGCAGCATAGCAGACATGATTATTTGCAACGAAGCTTGATAATTGACGGAGAAGACACTTTGATTTCAGTGGATACATCCTACCTAATGATGGGGTATAATTTTAACACCTTAAAAACGTCAGGGCATTTAAGCCTCAACCATAAGGTCAATAAAAAACATCTCATTAAAACAGGGGTGAATATCGATGTTTTTAGCCTGTTTCAATCCGATTCTGTTTTGTATAACCTAGACGTCCCAGATCTCTTTAAAAACCGTTGGAACTATTCTGGGACAAAACTTTTGGTGCAACCTTTTATGCAATGGAAGTATCGCGCCAATGATAATTTAGACTTCACCCTTGGCCTGCACAGTCAATATTTCTCAAACGCCAATAGCTTAAGCCCTATCGAACCGCGAACAGGGGTGAAGTATCGCTTTCGAAAAAACCAATCCGTCTTTGCAGGGGCAGGTATGCATAGTCAAATGCAGCCACTATACACATACTCTTATCACCAGCTTGATGGTTTAGGAAATAAGGTTTATCAAAACCAAGACATGGGCTTCATGAAAAGCATACATAGTGGAATCGGCTATGAAAAAACTTTTGAGAAGGGCTTTAGTGTCAAAACAGAGGCTTATTATCAACACTTATACGAGGTTCCTGTTACCGTTTCTCCTTCGTCTTTTTCAATGATAAACATGGGCTCTGGATTTTCAAGGATTTTTCCAGACTCACTTGAAAATACAGGAACAGGTCTTAACTATGGGCTAGAACTCACCGTTCAAAAATATTTCAACAAAAGCTTTTTCTTTTTGTTTTCTGGAACGGTTTACGATTCAAAATACACCGGAAGTGACAATGTCTTGAGGAGCACTTCCTACAACGGTTCATACGTCTTTAACCTCTTGGCGGGAAAAGAATTTAGTTTAGGAGAAAAAAACATCCTTGGTCTGGGAATAAAAATAACCCGAGCTGGAGGAAAGCGCTATGGCTATATTGACCTTGACGCTACGGAAGAGTTTAAAGAAGTGATTTTTCAAGATTCCTTGTTCAACGAAAGGCAGTTTGCAGATTATTTTAGACTTGACATAAAAATAAGCTGGAGGTTAAATGCTAAGAAAACGGCTCACGAAATTGGATTAGATTTAGTGAATGTCTTAAACACTAGTAATCTTCTTGGACTAGCCTATGCGCCGAGCCTAGATCCAAATATCGTGTCGGGTCCGGGCTACGAGCCTATCTCTGAAAAAAAGCAACTCGGGTTCCTGCCTATTTTTTATTATAAAATAGATTTTAGGCCTAAAACCAACGGAAACCAGCTGTTTTGAAAGAAGTCGCAGAAGTTGTTTTTCTTGGCATAAAGCCCTACTCTGAAAGCAGTTTGTGGGTCCGTTTTTTTTCGGAAAAACATGGGCTACAAAATGGTATTATTAAAGGTGGGAAAAAAAAGAAAATAAAGCCTTTTGTTCTCGGGTTATATCATGTTTCATTTTATCGGTGGTCTGATTCTGGGCTTCAAAATATTGTTGATTTAGAACGGTCAAGGTCATTAGAGGGAACCTACAACTCACCTGTTAAAATATTAATTGCCTTTTTTGTTGCTGAGAGCCTAAAGTCTTTTCTTAACAACGAAGTCGTGGATCAGTCTTTTTTCGCTTTTATCAAAAGCAGTATCATTGACCTTAACAAGGAAGTTAAGGTTAAGGCTTTTCCGGTCTTGTTTTTAGCACGTCTCATTCATTATTCGGGTCATCAACCTTTAAAAACGGAGGGCGGCGGGTTGCTGAAGTTTGATATAAAAACCGGTGTTTTTGACCCTCAGGAAGCCTCTAATGATTGCGTTGACGACCCTCTCCTAGTTGCTTCTATTTACGACTTGTTTTATAACGCTGGAAAAAATTTAGATGGACGGGAGAATCGTATTTTTAATATCCTTTTAAGCTACTGTGCCTATCATATTCCTAGCTACGAGTCGAGGCAATCGGTAGAGATTATAAGAGAAACCTTATATGACTGATCTTCGCTTTTTAGCAAAAAACGCTTGTATTATTTTTTTGCTCTCTTCCTTCATTGGGCCATTAACGACCAGTGTAGCAGGGTGGTATAGCGAAGGTTGGCAGCGGCCAGCCCCTCTCTTTTCATCTCTTGCGCTGAAAACAACCTTGTCAATCTGAGACCAAAACAAAGCGCCAGCACACATAGAACAAGGCTCCAGCGTGATATATATGGTACATCCCTTTAAGTATTTTGCCCCTAGAAACTGTGATGCTGCAGTAATCGCTTGCACCTCTGCATGGGCAGTTACATCGGTTAGTTGTTCGGTTAGATTGTGACTTCTAGCGATAATCCTGTTGTTAGACACAACAACGGCGCCCACAGGCACCTCATTCTTATCAAAGGCCTTTTGGGCTTCTATAAGCGCTTGTTTCATGAAGAATTCGTCATTGTAAATTTCCAACATACTTTTAAGTTGTTAACGTCCTTTCTCGGTAAATTTATGACTAATAATTGAATCTCATGAACGATATATTTCTAAATTCACGACATGAACACTTTAGACATCTGCATTCTTGTTTTTTTAACCGTTGGGTTGTTTTTAGGGTGGCGAAAAGGCTTTATTATGGAACTCTTTACCTTTGGATCCCTATTAGCGGGTGTCTTTTTTGCTTTTCATTTTTCTAATACGCTTTCCCTTTACTTCGTGGATGAAAACGACGGTATTATGGTCCCCTTCCTTTCTTTTATTATTGTTTTTATTCTTGTTGTAGTATTGGTTCGTTTGCTGGGGCGGTTGTTTGAAAAGTTTGTTGCATTCGTTTGGCTTTCCGTCTTCAACAAGGTTCTAGGTGCGCTTGTCGGCATGATGAAGTGGGGCTTCTTTTCGGGTTGCGCAATTTTGCTTTTAGGCCCATTAGATCCTGAAAATAAGGCCGTTCCAATAAAGGTGAAAAACGCTTCACTACTATCTTCTTATGCTGTTCTATATGCTGAAACGGTGCTTCCTGGCGTTAAAAACACGCTGCTTTTCGGATATAAAGAAGTGAAAAAAGAAATCTCAAGAGATCGTCAAGATTAACCCTCTGTTTTACTAGGGATTACGTTTTTCAAAAAGTTACTC
>TARA_B110000495_G_scaffold203952_1_pt1 | contig 17350 bp, 17 predicted proteins | sample TARA_B110000495 | Tara Oceans TARA_B110000495 (sample SAMEA4398219) | marine metagenome | biome: Polar Biome; feature: [MES] marine water layer (ENVO:01000295) within the mesopelagic zone...; material: water (ENVO:00002006), including particulate matter (ENVO:01000060) such... | reverse complement strand
GACGGCGATTTAGACTTATTTGTCGTGAATTATCTAATGTGGGAACATGGCTTGAAGCTCGATTGTTACAACGCTAAAGGGAGTAAAGATTATTGTTCGCCAACGAATTATATGGCCCCTGCTCGTGACACTTTATACCTAAATAATGGCGACGGAACATTTACAGACATATCTCTACCTGCTGGATTTTCTACTCAGACAGGTACTGGCCTTGGCGTTCTATGCAACGACTACACTGGAGATGGCCTTATCGATATTTTTGTTGCCAACGATGGGATGGCGGATCAACTGTGGATGAATAACGGTGACTTGACGTTCACAGATGTCGCCCCGATACGCGGTTGCGCACTTGATGAAGAAGGCAAGGCTAAAGCAGGCATGGGTGTGACTACAGAAGATTTTGATAACGATGGAGATTTTGACATCTTGGTTTGTAATTTATTCGGTGAAAGTGATTCCCTCTACAGAAACGATGGGGAATTCTTTACTGATGTTACTGCCCAGCATGGCATTCGCACTTCAACTCGGCACGCAACAAGATTTGGTCTTGGCCTAGTTGACTTCAACAACGATGGGCATCTAGATATATACGAAGCTAATGGACGCGTCCAGCAAATAGGAGATGCAAGTACATCCGATCCATTCGCTGAACCAAACCACTTTCTGATCGGAGACAGTAAAAGTTGGGAACCAATTACAGTTGTTGATAAGGCTAAAGTGCACACAAGTCGAGCGGCTGTTTTTGGGGATATTAATAATGATGGTGGTATTGATATTTTAGTTGTTAATAAAGACGCTCCAGCGTATTTGTTAATGAACGTGCATCCAGACAAATCGAATTCAGTGTTGCTCGATGTTCGAAATAAATTCGATTCGCCAGCCCTTGGAGCATTTGTTACAGCTAACAGGAATGGGACAATTATCACTAAACCCGTGCAAAGCGCATGGAGCTACATGGCATCAAACGATCCGCGAGTTCATATTGGACTTGGAAATGCTACTTCTCTACAAGATGTAACAGTCCATTGGGTAGATGGAACTACCACAAGTTTCGGTGAACTTGAGCAAGGCCTGCACGCATTAGACTACAATTAACACAAAGGAAAACATTATGACATACGAATTACCAGAACTCGGATACGCTTTCAACGCACTCGAACCAAACATAGATGCTCGTACCATGGAAATCCATCACGATAAGCACCACGCTGGCTATGTAGCAAAGTTAAATGCTGCTGTTGAAGGAACTGATCTAGGATCAAAGACAGTATGCGAACTCATCTCATCACTTGATTCATTACCAGAGAACATTCGTGGAGCTGTAAGAAACAATGGTGGTGGTCACTGCAATCACTCTTTATTCTGGAAAGTCATTTCGCCAGGCGGTGCAAATGCCCCAGAAGGCGAACTAGCTACTGCTATCGATGCTTCTTTTGGTTCATTCGATGCATTCAAAGAACAATTTGCTGCAGCGGCAGCAACTCGTTTTGGTTCCGGATGGGCTTGGCTTGTTGCAGACAAAGATGGCAACCTATCAATTTGTTCTACAGCCAACCAAGATAACCCCCGCATGACCAATGGTGGAACGCCAATACTTGGGCTTGATGTTTGGGAGCATGCGTACTATTTGCATTATCAAAATCGTAGACCAGATTATATTCAAGCATTTTGGAACGTTGTAAACTGGACATACGTAGCATCAGTACTAGAAGGCACAAACTTGACATGCAGTTGCCCTACCGATTAATTTCTATAGCATCTATACCATTAGTTTTGCATGTTTCATTGTTTGGGTGTAGTAAAATCACAGAAGTTACACAGTATGGTGGCATGCGCGACACGCTTAGGAAAGGCAATACTCAACCTCGAGTAACCTTCGATGAAATAACCACTCTTCCAAATGCATTTGCTGTTGGAGCGCTTCCAGAACTTAATGGTGAGATTACAATTTTTGACGGTAACGTTTGGATTGCTACAACTGATAGTGAGAGTGCTACGACTTCGCGTCCGTTTGGAAACCATGATTCTGCTACGCTCCTAACAGTTGCGTATGTAGAAGATTGGCAAGAGTTTACTTTGCCGGCTGGAACACCTCTAGAATTAGCAATAGAACATGTTGCGAAAGCCAATGCTGATTTCAATACTGATATTCCATTCCCTTTTTTCATTATTGGTGATGCGTCAGAATTTCATATGCATGTAATAAATGGATTTTGTCCAGTTGCGAGCCCAGGCCTTGCTGAAGAATTCCAACCTTGGAAATTGAGCGTAGAAAAACAAACCCCTATTACGGTCATTGGTTTTTTTGGAAAAAACCAAGACGGCGTAATGACGCACCATGGATCAAACATTCACATTCATGGATTACTTGATATTGATGGCGCAACAGCAACCGGACATTTGGATTCGGTGGAGTTTACAAACGGTGCAAAACTGTACCTTCCTGACCTGTAGAACGTCCGTTTTTTTTCTCAAAATAATATTCTAGAACATCGAAAACTGCATCCACAAGATATTGTGGGTGTAGTTTTTTTTACCCCCTACCAAGGGCGATTGAAAAATCTTGCCTACATTTTTGGTCAATAGAGACGATTTGACCGTAGTTATCAAATAATGGATTCTATGCCGGGGGTCCGATTGCATTTTTAACGCAGTTAAAAGGAAGAAACAACAATGCTCTCTAAGAACCAAGTAATTGACGCAATCAGCAGATTAAACCCAACAGCACCCATGCAATGGCTAGCAGGCTTCGATTTAGCCGCACTTAGAAGGTATTACGAGCATTTGCTCATTACGCTAGAACCACGTGGCAGTCGTGGCTGGGTTCGCCCTACCGGGACTTCAGCTGCTATCACGCGTAGACCAGCTGCGTAAAAAATCGCTTCCCTTCGCAGAAGCCTGGCCCCCCCTTTGTCAGTAGTTGTATGACTCCCCTCGTCAACTTCTCACCGAGCGCGGGTCAGGCTTTTGTCTTTGGCCCTGTATCGGAGTGCCTAATACCAGGTCTTTGACCTGGTCAAAAAAAGAGCGAAATTGGATGAATTACTCAAATGATTGTTTTACAAGGGCAAGTTCGAGCAAAGTACGAACTCGAGTGATAAGTTCAAGCTTATTGACTGGTTTCGTGATGAAATCATTGGTACCGCATTCCACTGCTCGTTCGTAATCGCTCACTTCATTGAGGGCAGTTACCATGATTATCACTATATCTCGAGTAGAAGGTTGAGATTTGATTTTTTGGCAGACTTCGAATCCGCTCATCCGTGGCATCATGACGTCGAGAATGACAAGATCGGGTTGCTCCCTATCGATACTCTCAATTGCTTCAACGCCATCAGAGGCCGTTCTAAGCTTGCAGGGTAGCTCATCTAGAAAAGCTTGCATCAATTCTAGGTTTTGGGCATTATCGTCTACGAGCAAAATAGACGCAGTTGACAGGTCAACTTCTGGCATTGATTGTGGTGTTGTCGTATTCACACTGTGTATGCTATCATGCCTCAATTCTCACGTGCACATGCGGAGCATAATCAATGGCAAAATACGCCCCACCATCAATTTGGACAGACGAATACAACACCCCTAGTATCGAAAGCTTGCGCAAGCTCGTTATTAACGATGCTAAAAAGTCCTTTGATAAGTCTATGTCGAAAATAGTAGGCCTCGAGAACGTTACTACAGATGTAAAATGGTACGGGGAATGCTGGTATTGGACTGTAGCGTTCATGTCTGATTTTCTTGAAGAGCCATTAGCTATTTTGGTTCCTGCGGAAGAAAACCTTCAAATTGCAGCCCCACTTACGCATGATTTTATTGAGCAACTTTCTACTCGTCGACTGAAGCGGTTTGTTCGTGATGGTTTGGAGCTGGCTCTGCCACCGCATAGGACAAATTGGGCCGTTTGGTCAATTCCTACACCAGCGGCATTTGAAGATGTGCTACCGGTCATTAAGAGTAAGCAAAAGTACTACGAGGCCTAAAAGCAGTTTCTGTACTTACCGCTGTAGCCACTCGCCATTTTTGCGAATACGTTTCGTGGGATCAACACCAACGAGTGATGCTATATCATCGCTGATATTCAATACTACGGGTCTATCCCCATTTGTGGCAACATCGGCTGACCAATTGTTTGCTCCACCGAGTACCGCTAACTCTATTTGAAGCGTGACGGTAATATCTTCGCGTTTAATTTGAACACGTTCAGTAAGTGATTTTTGAAGTGCATGGTGTAACGAATCCGAAAATAAGAACGACCAAGGCCTGAGTGAATTGTAACCTTCAGTTTTTAAGAATTGCCCTTTTCGTAATGACGACAGAGTTGAGCAAATTTGAAGGGTGTCGTATTTCGCTTCAATACTATATTGCTTGTTGTGAATAACACTTGAGACGAGCATCGGTTTTTGGACTCGTAAATTATGTAATCTAGAAGTAAGTTCAGCATCTTGTTCAATGGAGATTATTCCGAGCAAAGCACTTTCGCGATACATTGGTTCAATAATCGCTGCAAGAACATACAATTCTTTGACAAGTTGCATTGTCGATTCAGATACATTTCCTTCTTGCAATAAATCTTCAGCCGCTTGAATATAGGAAAGGCCATTTCCTTGTTCTAGCGATTCCTCTAAAGACGGCTTTGAGTGAAACGATAGAATCGAGACTATTAAAAAGACTGGTACCATCATTGAGACATCCTTCTTTCGAATTCAGTTTTAACATCTTGTAGTAATAAAGACCAAAATTTAGAAATATGCAGCTCAGCAATTGTCAATTGGTCAGATATAGAAGATTGTGAACTGATGTCTGCAATGAGAAGTGAAAATGATGATTCAAGGTATTCATTTGATCGCCATCTAGCTTCTTCCGATTCAAGTAATGCAAAATACTGCAGTTGAGAGAGAAGGTATTGTTGTAAAACGCCAGAAGGATTAAAGGGGATAGAATTAGAAAGTAAATATTCAGGTGGTATAGCTTGATACCAAGTATCGGTAACCATTGTGAATGCTTCTATAGCAGTTGTGTCAGTAGATAATTGAATAACATTTGGATTCAGTAATAGATACTCAGACAGCAGAGATGTAGAGAGAATACTTGATAGTTCGTCTAACTCCCAAGCTCTTTTATTCCCACAAGTAATGGCATGTTGCACTAGTGCTTTTCGTGCTTCAAAATTCCAACTAGGCGAAAGGCTTTCAGGAAGCACGTAATTAGTAAGTTGAGCAATGAGCGTAGATATTTGTTCAGTGGTCTTCGCCGTTGCAAAATTATTAACAAGCGCAGTGGCAACTGTTGAACCATTGTAAAACTGTTCAATGATTACTTTAGTAGCTGCTTCTCGAACGACAGACTTTTTATGAGATAACGCTATGGTAGCAAGCAAGTCAGCATCGTTTACTCCTAGATCAGTGTCGCTAGAATTGTATAGAACATCAATAGCAGATAACTGGTCGTATTGATCTTTGCCTGCACTGGTGAATTTTCTTTCAAATGTGCCATCACGTAAGGTTTCTTCATCATGGAAAAAGCCCTCGGTATCAAATTCAAAACGGTCAATGGCAGCAAGAGCATGGTCTGAAATATCAGGTCTGCCCTTCCATAAAGCAACAGCAGATTCGTTTAACAATCGTAGCTGTGCAAGTTTGGATAAATCGGAATTTTGAAGCGTACGAATTGATGTGTATTTTTCAAGCCAAAGAACTATATTTTCTGTGTGAAATCCTGCAGGGATTGATAGATTCCAAACAGCAGTGCTTTGGGAATTATCAAAAGGCCATTCTTTGTAGAGTACTTGTGCCATTTTTTGACGTTCGGTCAGAGTGGAATCAGGAGAAACAACACAGTTCGTAGGGAACCACGATATTTTATCTGAACGGTCGTATAAAGAAGTAAGAATCGAAATGTCGAACAGCGACTGTTCTTCAGAAGAAATCAATGCGGAAATGTAATTCCGAGCAGGTATTGAAGTTGACCAATCCGTTTCTTCAATTGTTCTACCTAGCACATTTCGTGTTTTACTATCACGGAGCAAGTCGACTTCTGATTGTAGTATTGCAGATACAAGAAACTCGTATTGCGAGGTGTTATTTGTCGACCTCTGGATATTGGCGGCAATTAAAAACCAAGTTTCCCACAATGCCATCGCATTCGATTCAAATTCAGTACGGGGCAATAATTGCATTGCAACTGATTGCAATGCGTAGACTCTAGATTCGGTTTCATCGCAAGATTCGATATTAGGGAGTGTGATATCATTAACAATAGTGCGAACGTTTGCGTTTAACCTATGATCGCATTTCAATGTAGCGAGGATGCCTGTTTTCCAAACTAAGCGAGTCAATTGCTGGGCATCGGTAAACATGATCCGATTCACTTTGAGCTGAGATAGAAGTTCTTCTACGAATATTGAATGTACTTCTGCGAACAATATGATCTGCACGATGGACTGTTTGATTTGCAGTTGAGTTTGTTGATCAATAAAAAGCCAACCACTCGATATGCTATAAATGGAAGTATTCCAAGAATCTATGAGAGAGTGTTCTGGATGAGTGCCTGCTCTAAAAGAGAGCCGTAATGATTCTTCAATTGTTTTTAGTGCCGTTGCATCTCGGATTGAATTGTCAGAGAATGTAAGTATTGATTCGGGAATTTTCTGTACTGAAAAAGTAGGGTACTTTACAAACAAAGAAGTCTCTTGCACGGGCGTCGCTTTTCTATTTTGATCTCCCAATGAATGGGTCACTACCGTAGTAGTATCGTCAGCAGAAGGATTTTCTGAAAACAACACTTGCAAAGAAAGAACGAACGCAAGTACCGTAAGCAACGAAAATAACACAGCTAGCTTTACTGTCATTACTGGGCTAGGAGAATTTAGTTCAGGAGTAAGCTTTTTAGCTGTATCTGCGATAAAAGAGTCAAGCACATTAACTGCGCTTTTCCTTTTAGGAAGAACTGCCCATTGCCTTGTTATTTTGTATGTTGATCTTTGCTGTGCTGATAAGGGCCCCCCGCCAGTTCGTGCTGCGTCTGCAAATGCCTCAAGTATTCTCATGAGACCGCCAACTGTTATTGAATAGGTTGCCGCTATGCCCACTAATCGAGAACGACTATTTTTATTCCAGCCACCCTCGCTAACAAGAGTTGCGATTATTGCTTGATCTAAATTCGTGAGCTGTTGTGGCGTTTCTTGAGTGTGAATTAATGTTTCTGGAGCATCGTATTCTAACTCAGTAGCGAGTTCAGAAACGTACTTTCGAATATGAGCTGCTTCATCGGTCAAGGCTTGTGGGTGCACGTGGAGCTGAGCTAGTCTTCTACGAAGCGCATTTCTAATAGCAATTCTATCGTATCGCCCATGTTGAATTCCTAACAACAAACGCGGGTCGTCTGTTTCTGGAATACCGAAATAAATGCAAGCTGTTTCGATAACACTCATTCTGAAGTCTCCTTTCGCAACTTCAAATGTAACTGCTTAAACAATTCGCTAGTAGCTCCTCCGCCGTAATCTGGATACAGAATCTCATGTTGGTCAAGAAGTTGTCTTGCTTTATCAACACTGGAAGACGAGAGCATGTTAATGGCGTGGTACCTTGCAAGCAACCAATCGTCGCTACCAGGTGGAGTGCCTGAAGAAATCATTTTCCATTGAGAGAGAGCGGTATCCTTATTGCCCAGATTCATTTCAACTTCGGCATTCAAAAGTAGAATTTGTAAAGTTTTAGGTCGTTGAGAAATAAGCAAACGGGCAATCCGAAGAAGTTCAACTTTATAGAGTTCTTCGTTTGATGATTGGTAGAGATAATAAGCAGCATATGCAGTTTTTGTCGCAAGGTCTGCTAGTGTATTTGTCCCATATTCAGATTCAGTGTGTTGAAGCAGAATCGTTGTACCAACGGCATATGTTAACAGAGGTGTTGCAGTTTCAGATTCTTCTTGGATTGAATTCCAGATGATTGCAGATGCATGTTCTACCCATACTGAGAATTCGGGGCTTTCAGTCATTTGAATATACAGTGCAGATGCTTCTTGCAATTCATCGGTGTACAGTAGAAAAAGTAAGTTTCGATACGCAATTTCACCTGCATACTCAACAAGTATTTCACTATTGCTTTGTTGTATAAAATCAAGAGTTTGCAAAGCGTTCTCCGCCGCTTGCAGCCTTTGCACTTCGGAATGCAGTGATATCTCTAATATTCGCAATGCTCTTACGATGGCTCTTTGTACTAACTTCTCATTTTTAGGATCTTTAGCATCTTCTGAGAGAATGGCTGAAGCCAGGCTTATGTATCTATTTCCTACAAGTACATGTTGGTGATCATTCCTTTGCCACATGACATACAAGGAACGCGCAGCTTGTCGTTTTGCCTTTTCGTACTCTGGAGATGAGTGTGGAATAGAGAGCAAGAGTTCTACGTCATCAATTGTTGCATTATTAACATCCGTTTTATGAAGCATTAATTGCGAGGTGCGCTTTGAATTGGGCCAAGCTTTCAAAAATAACTCTATCAATGCATCCTTTGTAAACTCCTGTTCTGTAGAAAGTTCATGAACATTATGTAGGCAAACTATAGCCATCCATACTGTTTGCTCCTTGCTGTCTAACTCAGAAGACTTTTGGAATGCGAACGATGCTTCAGAAAATTTTGACGCATAGAATAAGGAAATACCCGTTCTAAAATAACAATCGCTTTTAATAGTAGGAAAATCGTTGGTATCAGTGGCTCGAAGTGCATTAGTAAACAACGTAGCTGCCTGTAAAAACTGAGCAGCAATGGCAGGGTTAGATGTTGGCTGATCTGAAGTGTATTTGTCTGCAACGGCTTGAAACGCGATGTCCCCTTTGATATATTTGGCTATAAAGCCATCTTTATTGAGCGCTTCTTCTCCATACGTAAAAACTATATCTCGCACGATGCCCAATTGATTTATCTCAATTAAATTTGCGATGGCAGTCTGCGCTAACTCTTTAGCTGCGGGGTCTGTGTAGTCTTCTAAAGCATGAACAGCAGCAACACGATTAGATAGAGTTTTGTTTAATGATGTAGAATTTGTGAGTGTGCCAAGAACTGCATTCCAATTTTTAGAATCAATCAAGAGAAAGAATTTCCATAGTGGTATAGCGTTCTGCACTTCGCTCCAAGTTCTAGGGTCTTCTAATTCTTCGAACCATAATTCTGGACCAATCGGATCGTTACCTATGGCCTTGCAAAGAGCTATACCAAGAATTGAACGAGCACCCGTGTCGTGTATTTTTAAATCGAGAGACACTGATTGAAGGCTCGGCTTTTCTCCCATCAAAATTTCTGAAAATAATTGAGCAGCTTCTTTTGCTTTGCCCATGTCCCCTTCGTACCATGCTATATAGTATTTTGACCATGCTAAATAGGAAGTGAGTAATCCAATTTGCTGCATTCTTTTTTCGTCACGCGAATTTGACGATCGAGCTCTTTTCATAAGCGCAGCGCGAAGAGTTTGTAATTCTATAGCAACACTGTTCAATTGTTGTATTGCTACTTCAGCTTCCTGTTTAGAAGAAATACGTAATCGGTACCGTTCAAGTATTTGTTCCGCTGCAAGATATGTCGCTCGGTATAACTGAACACGTAGGTCAGTAGTACCCGCTTCTGGAATTCGTTCAAAAAGTTGAATGGCTCGTCGAAGGGTTTCAGAATCTGTTTTCCCTGACGAACGTGCTAAAAGAATTGCGTAGACATCCGCAAGTTGATTCGCAGCACGTATTTGTTCAATTCGACTGCCGTGATCTAATTGGTTCTCTAAATACGAAGCGAGTAACTCTTCGCATCCCATTCGTTGCAACCAAGTAGACACATTATCTTGGCTTTGCGCTGGTAGAGTTATGCAAATAATCGCAGTAATACTAATCAACAGCTGGAACATATGTTACTCTTTCAAAACCTGCGTTTCTTGCTTCTTGGACAGCAGTAAGTGCGAAGCCAACTGGAACTTCATTTTTTACTCTGATTATTAATCCCGGAGCTATAGGTAATTTTGCAATGGTGGTTGCGAATTCAACACGTGATGTGAGAACTTGTCCACCCAATACATATACTGTATGGATGCCTTGCATTTCTAAGGTGACAATTTGCGGTTCAAAGTCTTGCGTCTGAGAAGCCGCACCTTCTTCCAACTGTAATGCAGGAGAAAGCAGACTTTCTGCAGGCGTAAATACCGTTGTGACAATAAAGTAAATAAGTAGCAAGAATGTGACATCAATCATCGATGAAAGGTTTAGTGAACCTTTGTTGATTTTATGCCTTCCTTTAGCCGAACTGAAATTCATTTAAGGAGTTTCCGTTGCTACGTTTGTTGCGGATAAGCCATGCTTATGTAATACACCTATAACTTCGTTTAGTGATTTTGACAGTGCATTTTCATCTGCTCGAAGTGTAATATTCTGCCAACTAGTATTGTCCTCGCCTAATGTAGAGCCAACTATTGATTCAAGCTCTTGCAGAGAAATAGACCCTTCACTTTTATCGACGATAATTGTTCCATCTTCAAGAATGTTTATGACTAATTTGTTTTGTTCCTTGTGGGTGATTTCTTCGCCAACCTCAGTTGGCAAATCCAACTTAATATGCGCCTGCTGGGCAAACTGGGCGGCGACCATAAAAAAGATAATCAACAAAAAAACAATGTCAATCATAGGCGTCATCTCCACAACAGGGATAATGACTCTTGATTTGTTTCCCTTAAATTCCATTTAACCGTTGCCTTGGGCCTCTTCAAGATGCAGAACAAGATGCTCGATTTCACCAGCTGCTTCAGCACTCAATCCTTCAATTCTGTTTCTAAAGAAACTAAACAGCGTTACGCAAGGAATTGCAAGCACAAGACCAAGCATAGTAGTGATGAGAGCTTCGCTGATATTTACGGCTAAAGCAGAATGTGTGTTTGATGCAGTTTGGCCAATTGTTTCGAAGGCTCCCACCATTCCCAAGACAGTACCTAGAAGTCCAAGAAGTGGTGCAATAGTTCCAATTAAACCAAGCGCATCAGTGGAGCGAAAAAGGCGTGAGGTTTGTTCTTCACCAGCTTCTTCAAGAGCATTTTTAAGTTCAAATGGACCAAAAGCGGATCTCTGGTATCGAAGTAGACCACTGGCAAGAATGCGAGTTAAATACGAATCGTTTTCAGGGTCAACGCAGTACGATAGAGCATCTTCCACGTGGCCGCTTGAAAGCATTTCTTCAATTACAAGCAATTGCTCCTGAGGTAATAATGAAGTGCGTCTAATTTGAAGTATATGCATTACAACAAGTGCTAATGCGACAAGACTCAGAGCGATGATTATGAATCCAACAGGACCACCCTTGACGATAGTAGTGAACCAAGTTGCTGGCTCTTCTGCAGTTGCCTGCGACATTACTGAATATATGATGTGTTGCACCATTGCGATTACTTTCCTTTATTTGTATTTGTAAAAAAGTATGGATGAGAAGGAAAAAAATGATTCATTTCGTACCGAATTCTTCTTGCTTCGTCTAATTTCTGTTCTGATTCTAAAATGTCTGCGAGTTGAACCATAGCCATGCCTGTTAAGTATGGTTGAACTGTAGGATCAACAGCAGCAACAGTTGCTAAATACAATTTAGCATTCTGGATATCTTGTTTACTTTTGGCGAAAAGAAAATGTGCATAGTTTACCCACACTTTTTGCCACTCTTCAAGTGTACCGTACTGCGCTAAAAGAGTGCTAGAGGCTTCCTCATTTCCAGAACTCGTGCGTAAAATTTGCTGCGCAAAGCTTGAGCCTTCTTCAACGCCTTGTTCTACTAATTGAGCAAAGAATTTTGTTTTTGGCAAATGAGATACAGCGTAACTATCAAGTTTGTTGTTTTCGATCAGTTGCAGTGCCATGATTGGAAGGTGCCTGCAAAGAAGGCTCTCTTTCTCTAGGATTGGGTCAAGCATATTGTAGGGTGAGGTAAACCCTGCTTCTTCAAGTCGAACAGTTTCTAGCCAAGGGATGACTGCTTTGTCTATCAACCCTTGGGCGAGCAATGCACGTAGCAACCCTTCAGTAACCAGCCTTGTATCGGAACTGCCAGTACCGGAAAGTCGCATAAATTGTGACTCTAGAAGTGGAAGCGCTAACTGTATGTCGCCCCTTAGCAAACGGTTCTTTGCTCGCCATATCTGCTTGCCTTCAATAAGTAACGCATCAATGTTGGGTCTGTTTTTTTTAGGTTGAATCTCAATGATAGAACTCCACGGAATGCGTACAGTCTTATTTTGGTTTTCTGAAGTAATGAGGAGCAGGCCAGTTTTTCCAGCGCTCTGGATTTCTCCTTGAATACTGCCAAGGGTATCTCTACGCAGTATTACTTCGGCATGCACATAGGCGTTCGAGCATAGAAAGCATAGTAGTACAAGTAATCTACTCACCGCTTGCCGCCATCTGATGCAACAAATTTATATTGACCGCGGTTTTCCTTAGCTATTTCAATCATTGCATCCTGGTTTGCAGAATCTCCAAACGCAATTGTGTTCACGACAACGCGTGAGCCATCAGGAATCATTTGCCGCAATTCTTCAGCCGAGAATGGTGAAATTACACCGTCAGTTAAAAAGAAGATCACCTCTGGTAATGGCTTTAAAGAGAGTGCAAGTTGAAAAGCGGGGCCTGGGTTTGTACCACCCTGCGGGTGAATGCTTTCAAACTCATTTGTCATTCGTCTAATTGTTGACGCCCGAGCAGTGTTCCAACCTTTCTGCATTGAAGGTATATCTAGACGCACTGAGGAACTGTAAAAGAGCACATAAAAACGAGCAAAATCTGGAAGCTGTTTTAATGAGCGAGTTAACTCTGCTAATGCAGAGCCAAGCCTGTTTTGGGCTGACATAGAGCCAGATACGTCAACTATGTAACAGAAACGAGTTCCGGAAGATGAAATGCCAAAAAAAGTAGTTCCCCCCCCAGAGCCACCCATTCCGCCGCCCATTCCTGATGAGCCTCCCCCGCCTAGAGAAGGGGTCATTCCAGCCGAATTTGCTTCAAGAGCAGTTGTTGTAGCGTCAGCTGCTAATGTTGCCTGTGTTGCTGTGAGTGCTTCTGAAGATGCTTCTGTTGAAATGCTCTCTTGTTGCTGTAACTCTTGGCCTTCTGGCATATCAGAAAGGGTAGAAGAATCCTGCATCGCAAATTCAATTGTCGTCAGTGCGCCTGCAGATGTTGCATCACCTCCACTTCGCATGAGAAGTTGAAGAATGACCGCTATGTTAAAATGAACGAGGATTGAGATTAAGATTCCAGCAAAAATGAATGAGAACGCTCTCTTCTTCCATCGTGAGCGCTCTTGCTGTCTATATTCGGAAATTGAACGAGCTGAATTGTTACCTACAGCGGACGAATTTGTTCTACTCGGCGTTTGTAATGCTTCTTCCTTGTAATCCATAAATCCTTCTTACGATTATTATCCATCATACGGCATTGGGCTCTTGACTGAACCCCCATTTGTAGAGTCAAATGCCACAAATAGGAATTATTACATGACAAGTACAGCCCCATATTACAAACGCGCGATTCTGAAAATTAGTGGCGAAAGCTTTTCGAAACCTGGCGTACTAGGAATTGACCCAGATGAGCTTACGACAATCGCACGTCAAATCGCAGATGCTGCTCGACTTGGCACTGAACTAGCCGTAGTTGTAGGCGGAGGCAATATGATCCGTGGGGCTGAATTAGCCTCTCGTGTAGGAATAGCACAAGCTACTGCTGATTATATGGGCATGCTTGGAACTGTAATAAACGCGTTGGCACTGAAGGAAGCAATCGAAAAGCAAGGGCAACCTGCACGCGTCATGTCCGCTTTAGAAATCGAATCTGTCTCAGAACCGTTTATTCGAGCACGAGCATTACGCCATTTCGAAAAAGGCAGAGTACTTATTCTTGCAGCAGGCACTGGAAATCCATTTTTTACAACTGATACCTGCGCCTCTCTACGAGCGATTGAACTGGAAGCAGACATACTGTTGAAAGCCACAAAGGTAGATGGTGTTTACGATTGCGACCCGATGCAAAACGAACATGCAAAAAAATACGACACATTAACATTTACCGACGCAATTACGAAACAATTAGGAGTTATGGATTTAACCGCACTTTCCATGTGCATGGAACATAATCTTCCAATTGTAGTGTTCAATTTTAAAGAAGACGGCAATATTTGCAAAGTCGTTGGCGGTGATACAATAGGCACTCTTGTCAATAACTAAAGGAATAACCGTATGAGTATCAAAGAAGTAACAAAAGAGTGCACATCCAAAATGAGTAAAACGGTGGAGTACTTCGGTAAGGAATTAAAAGGTGTAAGGACTGGCCGAGCAACAACTGCACTGGTTGAATATATCAAAGTCGAATATTACGGAAGCCTAACAGACTTAAAAGACATCTCTGCAATTTCAGTGAGCGAAGCCACGCAACTTGTAGTAAAACCGTACGACCCTGCTGCAAAAAATGACATAATCAAAGCCCTAGAAGGTGCTGATTTAGGTCTAAATCCACAAGCCGAAGGTGACCTCATTCGTATTAATATTCCAGCACCATCAGCGGAACGCCGTGCGCAACTTGTTAACCAAGTTAAAAAGATGGCTGAAGAATCTAGAATTGTTATACGTAACGAACGCCGAGAAGCTATGAAACATCTCGAGTCGTTGGTTAAAGATAAAACGACAGCTGTTTCTGAAGACGATGGCAAACAAGGAAAAGAAGAAGTGGAATCACTTACAAAAAAGAACATCGCAAAGATTGATGAAATGACTACATCTAAGTCCAAAGAAGTAGAAACTATTTAACTAGAATTGCTTACGCAATCTAGCAGCAGGCAGACCTAGTTGTTGCCTGTACTTCACTACAGTTCTACGAGCAATAACGATCCCCTGTTCCCGCAATTTTTTAGCGAGTGTTTCATCACTAAACGGTGTAGATTTATCTTCGTGATCAATAATTTCTTGCAGTCTTGATTTTACAGCTTCCCAACTCATTTCACCCTCAGCATCACTAGCCGTTCCGCCAGAGAAGAACCTGCGTAATAGGAATATTCCACGTGGAGTCTGCACCCACTTGTCAGCAACAGCTCTGCTTACAGTTGCAACGTGAATGCCTAGAATATCGGCAACTTCTATCATTGGGAGTGGACGCAAATATGCATCGCCTTTTTCTAAAAAATCGAATTGTCTTTCAGCAACAATTTGGACAATATTATGAATTGTTTTCTTTCGCTGCTCTACCGCTTCAATGATCCATCGAGCTGAATTAATATTTCGTTGCACAAAATATTTTGCTTCTTTTTCTGAACTAGGATCAACGGAAATGTCTGAAAACTCAGTCGAGATTTTCAAAGGCGGGACCCGTCCTGTGCTCACGCCAACAACATACGCATCCTTGATATCATCAAACTGGATAAATGCGTCTGGAATAACAGGCAATACTCTTTCAGTTGCTATTAGTCGACCAGGACTAAGGGTTAACTCGTGCATCCTGCTGATAGCTTGTTTCACTCGCTCTAATCCGATTCCTGATGCTTTTGCAACTTTAGGAAGTCTGTTTGAAATTATATCCTCTAGATATTCTCCAATAACTAAAGCGACATCCGCCCAGCCTTCTTTGTCGTCTTGCATGTATTCCGTTACTTGAATCATGAGCGATTCTTGGAGTGAACGAGCCGCAATACCAGGAGGGTCTAACCATTTTTGCATCAACCCGATAACGGATTCGACTGATTCCAAGTCAACAGTATTTTCCAACTCGTCTGTAACAGCTACAATCATTTCAGCAATGGTTTGTGTCAGAAAACCATCAGCATCTATTAAACCTATGAGTACTACCCCAATTTCTTTTGAAGAATCATCCACATCCGCAAGGCTCCATTGGTGCATGAGTATTTCAGATAAACTTTCCTGCCTTGCTCTAATAGAAGCCAACGCATCCATTTTTGGGTCACGGTCACCTGAAACTATTTTCCTTGGGGGCAAATCAGAAAGCTCTGCGCCACTTCGTTGTTCAAACTCTTCAAGGCGACTGAATTCAGAATCGATTTCTTCTTGGGTATCGATGTCTTCTGTTTCAGGCTGTTCTGGTTCAACGAGTTCAAGCGCAAAATTAGATTCAAGTTCTTGTGCAATCTTTTCTTCTAGAGCAGGTAACGGCAACTGCATAATCTCCATTGTCTGGATAATGCGAGGCGCCAACTTCATCTGTTGGCCAGTTTTTGCCTGTTGTCCAATTTGAAACTTCATTGAAATCTCACCAATAGACCCTATTCCATGCCTTGTCTGCCAGCAATGGCATCAGCGAGGACTTGCGTGTTTGCGTATTCGATTTGTGAGCCACTTGGTAACCCTCTTGCCAAACGAGTCACTTTGACTCCTCTAGCTGCAAGTTCTGAGGCTAAATATAGTGAAGTGCTATCACCTTCTAGATTCGGGTTTAGTCCAAGGATTACTTCTTGAACTTGGACTCCTCTTGCATTGGCCTCTGGGGAATCTACACGTTTTAACAATGCATCAACGGTCAAGTCAGTTGCTTCTACGCCAGCGAGAGGGTCAATACGGCCTGTTAAAACGTGATACACGCCTTTGTACATTCCAGTCGCCTCCAGTCGTATCAAGTCGCGTGGCTGTTCAACTACTAACACAACAGCGCTATCTCGTTGGTCGTCTTGGCAAATAAGACACGGAGCGCAATCGGCAATGTTATTGCAAACATCGCAACAGACTACTTTTTGCTTAATATCAGCAATAGCTTGACTGAGCTCTAAGGCTTTTTGTTTTTCTTCTTTAATGAGAAAAAACGCAATTCGTTCTGCGCTTCGTTTACCTACGCCTGGCAAGCGTGTAAGTCCATCGAGTAATGCACGCACGGATTCTGGAGTACCTTTAGAATCACGCAATGACATTATGTATCCTCTGGCGGAGTAGCAGTAACTTGAACGATAGTGCCTTCGAATAATCCTCTGGCAGTTTGTACTAACTCATCATTCTTGACAGCATCAAATGAATCAGTATCTGACTGAATAGATGTGGTCTGCTGGTTACTCACAATAACAACAGTAAAAGTACCACCAAATTCTTGAGCTAGTATTTGTTCAATTCGCTGACGCTGAGCAAGGATGTAATTGATAGAATCAGTTCCATCATCAGAAATTTTAAGCGTTAGCTTCTGGCCCTCTAGTGTACTAAACTCTAAATATGTAACAATTCTTTTTAAGCCTGGTGTTCCTGCGATGCAAGTACGAATAGATTCCCAATTGACTTCTTTCAAAGGAATTGATGTAACTGGTTTTTCTTCTTGCTTTGGCGTTACAACTACTGGTTTGGTTGAAGGAGAAGAATTAGT
>TARA_B110000495_G_scaffold81922_1_pt1 | contig 17512 bp, 13 predicted proteins | sample TARA_B110000495 | Tara Oceans TARA_B110000495 (sample SAMEA4398219) | marine metagenome | biome: Polar Biome; feature: [MES] marine water layer (ENVO:01000295) within the mesopelagic zone...; material: water (ENVO:00002006), including particulate matter (ENVO:01000060) such as...... | reverse complement strand
CTTTTAAGGGTATATCTGTTAAGGTATAAGCACCATGCCTTACTACACAACACTCGGCAATATTCCAGCAAAACGACATATCCAATTCCGACGCCCCGATGGTGTACTGTATTCTGAAGAGGTATTCGGCACCGATGGATTTGTTGGTCCAACTTCGACGATGTACCACATTCATCCGCCAACGCAAGTCTCTGGTTGGAAACAAGTGTACTCGACGAAACAAGAATTCGTTGAAACAGATGTAATGCGGATGCGGCATCTTGTGTCCACAAAACTACAAGCAAGCGGTGATCCAATTACAGGTCGCACAGTATTGTTTGGCAATGCAGATTGCGAGATGGGAGTCTGCATTCCAGACTCTGAAATGAAGTACCACTTCAAAAATGGGCAAGGCGATGAGTGCTTGTTCATTCACGATGGAACTGGAACTTTGCAAACAATGTTCGGCTCATTGAAGTTTAAAAAATTTGATTTTATTATCGTTCCAAAAGGGACAATTTATAAGATGGCGTTTGATGAAGCACCTAAAGATGGACCTGAAAATCGTTTCATGTTTATCGAAACTGCAAACGCTTCTCATATTCTCCCGCCGAAACGGTATCTTTCTGAAAAGACATCGCAGTTCTTAGGGCACGCACCATATTGCGAACGTGATTTACGCGTTCCAGAGTTGCCACTTACGTACGACGAGATGGGCGATTTTGAAGTTCGCATCAAGGCACTCAATTGTGTGCACAGTTATGTGTATCCGTACAACCCCCTTGATATTGTTGGCTGGGATGGCTGCTATTACCCGTACTGTTTTAATGCTCTAGACTTTTCGTCTATCGTAGGCAAACACCATATGCCTCCACCAACGCACCAAGTGTTCGCTGGCGGCAACTTTGTTATTTGTGCATTTGCACCACGCATGCTGGACTTTGGCCCTGGCGCGGTAAAGGTTCCGTACAACCACTCAAATGTCGACAGCGATGAAGTGATGTATTACTGCGATAACAAATACACTGCTAGAAAAGGAATAGGCGAAGGTTCGCTCACAATGCACCCACAAGGGATTGCGCATGGCCCTCACCCTGGCACTGTTGAAGGCACGTTGAATGATACGTTTACAGACGAACTCGTCATCATGTGCGATACGTTTAGACCTTTATTCCCTACAAAAGCGGCAATGGGAATTGACGATGATGCGTATCCAAAATCATGGGAAGATTGGAAACCTATCCCAATTGGGTAAACGGTTTCGGGTTTTGGAAGAAGTGTAAATAAATCAATTCGCAGGCAAAATAATGCCCGTGCAAGAGCCAAAGCCAATACGAGTAGCAGAATCAGATTCGCACCAAGCATGCATAGTCAATTCATCGCCATCTTGTAAAAACCGTCGTTCAGTTCCATCGGGCATAGAGATCGGCTCTGTTCCCCGCCAAGTAATTTCTAACAAGCAACCCCTAGTGCTTTTATCTTCTCCACCTGAAATCGTGCCGCTGCCAATCAAATCGCCACTATTCATTGGGCAACCCGTGCTCGTATGGTGCGTTAACATTTGTGCAAACGACCACGTCAAATTTGCAAGAGTCGTCTGGCTTAACTGCAATGCTTCAACGCCATCAGTGCGCATAGTTTCAGAAGAAATCTCAACAGTACATTGCACATCGAGCACATCATCAGTAACAGGCTTCAAGTAATCAAGAACTTCAGGATCACTCGCCAATCGGGGAGGACCAGAAGTTCTAAACGGAGCAAGAGCATCGGTCGTCACAATCCAAGGGCTGATAGTCGAAGCAAAGTTTTTTGCATTAAATGGCCCAAGAGGTTGGTACTCCCATTTTTGCACATCACGCGCAGACCAGTCATTCAAAATGACCACTCCGAATATGTGCTCCATTGCAGTATCAATAGTTACGCGAGTTCCCATTGCATTTCCAGTGCCAATAAATGCACCAAATTCCAATTCATAATCAAGCAACCTACATGGGGCGAAAATAGGCGTACTCTCGTCGGGTTTCAGTTGGCCATGAGGTCGAGTAATGTCCGTTCCTGAAACGACAACACTACTCGCTCTGCCATGATACCCAACAGGCAAATGCAAATAGTTCGGCATCAATGGGTCGCCATCTGGGCGAAACATTTTTCCTACGTTTGTTGCGTGGTTCCGAGCCGCATAAAAATCAGTGTAATCACCGATTTTTGCTGGCAATACAAGTTGCAGCGAAGTTCTATCGCACAAAATTTCTGGGCAAGGGTCGCTACTGAGCAACGTAAACAAAGTGTGGCGGACGAGCGTCCAAGTCTCATGACCCAATGACATAAAATCATTCAACGAGTCTTGTAACAACGCATGGGAAACATCTTCTGCAAGTTGTAATTTCCCGGAAGTAATTGCTTGGCGAATAACCACCGCTTTGTCCCCAATGGCAACCACAATTCCATGTGTACTGCAAACGCTCCACGGAAGATTCTGAATAGGAAAATCACTTCCTTGCGCGCTTTCTACCCAACTCGTTGCTTTTTTATCGTGTGTAGCATCAATAGTCGTCATTGATTATTCCTTTAGCATGCCCATTGTTCGTAAATCTTCTCTTGGTTCATTAAATGAGCAAGTGCCAAGCGAGTTAAACAACTCAGCCCGAACTTGTTCAAGTTGTTCTTCTGTAAATGCTGATAAATCAGGTGTATCTGAAACTAGAATTGCTTCGACTTCTTCCACACTTGAGCCTAGTACACTAGCACTTGCAGTTGCTTGCAAGACAGAAAGAAAACCAAACTCTACAACGCCAACACTTTTGTTCTCATTTTGACTTGGGTGGTGCATACCAGCTGTTGCTTTGAACGGCTGGCCAGCAACAGCGCAACTATGAATAAAACGTGCCAAGTGCGCAGGCGTAGGATATAACTCTGGTGTAATTCCACCTGTTCTCACTTTTGCTCCTGCAATTGCGCCAGAAAGCGATGCAAGCAAGCCTCGAGGGTCTTCATCTACTGGTAACTCGATAAATGGGAACAAATCATCGTGCAACAATTCAAGTGCCGCATCAATTTCTGAAACTGTATTCGCTTTAAACTCAACAACATTCGCAACTGCTCCGCAATCTGAAACATTGAATTCGATTGTGGCTTGCACAGCATCTGCAAACTCTGCACTCCCTGCAGGCGGTAACAAAACACTCAGTTGCCACAAGTCTTGCTCTTCAGGAGATGGCAGCATGCTTTCTGCCGCTTGCTTGAATTCTTCAAGCCTGCTTGCAGGAATAATTAACCTTGCAAGTATCCAACTGTCGTCTGACTGCATGAATTCGTTCCAATTTACTACTGTTGAATCCATATCTAAATTAGCTGGCGGAAACAACCCAGCGTAATCAATAAATCCTTCAAGAGCAATTTCATCTTTTGTAGTCACTGCTGTTGGGACATCAGACATCGCATGTACTCGCAAAATGTTCGTGACATCGTTCAAGTCTATGGAGTGTTGACTCTTTTCCCAGTAGTACAAGTGTGTCGCCAATCGGTGGACTTACTGGTCCGCCAGCAACTGCAATGCGTACAGGCTGCGCCACTTTACCTAAGCTTCCGTCTGCAAGAGAATCAGCGAGTGCATGCAAACAGGCGTCTATTGATTCATTCGTCCATTCTTCAAGTGACTTGAGTCCGTCGATGATTGCTGGAATTCTAGATAGCCCTGTTACTTCACCTTTAAGCAATGCTTTTTTTACTGGTTTTGATTCAGGCCATGAAATTTCGTCGTCTGGCTCGATTAAAAAATGCGATGTTTCGGTTGAATCTTTATACGTTTTTGATCGTTCGTGATTCGCTGATGCAAACAATGCGAAGTTTTCTAATGCTGCAAATTTAGGAGCATACACTTCGCACCAGGAAAACAACCTTGACTCGAATTCTTCACTCGTCAATTTTTGCAATGCATCTAAATTGAATGCAAGTAATTTTGCGCGATCAAACTTCGCTGGCGATTTTACAATTCTATCGAGCGAGAACTTCTCAACTAAAAATGCTGCGTCGAATTGTTCAACGTCATTCCCAGGAGACCAACCGAGCAAGCATAGGTAATTCAGCAAAACTTCAGGCATATACCCCGCTCGCTTAAAATCGCCCACATTAATTTCTGGCAAAGTAACTCCGAGCGCTTCGCTTAACTGCGTCGCATCTTCTGTACTCAATTGATTATCTTTTGACGCTTGCCAAGTTGCCCAAGCCTCATCGGAAACGCAACCAGCAGGAGCTTTTTCAATCTGGTTCTCCTTCACGAATTTGCGCAATGTTTTATCTTTATCTCGCTTAGACATTTTTGAACCGTCTGGGTTGAAGATAAGCGACATATGTGCATAGGTAGGATGTTCAAATCCAAGTGCGTCCTGAAGCAAATTATGTTTGAACGTGTTGTTCAAATGCTCTTGCCCTCGAAACACATGCGTCACATTCATGAGTGCATCGTCCACAACTACAGCAAAATGGTATGTTGGATACCCGTCGCCTTTAAAAATTACAAAATCGTCAACTTCAGATCGCTCCACAGTCACGTCACCAATAACGCAATCCTGCATAGTGAGTGGACCGCCTTCTGGGACTTTAAACCGAACAACGTGCGGCTTGCCTTCATCAAGATTTTGTTGAATTATTTCGGCAGATAACTCCAACGATGCTCTGTTGTACCGATATGCTCGTTTTTCTTCACGAGCCTTCTTGCGTTCCTCCCCTAGCTCTTTTTGGGTTTCAAAGGCGTAGTATGCCAAGCCGGCATCAAACAATTTTTGCAATTGCTCACGGTACACAGATAATCGTTGCGCTTGAAAATACGGACCTTCATCGCCACCACCTGCATTCTCGAATGTCGGGCCTTCGTCCCAAAGAATGTTTAGCCATTGCAAATCTTCAAAAAATCCTGCAGTTGCCTGGTCACTAGAACGCTTTTGGTCAGTGTCTTCAATTCGAAGAAGAAACTTCCCTTTATTCGCATGAGCAAATGCCCAACAATAAATAGCCGTTCTCGCACCACCTACATGTAGGTGGCCTGTTGGACTTGGAGCAAATCTTGTTTTAACGTTTGAACTCATATTTCCTGCACCAGTTTTTTTCTGTTTTTGTACGCGCGTATTGGTCCCGAAAGAGCGTATGCAACGAATGCAAACGCAACAGTAGCTTGGAACCACCATATGCAAAGGAATAACACGATAACAACATACGCGATAAATTTAAATGATTGCGGTCTTCCAAGATACCGTTTTACAAAGTGATCATAGGGAATACTTGAGACCATTAATAATGCGCCGCATAGCATGACAATTGGAATTCCAAAGGCATATGCTTGCGCAAACCACTGGGCGTCTGTTCCATTGGCGAGCACGTGTTGGTGCAAAAGTATTAACGATGCAACTAAACCCGCGGCACCTGGCGATGGGATTCCATGGAACGCTGCGCCATCTTCAAGCAAATGATCGGGTGCAGTCTCTACTGTGAACCTTGCCAATCTCAATGCCGTACAGCAAACATACACAGCTGCAATACCCCACACAACTTTACCCCAAGGCAAATCAGCATCTGGGCCTAATAATATTAATTTCCCGTCATCGCCTAGATAGGTAGAAACAAGGGCTAAAACCATAAACGCAGGCGCAACACCGCACGTTACCAAGTCTGCCAAAGAATCAAGAGCAGCACCGAGTTCCGTTACGCTGTCAGTAAGTCGAGCTACTGAACCATCTAAACTATCTAAGAACATCCCGAGGAAAACAAGAGCGCCAGCCATTGTCAGACCAGTCCAACCCCAAGGTCCTTGCCATTCATCACCTTTATAGGCGTAATGAATAGCAGCAAACCCTGCAACCAAATTCCCTAAAGTGAAGAGAAGTGGCCAGACTGTTTGAGGGGGCAAAACGCGCCGTCGTTTATGTTTAGTTGTTGTTTCTACCGTTTGCTCCATGAAGGTGCATATTCTACCGTTTACATGCGAGACATGATGTTGGCTTCCATAATCAAGAGTTTAATGACATCTTGTTGCACAGGACCACCCATCAGGGCCTCACCAAGCCGTACAGGAGCGCCACCGCCATCTTGTGGCCCATCTACCTCATCAGGCACCCGTAAATAACTTGCAAGCAGCACTGCTTCGCCATCTCTCAGAAGAGTTTCGAGTTGCAAATTGCTAAAAACTTGATTCTCAACACTTCCAGTGTTCTTAGAAATAATCGATGTGTTTGTTCGAGGAACATGCCATGTTGGTAAGCCTTGAAAATAGATGAAGTATCCATCCTCATTTTCCATAAACCAAGCCCGAGATAAGTACGAGAGCAAGCCCCGCTGAATAAAATAAAGTACACCGTCAGCAGATATAAGCATTCCATCTTTATCAATTGCACGCTGGTGAAAATCTCTCCAATCCAAAACTTGTCCATGCCAAGCATATGCTTCATGCTTGACAGTACCAAGAGATGCAACAATTGCTGGCAAATCTACTGCCTCGATTTTTAGAAGTTGCAAACCCTCATGCTGTAAACTTTCTTGCACCTCGATTGAACCGATTGGTTCACCAAATGCAGATAGAATTTCAGTCATGTCTTCAACAGTTGGAGCCACAGTCATATGAACAACAGAAATTCCATCTGCTGTTGCATCAATTGTCTCAGATCGTAATGAAAGGGCGACTATTTTTTCTGGTGTGGATGCACAAGACGCAAGAAAAACACAAGAGGCGAGAAAAAGTATTATTCGGTTTCGCACGTATTCACCATATCGATGAGCTGTCGCATTCGACCATAGCTCCTTCGAGTGTGAGGAACAATAACTCTAGGGAGATGTAAATGATCTTTTTCAGTTTTCAATGCCTCTGATTGAGTGATTTTGCCTTCACGAATAATATCTCCAAATTCGTCGTTCAATCTATCAATGGACGCATCAGTTAATTTCTTGTTCACGCGAATAATGTAATCCGAGCGGTAATATCTGCTTGAATGATACACCTTGTAAAACTGCAAAATATGTTCAACAGCGTCTTCTGGTGAAGTAGCTACATGAAACAGCGATTCATCCTCTGCACTAATCATGCCATTCCCTAGAAGATCCGTGTGAATATGTTTCGCCCAATTCAACCAGTAATCGTTGCCTTCGCCTGCGATCATAACAATCGGAACAATGTTTGCTTTCCCAGTTTGAACAAGCGTTAATGCTTCAAAAATTTCGTCTTGAGTACCAAATCCGCCGGGGCAACCAACAATTGCATCGGAATGGGTCATGAACATTAACTTGCGAGTGAAAAAGTAACGGAAATTTATAAGTTTTGGATCGCCTTCAATAATTGCATTCGCGCTAGTTTCGAAAGGCAACCGAATTGCAAGTCCAAAACTTGCTTCACGCTTAGGACCTTCGTGGCCAGCTTTCATAATTCCATCGCCTGCGCCTGTAATGGCCATCCATTCTGCTTCTGCCATCAACCTGCCAAAATCAAATGCCGCTTTATAGTCTGGGTTATCTTCCGGAGTCCGTGCAGAGCCGTAAATAGAAACTTTGCGAATACCAATGTATCTGTTAAATACTTGGTAGGCGTAGCGAATTTCTTTCATTGTGTACGTGGCCAATTTCATTTGACCCGTATCATGGCCTTCGATTGCCATTTTCAAACAAGCATCAACCATTTGGGTCACCATATCAATCCGAACATCGCCTTCGGAATAATCGCAGGATTCGTGTTCGCAGGTTAAGGTAATCAGTTCACCTATAAGTTCTTGTATTTTTTTAGTAGAAGACATTGTTCTATTATATAGAGTCCATGCTTTTATTTGTCTTGCGAAGATAGAAACGGCAATGGAACTATTGAAACCTCTGGGTTGAGCAACTTGCCGGTAACATCAATTGAATAAAATTGATCGTTCAAAACGCCAGCAATGTCTCTAATAATAGGCAGCCCTGCTCGGGGATGTAAGCGAGCATACATTTCCATAGTCTCAAAATCAATACTCCCTTCCCCTTCTAAAACGAATGGGGAAATGCCTCTATCGCTACTTCGCAACGATATGTCTTCAAGGATAATGTCATCCCCTTGAATATACAAATCAATTTCAGCACCTTCAACTGTTGACACTGAAGGCAGGGCCAATTGAAGAATACGCATGGTCGTGAGCGTGAGTGGATCGATTTCAAGATGCCCATTTTCAACAATAATTTTACCCATCCCACGTCTTGTTGTCTTATCGCCTCGCGTTCCAGCAATCGAAACCCACCCTTGCAATTCGCCTTCTAAACTAGCTGCAATATCGCTGCCTTCTTTCGCAGCTAAATCCACACCAGAAATAAGAACTTCCAACTCATATTCTTTTGCGCCATCTAGTCCAAGCCAACCATCAACAGTAACACTGCCAGTCACAGATTCGCCTCTTACATTCTCAAATACGAATCGTTCCGTTTCTGAATCGAGCTCTAAACTGCCAGCAACGTTTGTAACTTTTCTTCCTAATGTGGTTAACTCCTCAAATGCCATAGACAGTTCAAACGCAGATAATTTTTCCTTGCTGTACTCACCTTCAACATGGGTTACACCTTGAATCTGCTCTAATCCAATGCCAACATCTAATGAAACGTTTTCCTGTGTTATATCGCCATTAAAGTGAACCGCTAGATTGCTCCAGTTTTCACCGTAAAATGATACCTCTGCGTTGGGCATAGAGCTATAGCCGCCTTTCATTTCAATGTCGATGAGAGTATCTCCAACAATACTAGGCAAAATGGCGAATAAACTTTCATCGCCAGTTGGTCCTTCCCAAGTCAAATCGAACCTGCCTTCAATATATTCCTTGGAAGAAATTTTCCCGTCAATAGAAACCGCTCCTTGGCCTAAAGTTCCAAGCAGATGGTCAAAATGTATGCCCTCATTATAAAAATGAATCACATTCTTCCCAGGTTCTTGGGCTGCTTCAAAAACTGCACTTGCACGGCGCTTATGAAATGTTGCGGTAAGTGTTTCGGGCACTACATCAATCGAATAAGACATTTCTTCGCTATCACCACTCGCAAACAGAGTGGCGCTTGCTTTTCCATCGGGTTTCATTGCATCGTAATATTTGATACCGCTATCTCCGCCAACAATCGCTGTAATCGCACGAGTGAAAGGAGAATCTAGCACGGCATCGTCCCACTGAGCGGTTATGGAAAATTCGTGCTCATCCTCAGAGCCTAACACCTCGCCAGTAATATCGATAACACCCTGAGGAACTCCATTTTCGTTCAATTCAAATTGCATGCTGTTTAAGAAAACATTTGTGCCTTCAACTTGTACAGTGCCTGTAGATAATTTCATTTCTGTCGATCTATCCAGAGCTGAAACAAGTAACTGTTTTGGCACGATGGACATATCTAGAGTTGACTCGTCATCTGTACGATTCATCCGAATAATGGCATCCATAAGACCGGTGGGTTCGAGTAATCGCCATGCATTTACAAGTTCATTCGATGCTGATTCTGGTAACACCTGAACGAACTTCGAACTAATCGGTAACGACACGCCAATGATGTTCATATCAAAGTCGCCCTTGTTGATAGTTAGATTGGCTTGTACAGTTCCCTCACCACTTTTGCAAGTTACATCGCGTAACTCAACCGCCCCATTATGTATCGATAATGAAGCTTGTAACTCGGTGAACTGAAACCCATCTGGCCAAAAAGGCCCTGATGCCTCAATTGCATTTGCTAATTTTATATTTGGCGTAGATGTCCCGTTTTCAATCGATATAGCAAATGATGAATCTATATCGCCCGTGTCTGATCCTATAATTTGTCCATCCACTTTTATTGTAGCTGTCAAACCAAGACCTTCAAGTATTCCTGCTGCCAAACCGTTTTCTTCACCAGCAGAATCTACGACTGCACTCACGAGCGCTGAGGTCACCTTTTCATCCACTAATTTAATCGCTAGGGCAGGCGCAGCCGTTCCGTCTTCTAAAAATATAATCGAACCAGCAGCATACCCCCTGCCTCCACCATACCCTTCGAATTTAATCGAAGAATCTTCTGGCACGTGCAACCCTTCGTGGTCGAGAATTATAGAGCCAGAACGCAGTACAACGGGGTAAGGAAAATCGGTATGCAAAATCCCAATGTCTTCAATGGCAATACTGCCAGTGATATCCACTTTGGAATCCTCGTTACTATCATGGCTAATCAAAAGAGTTAAATCAAGTGTACCCCCAAGTTCAAATGGTACATCAACTTCTGTCTCTAGCCGGCCAAAGACCTTTTCTACTGTTTTCTCGTCTAACAACATGTCTGCTATTGAAGCGAGTTGTTCTGACAATGCACCTCTTAATGCATTATCAATGGGTGCGTCACCTGCAAAGAGTTCTAATTCTACTTTTAAATCATCTGCGGAAGCGTAAATGTCGCCCTTGATGAAGACTGATGCATCTTCACTTCCATCAGCAGTAAGTTCGATGATTTGAATATCATTCTGATGAAATTTAATAGAAGATTGGATTCCGTGAAGCGGATACGGGAACGCTGAATACAAACCCTCCTTAGCATTTATAGAACAACTTCCTTCAACTTCAACCTCTCCTTTGTATTCCTCTCTACCTACCCTCACTTTTGCATTCATATTCCATTGTTGTAATTGAAAAACTTTCAACATTTGTGCAGCTGCCAGTGGGACTCTTACTTCGCCGGGAGAAGATTCCCTTGGGCTAAAATCATTTATGGTAAATACTGCTTTGAATGGCGAGTCCATCAACATAGAACTCATCCATTGCTCACCATTTTGCTTGCCAACGCTATCAAAATCATAAATCCGTAAAGCACCTGAGAACTCCAATGGGTCACCAGAAGTTTGACCAGGCGGGACGAGTGAACCGGTAATCTGTTTCATCAAGACCTGAGAACCGTCGTACGTAACTGACCCTCTTCGCACGTCGAGTATTGAATCGCCGTGAATGTGCTCCACCTCGCCTTCTTTGTAAGATGCCCAAGGTACGCCGTGTTGTTCTGGCAAAGTGAATTGCAATGAATCAATCTCGGCCTGAATTGCAAAGCCTACCTCTGACTCCCATGAAACATCTAACGCATCAAATCCCCCTTGTAGGTTTACTTCATTGCTCCAAGTCTTCGCGGTCCTAGGAAGTAACCCCAATACTTCATCGGTTAACTGCACGTCTTTAAACAGAGCATGGAAGGACATTGGTTCGGGGCGAAATTCTAAGACGCACGTGAGCTGCTTACTCTCATCTGAAACTTGTACAGAAATCATATCTTCGTTTTGTACAAGGCCAGCTAATGCGAATTGTTTCGTGTAATCAAGTACCCATGTACTCTCTTGCATGTATCCACTCTCAATAACAAGTTCGTCTACAGTAATAGGTGGAAACGATTGGCTGAAACTTGAATCACTTTCCGTTTGTTGGTCAAGTAACTCATCGTAATGAACCAAGTGATTAAAGTTAAACTCCCCAGCATTTTCCGCGGATTCAGCAAGACGCAAGCGAACAGACTTCACCTCAACACCTAACAGTACCGGTTTAAAAAAGAGAAACGAAGTGCTAAATGCAATTTCGACTTCTTCAGCTGAAACAATATCAGAGGCAGGACCTTCAATTCCAGTTGCAACCATCGTGACTTCATCGATAGTAATAACGCCCCCCCAATGCAACGTTGCCCCGCTTACTTGCACTTTTGTGTTCAAGTGGCTTTCAAATGCAGACGTCAAGATTGGGGTTAACACGAAAGAACGTGTGGCAACAAATACAAGAAGGAATGGCAACAGAACAACCGCAACATATATGTGTGTTCGCTTTCTCTGCCAAAAAGAATTAGAGGGGGTGCCCATAGGCACCATACTACCAGAGGGACCCCGTTATGCCTTCGCAAACGCTGTTTGGGCTAATTCAATCGCTCTACCGAGCGCAGCGGTTTTGTTGATCGTTTCTTTCCACTCTAGGGCGGCTACTGAATCGGTCACAACTCCTGCTCCAGCCTGTATATCTATTCTCCAACCCTCGCCCGTTTTCAACGCGGTTGGAATGACCATTGTTCGTAGCGCGATAGCGATATCCATCCCACCCTCAAAACCAACCATGCCAATACCACCAGCATAGGGGCCTCTTTTTGTTGGCTCTAGTTCGTCAATGATTTGCATAGCTCTAATTTTTGGAGCACCACTTACAGTTCCAACTGGCAGAGTTGCATTCAGAGCATCCCAGCAATCTTTGCCCTCTGCAAGTTTTCCAGTTAGTGTCGAACTTAAATGCATAACATGGCTGTACCGCTCTATATCCATAATGCTTTCGATTGCAACTGAACCAAGTTCACAGACAGTGCCTAAATCATTGCGTCCCAAGTCAACAAGCATGACATGTTCCGATTTTTCTTTTTCGTCCGAGAGTAACTCTGCTTCCAATTCTGCATCTTTTTCTACTGAGTCGCCCCGCTTCCGCGTACCAGCAAGCGGCCTATTCGTAACAACATCGTCGCGAACTCGGCATAAAATTTCAGGACTTGAAGCAGCAAGAATACACCCTTCAGCTTGCAGATAAATCATGTATGGACTTGGGTTCACCACACGCAGCGCGCGATACACTTCGAACGGATCAACAGTAGATCGGTGCTCAAAGCGTTGCGATAACACAATTTGAAATGCATCCCCAGCATCTATATAGGTTTTACACGCTTGAACTGCTTGCAAGAATTCTTCTTTCTCCATATTTGAATTCTCTGGCAAAGGAGGAGGTGAAGACAAATCAATATCAATTGTTCCAACTGGAATGTTCTTGGTTTCGGCCTGCAGTTTTGCGACTGTTGTATCTAATGCGGCGTTTCCTTTATCCCATGCTTCTGCAATAGAATTAGAGTCGTCGAGTAACGTGTTATGAATCACATGCGCAATTTTTGCAACATGGTCAAAAACCACAATCGTTTTGTACAACGCAAAGTGTAAATCCGGCAAGTTTCTATCGTCTACAGGAGCGCTCACAAATGGCAATTTTTCGTTCTCTGCATAGCGAGCTGTGTCGTACCCAGCATACCCAACCCAACCACCAATAAAACTTGGCAATGGCAAGTCTCCGATGCATACAGGCGCAGAGACATTCCAACTTGAAGAAAGTTCACGAGCAAGTCCAAGAGGGTTTTCAGCGATTCGAAGTTCTTCTGTACCGTTGGCAAAGTTCCTGAGCGTCACATTTTTTTCGTATGCAACAATTTCTAAAGTTGGGTCGGCTCCGAGGAATGAAAAACGGCCAATTTCATCGCCATTTTCTACAGATTCAAAAAGAAAACTGGGAGCTGTACGATCATCTTGAGCAACTAGCTTTCTGTAAGCAAGCACAGGGCTAAGATGGTCAGCCATAATTCTCCGAACGACTGGAATAACGTTCGATTTTTCAGCAAAGGTTTCAAAAGTTTTAAATGACATACCCGAAGTGTAAAGCAGAGCGTACGATGTAGCCATGCCAGAACAAGAATCAGTTGTAAAACTTAGACAAATCAAGAGAATCTACTATAAACCTGACGGTGCTATTCTCGTGGAAGCCCTCCGAGGTATCGACGTAGACATTCCAAAAGGTCAATCTGTAGCAATTATGGGTTCATCTGGTTCTGGAAAAAGTACACTCATGAACATTCTTGGCTGCCTCGATCAGCCAACTTCTGGATCCTATATGCTCGATGAGAACGATGTTGCACTCTTAGACGATGTTGAACTTTCCACCATACGAGGCAGAGAAATTGGCTTTGTGTTTCAATCGTTCAACTTAATCCCACAGTTATCCATAACGGAGAACGTTGAAGTACCGCTCTATTACCAGAAAATCCATATACACGAACGCCAAGCGAGGGCAAAAGAAATCTTAGACAGAGTCGGTTTGTCTGACCGTCTTGCCCATAGACCTGGTGAATTGTCTGGTGGACAACAACAGCGTGCAGCAGTAGCACGTGCTCTTGTGACTAACCCCTCAATTCTTTTAGCAGACGAACCCACTGGAAACTTAGATTCTGAAACAGGCGAGGAAGTGTTACAGTTGTTTGACGAGCTTCATGCTGACGGTCTTACTACAATCTTAGTGACACATGACCAAGAAGTTGGTGAGCGTTGCCAAAGAATAATCCGCTTAAAGGATGGACTCATTGATTCAGACACTTTGAATTCATGGAATTCAGGGACCTCGGGGACCTCATGAAAGTCCTTGGAATTGATCCTGGCTTACGCATAGCAGGATACGGTTGTGTTGAGTACGTATCAAGCTCTAGGTTGCCTTCGCTTATCGAAGCAGGCGCAATAAAACTAAATACCAAAGAGAGTGTGTCTTCTAGGCTTAGCCAGTTGTACAAAGATATAACTGAAATCATCGAAGAATTACAGCCCGATATTCTTGCTGTAGAGACCATTTTTACACACAAACGCCAGGTCGCCACTGCAACCATTCTTGGATACGCTCGAGGTGTAATCTTGCTCGCAGGTGAGCAAGCATCGCTCCCTCTTGTTGAACTTGCTCCAACCGAAATCAAAAAATCTGTAACGGGAAGTGGACGAGCAACAAAAGAACAAGTCCAACTTGCAATTACGCATACCTTGCAGTTACACGAACCTCCAGAGCCACCCGATGTTGCAGATGCCCTTGCAATCGCAATAACCGCTGCAATGCGCTCATAATCTTTAATTCCAACCACAATTGCCATACTACGAATATTTTGCTACAATATACGTATCAAAATTACCCCCGAAAGGGCTCGGTATGGCGCTTGCGTCTACCGGGCCTTTATTTTTTGAATACTACATCTAGCACCGGTTTACTACATATGTATGTTGTGGCGCTCTCGTAACCTGCTACGCGTCTGGCACACAGTACAAGGACTATTGTTGCATTGAACATATACATTCAAGCATCTAGTTCCTAGGAGAGTGAAGCAGATGGCGTTTGAAACAAGACCAATGAATTCTCGTATTGCATAGATTTACGGGGTACAGCGTACGAACAAGGAAGCAATTGAATTGTTGTATTAAAAAAGGCCCGGTGGAATCAAAGACCCACACCGAGCCCTTCCGGGGGTAAATTCGGGATCGCATTTGCGATGAAATTATTATAACTAAACAGAGGAATATGTCGAGCAAGCGATACTTTTTTTCCTTTTTTTAAACTAGATGTAAGTACACAACATGCATGATGCTATTCTGTGCGTATTCGATATTAATAAAGGAATCCAGCCATGCATTCATACGTATTTACTTCATTATTACTTGCTGTTACAGCTCTGGCAGCGTCACCAAAGGGTGATGCTCTTTTGGTGAAATGCCAGTCCATTCGCAATTCGATTGCAAATCAACGCGGATTCGTAGAAGGAGACAAAGAAGTAGTTAAAAAATTACTCGATGAATTAGTTGCTTGGAACGATGCCAACGATGATTACAGGCTTCTAGTTGAGGCGATTCAACTGAGCATGTGGGTGGAAGACGACGAGAAATGCAATGCCCTATTTGCTAGGCTTGTTGATTTGCGACCAAATGACACTGGGGTTGCAGTTGCGTGGGCGCAATACCAATTGCAATCTGGCGGTGATGATTCTGAAGCTATCTACAAGGAAATCCTCGCAAAGTTTCCAAACACGCCTGAAATTGTTGGAATGTGGGCTTCATTTCTTGAAGATAAAAACGATTACTCACAAGCAATCAAAGCTATGGAGACATTACACATGGGCTCGCTGGATGACCCGAAAATTGCTACGACGTATGCTCGATTACTGTATGCGGACAATCGATTTGAAGAATCACTCGATGCACTCGACGCAATTGACGCAGCGCAAGTAACAAATACTTCTGCACTTTCGGCAACTGTTAATAAACTAAAGTCCGATTCAACAATAGCGTTAGAAAAATGGACCAGCGAGACTTCTATTCGAGAAGTTGAAGAAATGGCAGATGATTTACCGTTAATTATTATGCACACCTCGAAAGGCACAATAGGAATTGAAATGTACGAAGATCACGCACCGAACACCGTTGCGAATTTCATCTCCCTTGCGGATGAGGGATATTACGACGGAATTAAGTTCCATCGTGTAATTCCTAAATTCATGGCTCAAGGTGGCGACCCAAATACACGTGATGGCGCGACTGGAAATCCAGGACAAGGCGGCCCCGGTTACACAATCAAGGATGAGCACACAAATCCCGATAGACGGAATCATTTCGCGGGATCTCTTTCTATGGCAAAAACAGCTGCACCAAATACAGCAGGCAGCCAGTTCTTTTTAACCCATTTACCAACTCCTCATTTGGATGGCCGACACACTGTATTTGGTCGAATAACTGATGGCTTAGACATTGCGCGTTCATTAAATAAAGATGACGAAATTATCACTGTGGTAGTTGTTCGAAAACGTGACCATGACTATTCGCCTGAAACAATTGGCGAAAAAACAGCTACTCCGAAACTCACACCCAGTTTGAAACCAACGAGTACTTCAAAGTGAATATGTCGCAAATACCAACAGAAACTTTACAAGGGTACAAAGTGCCTTCTGTAAGACAGTTTAGTATTTTCTTAGAGAACCGCGTTGGTCGACTGCTTGATCTTCTTCGCCATTTTGACGACGCGTCTCATGTGCATGTCGTTGGCATTAATGTCATAGACTCTTCCGATCACGCAGTCATACGAATGATTCCAGATAACTCTGACGCCGCCCGTGTACTGCTTCGCGAATTAGGAATTGCATTCTCAGAAATTGATGTAATTGTGACAGTCATAGATGACTCGCATTCTTTAGCCGATTTATGTTTGTATCTTTTAGGTGCTGAGTTAAATATTTTGTTTATCTATTCCTTGATAAGCCAGTCAGCTATTGGCGATTCAACGGTCGCATTAGCAATCGATGACCTGACACTTGGTGGACAATTACTGCTGCGAAAAGGTTTCAATTTGCTTGGCGAAGCAGACTTATCAACCTAAACGAACGTGATTTCTTCAATACTTGGCAATGCGCCTACTGATGCAGCATCTGTTAAGAATCGACGGACTGCTTCTCTTCCAACTTCATCAAAATCAAGGGTCCACTTGTTGACATACATTTCAACAAATTCGTCGGTGCACTCAATATCAATTCCCCGTCCCCATTTTGCAGCCCAAAGTAATGATTTTTCGCGATGCTCCATTGCGTATTCAATTGATTGCAATAGTAGAGATGTAATTTTTCCAGTTGCACCGGCGCCGTAGCGTTCGTCTGTATCGGTTCTAATAGTGTTACCACCGAGCGGCAATGGCAGCCCTGTACGTTTCATCCACCACTCCCCTAAATCGCAAACTTCATGCAATCCGTGTTCATCGTACGTAAGTTGCCCCTCGTGAATCACAACTCCTGCGCCGTAGTTGCCGCAACTTACTTCGTTCATAATTTCAGTAAATGCAACAGATTCCCATTGCAACGGATTATTCCCAGCAAGAATCCGCAATGCGGCAAGTGCCGAAGTTCTTTCGCCAGGAACTGCAAACGTGGGCTGGGATGCAATTAATGCGTCTATAGACACTTCTGATGTAGCGAC
>TARA_B110000495_G_scaffold187744_1_pt1 | contig 17695 bp, 17 predicted proteins | sample TARA_B110000495 | Tara Oceans TARA_B110000495 (sample SAMEA4398219) | marine metagenome | biome: Polar Biome; feature: [MES] marine water layer (ENVO:01000295) within the mesopelagic zone...; material: water (ENVO:00002006), including particulate matter (ENVO:01000060) such... | reverse complement strand
AGACGAATAGTTAAAGATATGAAATTTCCTTTAGATTTAGTAAGTACTATTAAACGTCTAGAATGGATTTCTGAACAGTATTCACTAAAAGATGTAATTTACATGGGAGACGGAATTTTTGATCATTATGTATTAAAAAAAACAGGATATTCTATTTCAACAGCGAATGGAGATGAATTAGCAAAAAAAACTGCAAATTACATAACAAAACGTAATGGTGGAGATAGAGCGGTTGCTGAAGCCTGTTTACATATTCTAAAAAAGTTCTTTAAACCATATGATCCTAACAAATTACCAAAATCAAATGTTAAATTATCAGGAGAATGGGGAATATGAATACAATAAATAAATTTATTTCAAAAAAACAGTGTACGGTTTTGGGAATAGGTCCAATGAGTAAAAATTGTGTGGACGTAGTAATTGAATTAGCAAATACATATCAAATTCCTCTAATGTTAATAGCAAGTCGTAGACAAATAGAATCAAAAGAATTAGGTAACGGATATGTAAATAATTGGTCTACAGAAGAATTTTCAAAATATGTGTATGAAAAGGATAAAAGCCAAAATGTAATACTTTGTAGAGATCATGGAGGTCCATATCAAAATGAAAATGAAAATAAAGAAAATCATTCATTTAAGGAAGTAATGGAAAATGCAAAAAAATCATTTAGTATAGATATACAATCAAATTTTCAAATAATTCACATAGATCCAACTGAAAATTTAACATCTGATCTCACAATAGATGAAATGCTAGATAGGATTTATGATCTGTATGAATTTTGTTATTTCATTGCAGAAAAATACAATAAACAAATTTCTGTAGAAATTAGTTTAGGAAAAGAAGATGGAGGGATTAGTAATCTTTCAGAAATTGAATATGGAGTAACAAAAATTAAAGAATTTTGTAATAGGAAAAAATTACCTATGCCATTATTTATCGTTATTAAAACAGGAAATCATGTTTTAGAAACTGAGAATGTGGGAATTCTAGAAAACATAGTTGTGGGTAAAGGGGTTAAAGAAGAAAGAGAGATTGAAAAAATGATAAAATTTTGTAATAAAGAAAACTTGATGATTAAAGAACATAATGGAGATTATTTGACAGATCATGCATTAAAATATCATCCAAAAATAGGCATCCATGGAATTAATGTTGCACCAGAATTTGGGGTAGTTGAGACTAGATCAATTTTATTATGGTTAGAAAACAAGAATTTAGATAAATTGAGTAAAGAATTTTTAGAGATTTCATATAATTCAAAAAAATGGAGAAAATGGATGCTACCAAATTCAAATACAACAAAAAAAGATAAAGCTATAATTTCAGGACATTATATTTTTTCTTCAAAAGAATTTCTTGAATTAAAAAATAGAATTTTAGAAAAAGAAAGTAAGATAAATGATTTTGATAACTTTTTAAAAATAGAAATAAGAAATTCAATTATACGATATTTAAAATGCTTGAATATTATTTAGATAATAATTTTAAAAATTAAATAAATGTTAAATTTTTTAAATAAATATCAAGATATTAAAAATATACTCATTGTAATTTTAATATAAAAAATATTGAATAAATTATAAAATTATTTTTTACATAAAGCTATAATCGAAATTGGAGTATTTTGTTTATCATAAGGAATTATGTCATAGTGAGTAGAACTAATTTTAAATTTTCTTTCTCTTCTAATTTTTTTATAAATAGTATACATCAAATAAACATATTTTAAATAAAAACTTTGGAACATTGGGTTAAATTTGAATAATTTTTTTATGTTGTATTTTATAAAAGATTTTGTAGATGCAAAAGACGATTTTGTTGTAGAAGCATTCTTGGTAAATTTTTTCATTTGAACGGAGTATCCTTGAGAGTATAATGAGACATCAGTAAAAAGTAATTCTAAATTTCTTTTAAAATCATCAATAGATAGTAATTCTTGTTCATCATTATTCAAATTATTTTTATAATTTAAGAGTGTATTATTATTAAGAATTGAAATAACGGCTACACCATTAGATGATAAACAAGATTGAATAATCTTTAAGAGTGAATTGACGTTGTAAGTTTCATTAAATGAATTAAATGAAAGAATCATATCAAATTTTGTATGCTTTAATTCCAGGATATCTTTTTTTTGAAAATAAATCTTTTGTTTGTCATTAAGTTTTCTGATAGTCAAATACTGATCATTATTTAACATGTCTAAACTCCAGATTTCTTTAATTCCTTTTGAAAGTAATAGTTCAGACTTTGCAAAATCATAATATTTTCCAAAAGTAATATCTAAAATTTTATCGGGTGAGAAGGAACTTATGAAATCATATTTACTTTTTTGAACACGATAAATATCACCTATATTGATCTTCAATATTTTTAAAAATAAAAATCGATAATATTAAATTGCTGGAAAAGAGAAAGGGGTGATTGTCTGATTTAAAAACAGGGATTTTATTGCAAGGCAGGGTTTCAGATTGGACTAGATACATTATAGAAGAATATCAAACAAATTTTCCAGAATCTGAAATTATATTACAAACTTTTTCAGAAGATGTATCAGATATTTCATGTGATGTTGTTCAATCAGTTTCTCCAGAATCTACTTATCCATTTCAAAGTACAATAAATTATCAGGTTAAAGGTTCACAAGAAGGATTAAAAAAAATTAATGCAGATATTGTAATGAAATGTAGATCAGATTTTTTTGTCCATAATCCAGAAATTTTTAATATTTTTCTTAAAGAAGAAACACGGGATAAAATTATGTATGCAGAATTTGGTTTTAAAAAAGAAGAATTAGAATATTGGATTGCTGATTTTTCTCAGGTTTCTTATAGAAAAACATTATTAGAATTTTGGAATAATTTGCCTCTTGATGATGGAAAAGGTCAGGTCGATACAGAACTATGGTTAGTAAAAAATTATGTCTTAAAAACTAAAAAAGATCATGGGGCATGGGAATCTATTAAACAAAAATATTTTATTCCAAAAGGGTATCATGATATTTTTCAAATAGAATGGGAAAAAGCTGTAAAATTGGAATATTATCAAAATGACATACTAAGGCATTCAACACTTTAAAAATTTAGAGACATTATTGAGCAATAAAGAAAATAGTTTTTAATGAAAACAATTAGTAGAAAATATAATGGTTTTTGTTACTGCAGAAATTGGAATTAATCATAATGGATCATTAGATACTGCAAAAAAGCTCATAGATGTTGCAGTGACGGCAGGGTGTGATGCAGTAAAATTTCAAAAAAGAACGATTGAAAAAGTATATTTAAAAAAAATTCTAGACTCACCTAGAGACAGTCCTTGGGGTAAAACTACAAGAGAGCAAAAAATGGGATTAGAATTTTCAATGAAAGATTTTAAAAAAATTGATTCCTACTGTAAAACCAAAAAAATTCAGTGGTATTTATCATGTTGGGATATAGATAGTCAAATTCAGATGCGTGAATTTAAAACAAAATATAATAAAATTGCTTCTGCCATGGTAACACATACAAAATTATTAAATGTCATTGCAGAAGAAAAAAAACATACTTTTATTTCAACGGGTATGAGTACATTAAAAGAAATTACAGCAGCAGTAAATATATTTAAAAAAAATAATTGTTCATTTGAATTAATGCATTCACATAGTGCATATCCGATGCCTATTGAAGAAGCAAATCTTAAACTAATTCCATTTCTTAAAAAGAAATTTAATTGTAATGTAGGATATAGTGGACATGAAACTGCAGCATATTTAGTAACATTATCAGCTGTAATTTTGGGTGCAACCTCAATAGAAAGGCACGTAACACTGGATAGAACAATGTATGGTTCAGATCAAGCTGCATCATTAGAACCACAAGGATTAATTCGAATGGTAAAAGACATTAGAATGGTAAAAGACTTTTTAGGAGATGGTGAAAAAAGAATTTGGGATTCAGAAGTTCCAGCAATGAAAAAACTTAGAGAAATTTTTATTTAAACGGATAAAATTTTAATTAAAATTTGGAAAATATAATTTAATTAAAATATACCAAAAATAATCAAAATTAATGGTCATAAAAAAAATTTTTTTATATCTTTCCATGCAATCAGAAATCATTATGTATAAGCATTATTGGTTACAACGATTTCGCGTAGCTCGTTATATTAGAAGATTTTTTGCAAAATTTGTTTCACGTTATAAATCAAATTTTGTAGAAATAGAAGGAAGAAAAATGTTCTTAGATGAACATGATTCATTAAAACTTTCATTATATCCATATGTTGTAGAACAAACAGATTTTTTTAAAAAAAATGTCAAAGAGGGGGATGTAGTTATAGATTTAGGTGCACATATAGGATATTTTACATGTCTTTTTGCTCAACTTGTAGGTAAATCAGGTAAAGTATTTTCTTTTGAACCCGAACCAAATAATTTTAAATTATTAAAAAAAAATGTAGAAGTAAATGGATACAATCAGGTCACTATAGAACAAAAAGCAGTAAGTGATGTAAAAGATATGATTAAGATGTACATTTCAAATTCACCAAAAGATCATAGAATATACGATACACATGACGGTAAAGAATCAATAGAAATTGAATCAATTAGATTAGATGAATATTTTAAAGATTTTAATAAAAAAATTAATGTTGTTAAAAGTAATATTCAAGGTGCAGATTTTGCTGCATTTCAAGGTATGAAATCAACTATAGAAAAATCAAAATTAAATATAATACTTGCATTAGAATACAATCCTGCAATGATTAAAGAATTTGGAAGTGGGAATTCTGAAGAATTTCTAGATCAATTACTTGGAAATAATTTTAAACTCCATGATCTTAGATGGCAAGAAAAAATTATTCCAATTACAAAAGAAAAAATGATGAAACTATATAATGAAGAAAATAAAAAAGGAGGATTTATGCTATGCATACCATCAAATTCAGATGTAATAATTTGAAAATCTAATTTAAAATGAAAAAAATTTCAATTATTACCCAGCACGATATTAATTCAGTTAATGGAAGTACTGTAAGACCAAAATGGCAACTTAAAGCATTAAAAAAAATTGGCTTTAATAATATAGAAATTATAGATAAATTTGATGAATCCAAACGTGAAAAAATAAAAAATAATCTTATTCATGCACATCAATTTTCTGGAAGAATATTAGATAAAGAAAAATATTTTGTAGATATACATGGTTTAGAACATATACAATCTAGAAATCTAGCTAAAGGATATTCAATAACATCATGGAAAAAATATGGATATATTGCCAAATCAATATTTTATAAAAAAGTGGAGCAAAAATTATTTAAAAATGCATCTCATTTAATATGTTCAAGTGAAGATATTCAAGAAAAAGTTCAAAAAAATCAAAATTCTACATTAATAAGAAATGCAGTTTTTGTAGATGAATTTTTACCTACTGAAAATTCTGAATTAGAAATAGTGTTAGTTGGACCGTTTCTTCCAGGTACAATAAATTTTGATGGATTAAATATAATTTTAAATATTGTTAAAAAATTTCCAAAAATTAAATTTAGATTTATTGGGAAAACAAATAAATTTTTTAAAAATCAATTAAATTATAAAAATACTGAATTTTTAGGAGTTGTAGACAATTATCAGGATACGTTAAGAAAACATAGTGTACTATTTGCACCATATCCAAATCATGCACGATATTTAGGCTCAAAAAATAAGTTTTTAGAAGCAGCCGCATGTAAAATGCCAATTATCACTACATCCTCAGGTGCAGTAGACTTTAGAAATGATTTATTATCAATTGGTAATAATACAAAAGAAATTTCAGATTTATTAGAAATACTAATGGATGAAAATGTTAGAAAAGATATTGGAAATAAATTAAGATTAGAAATTGAACAAAAATATAATGCTGAAATTGAAATAAAAAAATTAATAAAATTATATAATGAATATGCTTAATTATTAAAAATTAATTGAATAATTTTTTCTTGAATTCTATTCCAAGTAATTCAAAATTTTCTTTATGTTTTTTAAGAAAATCAATGAAATAAGTTTCTGTCAATTTAAAATTTTTATCTTTTCTTTGAATTAAAGAAAGAGATAATGCATCTCTCATTATTTCAAAATAAGGAATTGAGATAGATTCAGAATTAGTTGAATTCATTAATGCGTTGAATTCTTTATTATTAAATTCAAATGAAGTAATATTTTTTAAAATTAAAGTCGGTAAACTAGTAATATTATCTACTTTTGTTACCATAGATAAACAATCATAATATTCATCAGCAAATAAAATAACAGGTTTTTTATAAAAAAGTGCTTCAAAACCGGTAGAACCTGTAATAGATACAACACATGAAGATTGAGATATCAAATCCCGAGGGTTTACTGATGGGTGAATTAATTTTACATTAGGTAATTCAATAAGTTTTTTATAAAATTCAATTGATCTCCATAATTTCAATCCTTGTCCAGGGTGCTCTTTTACATATAATATGAAATCTACTGGAATTGATCGTGCAATATTTTCAATTACCGCTAATTGATTACTAAAAAATGGAGAAATGGACAAAATTTTTGCCTCAGGCTCAGTTTGTAAAGGAAAATAAAGAAATTTTTTATCTTGAATTTCAAAAATAGAATTTTTATCTAAAAATGCTTTTCTTTTTTTGGTTTCAAAATTTGTTAAAATTTTTGATTTTATCATTTTTAATTTAGTTTTTCCAACATTTTGATAAATCGGTTCAGGATCATTATTAATTCGATTAATATAATGAGAAATTTTTTCTGATGTATTTGAGTCATCAAAATTAAATTCATTTTGAACCTTAATAGTTTCAATTAAAGTTTTATTTTTTATATAATCAGGACCAAAATCTTGTAATTCTTCATTAAAATTTCCAATAATTTTTTCAAAATCTTTTGAAATCTCTTTACTGATTAAATTATCAGAAACTACTACTCTATTATGTATATGAGTTGGATTAACCATCAAAATTTTAATATTTAATTTTTTGGCAATTTTGTAAAGTATTGTATTAGCAATATTTTCTCCGGCTGTTTGCATGATAATTAATTTTGGAGAAATACGTTCAATTAGTTCTGAAAAAAATTTAATTGTATTTTCAACAATTATTAAAATTTCAGATTTTGAAAATTTATGAAAATTTGTTCTGTGTTCATGAAAAAATCTTTCACCGTATACATCTAACCATAAATTTAAACCAAATTCTTCTTCAGATTTCTTTAGATAATCAATATCATAAGAGGATTTATTTATATAACAATCAGGATAATAAATTATTTCATTGAAATTAATATTTTTTTGATTATTAAAAAAGCTGATATCTTGATGTGTTGCAACAATTCCATAAAAATTAAAATTATGTAATTTTGATAAGCTCGTTGCAATACCTAAATTAATGTAAGCATAAGGACCTTGATCCAGCCAGACTAAAATATTAGATGACTCGCTTTTAGACATTTTAACATTAATCTTCTATACCTAATTTTTTTTTAATTAAAATATCAATTTGTTCATTAGGTGTTATTAATTTTTTAAGTTTTAGAATTTGTTGAATTTTTGATACATCTAATTCAATATTATCTTTATCAGTGGAACTACCTATTTCTTCAAGGCCTTGATCAACAATAGAAATTTTAGGTTTTATTTTTCCATCAGTATAATGATTTACAGAATTTGAAATAATATTAGCAAGATCTAAAACAGAGATTGGGTGCGGGTATGCTATATTCATCACATGATCAATACTATTATTTGAAGACTTTTTTTGTTCAATAATTAAATTAGTAAAATTAGTAATGGCTTTACAAATATCTTTAATAGATACGTAAAGCATTGGCCGATTCATGCTGTGTTTATATGGAGTGAGTTCTTCTCCGGCAATAGCTTTTTCAATAAATAAATTTGCAGCTGTACCTTTTGGCATTCCTTCTCCAAGCACAGTTCCTATTTTTAATGCCCCAAAAATTTTATCAGGGGTTTTTTCATCATAAAATCTCACTAAGCACTCTTGAATTGTTTTAGATAATGCATACAATCTTGCACGATCTTCAACCATATCTGGCCTATATCCAATATTTTCTTTTAAGACTCCCTTCAATTGTTGTTCACCATATGTGTGCCATGAACTAATCAAAATCATTCCTTTAATTGAAGGATTTATGGCAACTAATTCACAGATATTTTGGGTTCCTTTAACATTAACATTATATCCCAAATTTTTGTCTTCATTTATTTTAGGGATTTGAATAATTGCAGAATGAATTATTATTTTAGGATTTCCAATTTTTTTTAATGAATTAAAATCAGTGATATCTATCAATTCATGAGGAATATTTGAATCTAATAAAACAGAGGGTTGAGGAAGTACATCAAATGTTTTAACAGAAAATGAATTGTTTAAAAAATGAGCTAATGAAGAACCTACAAATCCTGAACCAATTATTGCTACATCATAGTCATTCATGATTTATGATTTATAATTAAAATTCCATTATATTAAGAGACTACTCATAAAAATACAATTTATTATTAAACTATATTATTATGAAAAAATCCCATTAGATATGAAAATACCATTAGTTTCAGGATTTTTAGAAGATGATGTCTACGAACAAAGATTAACTGACAAATTTATGAATGAAGTTATTTGTAATGAAGATCATTTCTATCATAGAATTGCTAAATCATTATCAGGTAAAAAAATGGAGCCCATAGTATATTATATGTCACAGGAAAAAAATGAAAAAAAATTTACGCATAAATACGGTCATTCAATAATCAGAGTTCCAGCAAAAAAAATAAATTTTTTACATGAACCAATAGTATATTCACCACAATTAGTTAAAAATATTAAAAAAGATTATGAAATTTGTAATTTTGTGTCAGGTTATTATATAATGTATAAAATTCCAGACATGTTTGATTATACAGTTTTTAAATTAAATAAAAAAATGCCCATTATAGCAAGATGGGCAGGTGGAAATCATAATTGGTTAGCACCAATTAGAAAATCAATTAAAAAAGCTACACTTCAAAGATGTGATAAAATTTTAGTATCAAGCATGGAAGAAATTAATATTCTTAAAGAAGTTTTTAATATTGAAAATGAAAAAATATCACACATAGTTAATCCAATTGATTTATCAATTTTTAAAAAAAGAGATAAAAAAATGGCAGCGAAAGAAATTTCAATAGAACCAGATTTCCAATATTTATTATTTGTAGGAAGGTTAACAAAAAATAAAGGCTTGGAATTATTATTAGAAGTTTTTAATGAAATAAATTTAGAGGTAATAAATATTAAATTAATAATAATTGGAGATGGGCCATTAGTAGATTTTATTAAAAAATTTATAAAAAAACATCATTTAGAAGAAAAAATTATTTTAACAGGTAGATTAAATCATGAAAAAACATGTTATTATTACAATATTGCAACTGTGTTTGTAAATACAGGTTATTCAGCAGGATTACCTAACGTCATCATAGAATCACTTGCATCAAATACTCCAACAATAACTACAGATGTGGGAGCATCAAAAGAATACATTAATGAAAAATCTCAAAATGGCATATTAATTAAACCAGGAGATAAAAATGAATTAAAAAATGCAATTAAAACAATAATAGAAAATGAAAATAAATTTAAAAATACAGATATTGAATTTTTAAAAAAATTTTCATATGAAAATTTTGCAGAGAAAATGACTATAATTTATTCAGAATTATTAAAAAAATAAAAAAATAAAAAATTTAAAAATTATTTTAAAAAAATACAGGAATAAAAATTCAAAAATAATCTAAAAAGTTTAAACGTTGGAATAAAATATTTATGACATGCAAGAAGGATGGATGCGAAGTAGATGGTGGGAGTTTAGAATTGGACACAGTACCTATCTAATATTTCTTCTAACTTTTATGAATTTTATACTTATTTCACATAGATTGTTAATTGAAAGAATTCCATTTTTGCAGGAAATTCTTCCAGAATTAGGGACATACATGGTCTTATTTTTAATAGTATACATTCCACTATCAGTAATAATTGGATTTTATCATAGAAAAACGCAATTAAAAGTTGAACAAACACTAACAATGCAACAAAATCCATTTATTGCAAAATTATTTAGAGTATTGCTTGATGTTCAAACTGGAAAAGCAAGTGATGAAGAAATTGAAGAATTTAGAAAAATGCTAAAAAATATTGAAGGAAAATTTGACTTGGAGAAAAAATTTGAATAATTTTAGAATAAGAAGTATGTGGTATGATGCTAGAACAGGTTCTACAGTATATTTATTATTTGTATTAAGTTTTGTAAATTTTATTTTAATAACATATAGATATTTGTTAGAGACAGATCCACAAACAGAAGAATTATTTTCTAATCTATGGATTTTTGGAATAATTTTTCTTGTTACATACATACCAGCATCAATATTAATTGGTTTTTGGCATAGAAGGACACAATTAAGTGTAGAAAATTATATTCGACAAAAAGAAAGTCCTTTTTTTTGTAAGTTAATTAGAACAATGTTAGATATAAAAACTGGAAAAGCAAGTGATGAAGAAATTGAAGAATTTAGAAAAATGTTGTCAAAAATAGAAACCCAAGTTGATAATCAACGTCTAAAATAAAAATTTGTAATATTAGATATAATAATTTGGAAGTATGAAGAAATACATAAATGCTTAATAAGAAATTCAAATTATGGGATTTTTAAAGAAAATAACCAATTCAATAAAAAACCCCAAAAGGGCAGCATCAGTAGCTTTTAACAAAGTTGATGAAGGTGCAGGGAAAAAAATATTTGGAAATACTACAGGTGTAGTTAGAAGCGTTTCAGGTCGAAGTAAATTAGATCTTTCATTTGATTCAGAATTAAAAAAAACTAATCCAGAATTATTTCATTTAAAGAAACATGGATTTACAAAATATGATAATTCTTATGAAAAATCATTGATAGATGAACTTTCTAAAAAATTTGATAAACTTATTGAAGATGATAAAACTTCTTTTCCAATTGGTGGACATAAAGGAAAAATTTTTGCCAGAGCAATTAAAGAACCTGAAAAAAATTTTCCAGAACTTGAACAATTACTTTCTAAAGATGTTATAGATTTTCTTTCAGGATACTATAAAACTAATTTTAAAGTTCAATACATTTTCTGTGGTAGAAACTATTCTGTTCCAGAAGAAAGTAAGAAAGAGGATATGTTTTCAAATGTGTGGCATATGGACAGAAATAATAGTTCAGAATTAAAATATTTTATATTTTTAACAGATGTTACAGAAAAAGATGGTCCTTTTACTGTGCAATCAAAAGTTCGAACAAAGGAGCTCATTAAAGCAGGATTTGGAAACAGAGATCATTATGATTTATCTTTAGATGTTTTAGAAGACAGTAGATTTGTAAATGAGATGACTGGGCCAAAAGGTTCCACGTTATTTGGTAATGTTACAACTTGTTTACATAAAGCTGGAACTCCAGATGAAGGTCATCACAGAGACTTGGTTCAAATAATACTAATTCCTGGAGACAAACCACTTTCAGATAATTGGGTAAATGACGTTGAAACTCAGACTGATTTGAAATATTATGATACAGAGACAGATACTAAACGTTTTATCAGTGAATTAAAGACATAACAAAATATTCTATCTCTGTTAGAGGGTTTAGAAAAAAATTTCCATAGTAATAATAAGAATAAAATACATAACAATTTTTTAAGTTAATAATTGGAATTTAATTATAAATCAGATCATAAAAAAAATGATCTTACTAAAATATTTGAAAATTTGGAATTATTACTTAAAGTGTCACCCCCACAAATAAAATATGAATTAATCAATAAAGAAAAAGGGTTATTCAAACAAGCAATACCAATTAAAAAAATTAAAAAAGTTTTTGAGTTTGAAGTAAAACATAGTAAAATTTCTAATGATGAATTTTTACTAGAAATTATTAGTGGTCCTATAAAAAAATCAACACTAAACATAACTTTTAATGAAATTGATCAAAAGACAAACATCAACTTAAAATTAAATCTAAAAATTGGTTTAAAATACAAATTTTTTTCATCTATAATTAGTGAAAAATTAAAATCAACAAATTTATCATTAATTAAACGATTAGAAAATTTATCTAGTTTAATTTACAATAAACAATATCCAATTAATTTTATAAATAATTTTTCAACATTAATAATAGAAATTTCTCCAGAAAAGAAAATATTTTTTGAAGGTTGGTGGTTAGGGGATGTTGGTTCAGCATTTATCGGTAAAGTTTATGAAAAATTAGATTTTAAAGATAAAATAATAATAGACGTAGGTTCCAATATTGCTGATTCATCAATCTATTTTGCTACAAATGGAGCAAAAAAAGTAATTGGGTTAGAACCATTTCCAAAAAATTTCAATTTTGGGGATGAGAATATTAAAAAAAACTCATTAACAGAAAAAATTGATTTATTATTATCAGGTTGTTCATCAAAATCTGAAGAAATTAAAATTGATCCTAATTTATCAGGATTGAGCTATAAAATGGAACCATCAAAATCAGGAGATATGATAAAACAAACTACATTAGCCGAAATGTGTGATAAATACAAAATTGATTCAGGAATTTTAAAAATGAATTGTGAAGGATGTGAATATGATGTCATATTAGAAACATCTGAAATAGTATTAAAAAAATTCTCACAAATTTTAATTCAATATCATGATGGGGCAGATGATATGATTGAAAAATTATCTAAAATTGGATTTAAAGTAATAGAAAAAAAATATTCAAATAATAAAGGTCAAATTTTTGCAGAAAAAATTTAATAAAAATTATATTGTTAATTTTTCAGAGGATGACATATTTTTTGAAATGAATTGTCTATACCAAATTTCTAAAGCTAAAAGTCCATAAAATTTATTTACATATTTTACATCAAGATTTTTATCAATATTTTCTAAAATCCAGTTTTTATTAATTAATTTATCCTTAATTATTTCACCATCTATTAGAAAAGTTTTACAAAGTTTTTTAGCATAATTTTCCCAATGATTTTTTGTATCTATAGAAAATCCTTGCTTTTTAGGAATAACAAATTTTTCTACATTGAATTTTTTTAACATTTTTCTTAGAATTAATTTTCCAAGTTGTGTTTTGGAATCATATTTCATGTTATTTGGAATATGTGAACTAAAATTAATTAAAGATGGATCTGTGAATGGAGAAACTGATTGTAAATTAAAAAAAGAGTTAATTTTTGGGTTTAATTGTAGCCAATTATACAATAATTTTCCATTGAAATCGGCTAAAAATATTTGATCCAACATATTTAATGAATTATCAAAATATGGATCAATATGAGAATAAATTTTTTCCCAATCAAATGAAATGTTATCTCCAAATAGTTGTTTTTGTTCTGGAATCCAATCTCGATTATGACAATTTAGATAAGAAATTGTTTTTTCTCTGGTAGATGCATTAGGATTTATGGATTCTAGAAATGAGCTGTATCTAAAAGTATAACCACCAAATAACTCATCACCACCATCGCCCGAAATTATTGTATCAGAGTAGGAGCTTGCATATTTTGCTAGATAATACCAATGAATATCCCAAAATGGCAATTTAGTGATAGAAATTGCTTTTGGAAGTTCTTCAAAATAATTTTCAACGTCAATAATATGATGTGTTGAATTCAAATCATCTGCAATATTTTTAGCCATTTTGGTTTCATCAAGGCTATTACTAAAACGAATAGAGAAAGAATCTACTGCCAAATCAGGATATAATTTTTTTAAAAGTGCTAATAAAAGAGTAGAATCCACTCCACTACTCAAAGATATTCCAATTCGTGATTTTTTTTCTAAATTTTTAATATAATAATTTGAAATGATTTCTTCAACATTTTTTTCAGGATTGGAAACAGGTATTTGTGTAAAATCATTTGAAGTTAATTTAGGTATGGGTAATGGTGCTGTAACATCATATCTTAATGTAAGAATAGAAGTTATGGATAATGGATCAACAATGAAACTCAATTTGGTCTTCCAATTCCTCTGAATGTAATTTTTAATTTATTCAATTTTAAAATATCAAATACGCCTCGGGTATCCACAACAACAGGGTTTTTCATTAATTTATTAAAAATATCAATATTGATTGAAAAGAATTCTTTATGAGCAGTTAGCAATAAAACAGCATCAGTTTCAGTAATAGCGTCTTCGTATTTTTGTTCAGTGTTAATTGAAAAAACTTCTGATGAAATAAAATGAGGATCAAATATTTTTACATTGCATCCTAATGATTGGAGTTTTGATATAATTTGTTCTGCTGGTGCAAGTTGAATATCTTTTACATTTGGCTTGTATGAAATTCCAAGAATCCCAATTGTACTATTTTCAAGTTTCTTTCCAATACTATTCAGAGCATCTTTTAAAAGATCCAACGTATGAAATGGCATTTGTTCATTAATTTCTCTTGAAATTGAAATCAATTTAGGAAGATCTAATGAATTTGAACGTGCTGAATTAATAATTTGATATGAATTTACAGGTAAACATGGGCCACCTACTCCTGAACCAGGATAATGAACTTGAAAATTGTATTTTCTTTTTGCGGCATCTAAAACAGTAAAAATATCAATACCTAATTTTTCAAAAATTAATGCCAATTCATTTACAAATGCAATATTAACATCTCTAAAAACATTTGTAGTTAATTTTACTGCATTTGCTGTTTTACAATCAGGCATCGGGATTAAATCAACTGAAAAAACACGTGAATAAATTGATGAAATTAATTCAGAAGATTTTTGATTAATTCCTCCAACTAATCTAGGTAATGTTTCAAAATCTTTTAAAATTTCTCCAGGATTTGCAGTTTCAGGACATACACCAATTCCAAAATTTTTCCCCACTTCAAATTTTTTATCTTCACCTTCAATAATAGACACTAATGTATTTTCAACAAAACCAGGTTCAACTGTACTTTCAATTATTACAAGAGAATCAGGGAGTAAAAAATCATGTAATTGTTGTGCAACAGATTTTAATGATGAATAGTCTGGGATATTTTGAATAGTCATTGGTGTAGGTAAGGACAATATTACTACATTCACTTGAGATAACGCGTTCTGGATATTACTAGTAGACGTAAGCTTTTTCTTATTCATTACATCGTCAAAAATTTCTTTCATGCCAGGTTCATCATCTAAAGGGAAAATTTTATTGTTAATTTTTTCAACTAAATTTTTATTAATATCAACTCCAATAGTTGAAAATCCTGATTTTGCAAATAGTATTGCAGTTGGAAGACCAATACGTCCAATTCCAATTACACCAACTTTAACATTATCAAAATTTAATTTAGAATTAATCTGATCTGATTGTAAATGTATAATTTTTGAAAGCTCCAAATTCATCAACTACTCTTAATTAGAAGCTTAAATAGCCATCTTTATAATTTTAGGAGATATATTTTATAATCAATACTTAAACTGCTATTAAGAATACAAAAAATATGAAATACGTAGTTACTGGAGGAGCAGGGTTTATCGGAAGTAGAATTGTAAAATTACTCGTAAAAGAGGGTAATTCTGTAACAGTAATTGATAATTTACACACTGGGAAGATGGAGAATTTAGACGAAGTACGTAATGAAATTAATTTTGTTAAAGCAGATATTCGAAATTTTGAAGATATGAAGAAAAATATCATTGATTGTGATGGAATTTTTCATGAAGCAGCGTTAACATTAGTACAAGAATCATTTACAAAACAAAAAGAGTATAATGAAGTGAATGTAATCGGAACAGAAAATATATTTAAAATAGCTCAAAAAAAAAATATCAAGGTAGTATTTGCCAGCAGTTCTAGTGTTTATGGTGACGTTAAACAAATTCCTATTCAAGAATCAAATTTGAAAAAACCTATCAATCCTTATGGCATTACAAAACTTCAAGACGAACAACTTGCTGAAAAATTTGTAAAAAAAAATCTTCAAGTTATTGGATTACGATATTTTAATGTATATGGTATTGGACAGACAGGATCATATGCAGGTGTAATTACAAAATTTATCAACAGATTAAAAGAAAATAAAAATTTAATAATAAATGGAGATGGGGAACAAATTAGAGATTTTATTTTTGTAGATGATATAGCAATAGCAAATATCAAAGCAATGAAAAGTAATGTCAAAGAAGGATTTTTTAATATTGGGACAAATATTGGGACAAATATTAATGATTTAGCAAATATGTTAATAGAAATTTCAAAACAAGAAATTAGTTCAATTCATTCAGAGATGTTAGATGGAGATATTAAATTTAGTCAAGCAGATACAGAATTAGCTAAAAAAATGCTTGAATGGGAATTTCATATGCCATTAAAACAAGGATTACAAAAAATCTATCCTAATTTTTAATTATTCAATAAATTCTCATAAAATTTGAGATATTTTGGAAGGATTTTTTCCCAACTCATCTCATTAATTACAAATTCATGTGCATTTTCTATAATTTCATTATAACTTTCTTTATTTTTTAAAATTTTATTTACTTCATTAGATAGCTGTATAGAATCTTCAGAAGGAATTAAAATTCCTGTTTTATTGTGTGATACTAATTCTGGAATTCCACCTACATTTGTTGCTACTACAGGAATTTTTAAAAAAAATGCTTCTTTAATATTTGTAGGAAGGCTTTCCATTCTAGAGGGTACTGCCAAAACATTTGATGATTTTAATAATTTCATGGCATCTATCCAAGGTAAGTTGGTACAATAAACCACTTTGCCATCAAGTGTTTTTTCAGAATTTTTTAAGATGTCAATGCCTTTTTCATGACTATCTCTTCCAAGATATAATATTTGATTTAAAATTTGTTTAACGTTTGGAATAGATTCTAATTTTTTAGTATCAATTGCAGATGGTAAATATTCAAAATCAAAATTTAATTTTTTTTTATATTCATTTCTTGAAATTTTTGAATCTGTGGTTAAAGCGTCAGCCCATTTTAGTACTCTAGATTCAGTATTAGATGCGATAGAACTAACTGTTCCAGAATGTAATTTTTTGACTTGATCACTAAACACTCCATGTATCGACAAAACTTTTTTTCTGCCTTTTGCAAAACGCATTGCAAAAGCTGATGGTACATTGAAAGCATGAACTATATCATATTTTTCCATATTTACTAATCCTTGAAGTGTGCCAAGAATTGCAAAACTTGGGTTTTTAAGATTTTTTATTGGAATGTGTGATGTTTTCATTTTTGTAACTTCGTGACCTGCCTGTACTAGTTGATCAGATAACATTGCAGCATGTCCACCAATTCCTCCACTAAATCTAGGGGAAATAAAAAGAAATTTCATAAAACAAATAATTCATAGTGAGTATATTCATATTTCTATTAAAAACTAAATCAGTCATCATTACTTGGAATGAAATTTTTATTTATTTCATATACAAATACAGCACCAAATTTCTCAATATTTTCATTATTAAAACTAGGTGAAGTATAAACTAATTTTAAAGGATAATTGCCATCATCAATATAATTAATTTCTACAACGCTAATCGGAATAAATCCCTCTAGAAAAACTTTAGATTCCTCCTGATACTCTTCATTCCAATACACTTCTATATTATATGGAATCATTTTACCTAACAATGTTTCATTCCAAAAA
>TARA_B110000495_G_scaffold163866_1_pt1 | contig 17785 bp, 17 predicted proteins | sample TARA_B110000495 | Tara Oceans TARA_B110000495 (sample SAMEA4398219) | marine metagenome | biome: Polar Biome; feature: [MES] marine water layer (ENVO:01000295) within the mesopelagic zone...; material: water (ENVO:00002006), including particulate matter (ENVO:01000060) such... | reverse complement strand
TGGCACGAGCAGGATTTGCTCAAGCGATTAAAAGCGTTATGGATGGGCCTGAAGCACCCGAAGCAGTGAGTGGAGCAAAAGTTGATGCGAAAGCAAAACAACCAGAGCCACTTAAAGTAGTACCAGAAGCAACTAAAACTTCTGTGAACTAATATGTTTCAGACGTTTCAAAATCGGGTAAGTGGACACATAGTGTGTTCACACCTTAAATCAATATAAAACAGGAGAAACAATATGAGTTTTGCCGCTCTTAAAAAGCGTTCTAAATCTAAAAAGGACGTAGAATCAATGATGGACAAACTTTCTTCCGCAGGTAGCGGAGCGAAAGCATCATACGTAGACGACCGATACTGGAAGTTGGAACGTGACAAATCAAGCAATGGATATGCTATTATCCGTTTTCTGGACTCTCCAGCAAACGAAGACTTTCCATTCGTGAAGATTTACAGTCACGGCTTCAAGGGTAAAGGTGGATGGTACATTGAGAATTCTCTCACAACTATTGGTAAGCAAGACCCAGTGTCTGAAGCCAATTCTGAGTTGTGGAATTCTGGTATCGACTCGAACAAGCAGATTGCAAGGGATAGGAAGCGCAGGCTTCAGTATATCTCGAACATCTATGTTGTTCAAGATTCCGCACATCCAGAAAATGAAGGGAAAGTATTTCTCTTTAAATATGGGAAGTCTATTTTCGATATGATACAGGCCGCAGGCGCACCTGAGTTTGATGACGAGACACCAGTTAATGTCTTTAATCTATTCAGTGGGGCGAACTTCAAGTTGAAGGCTCGCAAAGCAGACGGCTTCGTGAAGTATGATAAGTCTGGTTTTGATGAACCATCTCAGTGGTTAGAGTCTGAAGATGAAATGGAGACGTTGTATAACGGACTCTATTCTTTGAATGCCGAAATCGCTGATGACCAGTTCAAATCTTATGATGAGTTGACGAAGAAGTTTAACCGTACTATCGGTGTAACGACTTCTGATACGTCTTCTTTCACTGCTGAATCAGTATCAGCACCTACTCGAAATGTGGTTGATGCAACTGCGGCGAGTGCGGATGATATCCCTATTGCAGGGGCAGAGGAAGATGACACTATGAGTTATTTCTCGAAACTAGCAGAAGCATAGTCCGTCAGGATTAATTGTTTGAAAAGGGAGGCCATTTCTGGTCTCCCTTTTTTTATTTCTTTTTCTTGTACTTGGGGTCATCTGCCCTTTCCATTCTTTGCTCATCAACATCTAATCCATATTTGGTGCGTATCATCGTATCCAACTTTAAAATATCTGTTTGGAGAACCCGAATACGGTCAATGAGTTGGATGACTATACCAGTTTGATTATCTATTTTCCCAGTTAGTGATACTTGTAACCATTTTATAATTTTCCAAAAACCCCACCCAACAAATAACAAACCAACAATAGGAATCCCTAGTTTTTCTACTAGGTCCGCTATTTGTTCATATTGCATATTTTTTTATTTCCTTATATGGTTATCATCCTCTAGGTGTATTAATGCCCATAACGCCTGCACCAGAAGGTGAGAATGGAGCGTGTGCGGTTGAAGGAACATTGGTCACATTGTTATTCTTAACGCTGTTATCAATATTGGAATTAACTTGTGCATTAACTGCCTGATTTTGTGACTGTTTAGCCGCAGTCATCTGGGCGGTAACTAATTTTGTCTCCAGCATTTCTGAAGCCACAGAAGGGTTAGAATCTGTGGGAACAAGTTTTTGTAGTAATGCTTCAACGTGGGTATCGTGAGTGTATATCGAACCCGGGTTTATGGCATCGGAAAAGAATTTATCCTGTGTTTTTACATTTGGAGTAAGAGCATTGAATTCTTCAGCCGACATACCTTGAAGTTTATGAAGCCTATCAGTAAGAACTTTATCTCGGTTACTTCCCATTTCTACATATGACTGCTCACCCATAATTCTGTCTATTGCTTCCTGACGGCCTGCATCCGAAGTGTTTCCTTCTCCTCTTGGCATACCATATTCTCCACCATCGGGTATGTATTTCATATTACCACTTGCATCAAGGCTTTGACCGTTCTTATTCTTTACAGGTGCGCCTTTTTCTCCAAAATCTACGCCCTCTCTACCGAGCCATCCATTATCATTGTATTTTACTGAACGGCCTTCTTTCTTTGCATCTCTAATATCTTCAAGCATCTTCATATCTTTATCATCCCATACTTTAAAATCGAGAAGTGCTTGTAATGATGCTGGGTCTAATAGTGTAACTGCCTCTAAATCGTCAATATCACTTGGTCCCAAATAGTTGAGGTCAACGGCTCCAGTATCCTCGGCCGCTTTAGCGAGAGCTTCCTGTTCTTCTGTCCATTGTTTCTTGTTCGCAACTTTTTCTGTACCAGTAATACTAGCAACGGCTGAGTTGATTCCTTGTTCGAGTAAATGAGTATTCCATTTTTTTTCATTGTCAAAGACATCTCCAGCATCAAGTGCTGTTCTCCTATCTCCCCAAGTGCCTTCACTAATGAGTCCATCTGAATCTTTATTACCAAGTAATCCCTGACCACTTTCGGTCATAAATCCGCCTGTCAACCAAGACAGGGCTTTTGAATTCAGTTCTGCGGTTACATCTGCAAGTCCTACAGCCATTCCACCAAGTTCTGCTCCCATATTAAGAACCGACTCGCCTAGTCCTTGACCTTGTTCCATTTTAGCAAAAATATCTAATGGAGTTAGTACCTTGGCTAATCGTCCTAGGAGTTTTCCAGCAGTATTTCCGCCTGTGCGTAATGTCCCTGCCAACGCTTTGGCGGCTTCATCGGAATTCGCTGCGACATTGTCTGCGCCAGCCGCCAACGATTGAACATTATTGGCAACTCCAGAAACCTTTGCACCGTCCTGTGCAATGTCTACAGCGGCATCTGCCCCTTTAACAAATTTCCCTGTCTTAGAATCTATTAATCTTCCAGCAGAATTTAAGCGTGTAGTAGCGTGAACTGCTTTAACGCCTTCGTCAATTTTAGTAACCTGAGAGCCAAGATTATCCATCTGACCAGCCAGCTTCGTAAAATCGTCCGAATAGTTAATTAGATTAGTTGCCTTGACTCCAGCCTTTAATCCATCGTCTACCTTTGTACCAATTTTAGCAATTTCATCTGAGTGATTAATAATTTGATTAGACTTAGCGACACCACTTAAAGCATCGTCTACAAGGGTTACCTTAGTACCCGCTTGCATTGCTTTTGAACCTGAGGTAGTTACGTGCGTTGTAAGTTTTGCAAAATCATCTGTATAACTAACAATTTGGTTTGCCTTTGCAACACCCTTTAATCCATCGTCTACTTTTGTGCCAACTTTTACAATTTCATCTGAGTGATTAATAATTTGATTCGACTTAGCGACACCACTTAAAGCATCGTCTGCAAGAGTAACCTTTTTGCCGAGTTCTGTAGTTTTAGCGACACCTTTTAAAGCATCGTCCGCCAGACCAGCATTTTTGACGTGACTAGCGAGTTGAGTAGTTTTTGCTACTCCTTTTAATCCCTCATCAACGTGTGGGGCAACCGTTTTTACGCCTTTTGCCAATTCATCAAGTTTGGTTACGACTTTAGCCGCATCGTCTGCCTTATCAGTATTAGTAAGGAATTTTTTAAGACCAGCAAGGCCAGCAACGGATGTTGCTATTGGTAATAAGTATTTTGTTCCTAGGCTCATTAGAGTTTTACCTATTGAACTAAGAATCCCTCCGTCTTTTTTCTTGAGAGTTGGAGAACCTAATTTCTTTATACCGCCCATACCCCGTTTATCTCTACGGTCTTCTAAGGCACGTCTGTCTTCTTTGATTTCCCTGTCTTCTCTGCGTTCATCTAGTATTAGTCTTGTCTTACCAATGGCAAGAAGTTCTTCAAGTGGGTCATTATGAACAACCATCGCTTCGCCTACAACTACAGGCTTAATTATTTCTGCGAGTTCGTTTTCTCCAGAATCAGTTCCCGGAATCTTAGGAGCAGATGCGGCACTCACAGGGTCTAGAGATGGAGATAAGTCTTCAGAAGGACTTTCTTCTTCTTTGTCCTTTTTCTTGGATTTCTTCTCTTTTGATTCACTGTCTTTACGAGCATTTTCTGCACCCGTACCCATTAGTTCTTCTTTAGTTGCCTCATCCCAATCAGAGTCAAATTTGTTTTGTTTCTCATCGTCAATCTGTTTCTGTATCTTCTCAGTATGACGTTTGTTAAGTCTTTCAATCTGTTCTTCTTCAGCCTTTTGTAGTGCAGATTTTGTCTTTAGACCATCTGCCATTTTTTGAAGAAGACTACCGTGTGAACGTAGAAATTCTCTTGATGCCTGACGTTCGCCTTTAGCAATATCTTTATCTTGCTTTGCCTTCTCTTTAGCACGCACTTTTTCCGCCCGTGCCTCAGGAGACATCTTTCCGAGTTGCTTATTAACGCCTGCGATGCCTGCCTTTGCAGAAGCACCCATCGCCATTAATTTCATTGCTGTTGGTGGTAGCATAACTTATAGTCCTTAACTTTTTTGTTCGTGTCTTTCTTTTTCGTCTTCTAAAAACGAAGTGAGCAATCTAACATATATGTCCCTTTCATAAGGAAGCATATTTTCTAAATCGTGGAGCGAGTAATTGTGGTGTTGCATAAGTTGGAAATTCGTTTTATAGTGGTTCATCAACGAATCATAACTTATGCAAAGCCGAAAAAATCCTCCAGCCCCTCCAATGTGACTGACTCTTTGTACCCACATTTAGAACACTTATACTCTACAACGTGTTTCAGTGTTGGTTGAGTTCCAAAGAACTGCTTAATTTTGTCAAAAACATCTTCTGTTAAATTTCCTACGAATTCAACTAACTCTCCTTTAGAGGTTTCGTCTCCTTTGTAGACTCCTTCCTTATCAAAAACATAATCTATTGAATCAACAATAATCTTGAACATTTTCTCAATATTATCTTCTTCCTTATCGTGTACCTTTAACTCCTCAGTAGACAGAAACTTGAACTGGACACCAATTTCATCGGTGACCATAATCTTACTGAAGTCCTCTTTAGGGAATTCGACTTTAATATCGTCAATCTTAACAGCAAACTTATCTACTGTACCACAGAGTTCCCCTTCTTTGCCGTCCTTTACTGGTTGATTACAGGTAAAGGATGGTTCAATAATCTCTCCTCTGCTCTTGGCACGAATATTAAGGAATAAAAAGTCAACATCAAATGCTGGTAGTTTATATCCATCAACCGTACCATCCGTACAGTTTGAGATGATTCGTATAATCACATCTCTTACTGCATTGGCAAATTCAACTCCCTTGAGAGCCTTTGCCCCTTCCATTGCCGTTAGCAATATCTTTTCTTCTTTTACAAGAAAAGGTCTGTAGTCTACTGTCGTTCCGTTAGACGGTAGCTTTAATTTATAAATTGGCGTATCAATTTTCGGTAAAGCCATAATTATCACTCCTATGTGTTTTAAATAATCTAAATGTTACTATTTGCCAAGTTCTACGTAGCCATTCCACTCAGTTTTTGGCGAACTAAAGTAATGCCAGTCTCTAAATGACCAAGTTAATGTAAATTCTGCAACCTGTCCATCTGAACCCCAAGACAATTCTACAGGACCGACATTGGTCGGATATGCTTCTTCTAGAATTATCGCATTCGATTCTGATTCTAAGTCACGGTTTAGTGGTATAATATTAACCCAAGAAATATACTGCTCATAATAAGCTAGTGTATATTTTTGTTGTTTTCCTTCTACCGTGTCCTTATTGAATCCTGATACGGCTGAAATCCATCCCTCGAATAGAGCGTGTTCTCTATAATCAGGAGATAACATCATTGTCATAGAAACCGTGTCTACTATCATATCGTTTGCAACCTTAAACACAGGTCCGAAACGTCTAGCATCAATAGTTCCTAATGATTTCCCCGGAAGTGTAACCTGTTTCACTCTATATGAAAGGTTTTCATTTCCTTGAGATTGAGCATTGTTATAAAAATCTGGCAATCCTGAGGGTAGTCCAATCTCTACAGCATAGAGATTATTACGTGCGTAGTCATCGCCCACGTTCGTTTGATTTTGAAATTGTGATACGTGCATTCTTATCTTCCCCAAACAGATTTAGCAGATGCGCCAACAAATTTCTGATATGGAAGATAAATAATATTCTCCCATTCATTTGGTGGAGCCTCTAATAGAGACGTTCTTACGTGTCCATATAGATATTTATGTATCATTTTCTTTGCTCCGGGAATATTCTGTACTGCATCCCAAGATATATTGAAATATGCTTTATCAGTAAATTTTTCAGGGTCTCCTTTTTGTGAAGCGAATTTGAGAATCTTTCTAAGAAACTTCTCACGCTCTATAGGAGAGACGTAATGAAAGTTTAATCCAAGGAATCCATCACTATACACGTCCAGAACGACAATAAGAGGAAATCTATCCCAATAGGGAAGAGTCTTCTTCATCTTAGCATCATATCCATACGTGTATACCCTTCCCGGTTTCAGGACGGATTTTGTCTTCATACCCTTAACTGACTCACCAACTTTCGTCTTAAACCAAGCGGCTGACTTCTTTACCTTCTTTCGAGCAGACACACTCTTAGGACGAAGAGAAGATTGGGTTAATTCTGCTCCAATAGCCTTTCGAGCCATTTGACCAGTCTTACCCGTTCTAGTTATTTTACCCCATTGCTTGCCGAGATAACGATACTTCTGTCCGTCAGAAGCGACCTTTTCGGTGCCTTTGGCGATTTGAATTAGTTTTTTTGCTACTTGTACTGCCATTTTATCTTACCAGATGGTCCTCTGTTAATATCTTGAACTGCCATTTCCTGTCTGCACAGAATTCTCTTGCTACATCCCATTTCGCCTCATTAACTTTCCACGTCTTTAACTCTCTTAAATAGCGATATTTGGACTTTGCAGTCTTTCCCATCTTTGGTGGTCCTGTTTGTCCTTTAGGTTTTACCTCTATTACTATATGGTTCGTATCACCGTTTGCATCTTTAACCTCAATCCAGAAATCGGGAAAGTATCTATGGACTCTATTATCTACTGGTGATACATAGGGAATGACCAGTTCTTCGCTGTTCCACTTCATTACATTAGGATTAGTGTCTGCATATACCATAAATCGTCTTTCCCAAGATGAACGATATACTACATTATCAACCTCTCCAACGTATTTGTCTCTATTACGAACTTTGTATTTCCCTTTATGTGCCATTGCTATTATTTATATAAATAGTTGTAACAGATAATTTACTAGGATAATTCGGGGAAAAAGAAATGACTGTAGGCAATGTATCACACAATGAAGACGGAACACCAAAAATCCTAGGGCAAAAGGCCAAAGGAGCAACGGCTTTGAAATTCCCATTAGAGGATGTTTCGGCTGGTAACTTTTGGACTAAGATGAGTTTCAATAGCTGGGCGCCGCATAAGGCCGCCTCCGCCAATAGTTACGGTGCAACTTTTGATTTAAACCAGCATCACCTTTCTGACATATGGTTACCTATGCCTCTTACGCTAGGAACTGGATATAATCAAAACTTTTCTGATACAGAAGATGTTATGGTAAATAGAGGAATGACTGCTTCTGCCGCTGACTCTGGAATGGGCGAAACGGTGAAGGACGGAACGACTTCTACTTTATGGGGATTGGCGCAGGAAATAAATAAGGGAGCAAGTGCATTGCTTGCAATGAATGCAACTGCTAAGATGGCTAAAGGCTCTATTGCTAATAATCAAATGGGTTTGGTGTATGATGGCGCAACTCTAAGGGCGCACACTTTTTCTTGGAGAATGACTCCAAAGAGTCCTAAAGAACAGGAAGCAATCGCACAGATTGTTATGGCACTTAAAGCATACACGTCTCCTGTGACTAAAGGAAGTCTAGGCACCAACCCACACAAAGAAGGCAAAGGAGTTTGGGAAGATGCAACAGATGCGGCTTGGGATGCAATAAATGCCAAGGCATCTGTTGCAGGAAAAGCTACAGAAGTTCTTCGTCACATAGGACGATTAGCAATACCGCCAACGGTTGATATTGAATTCTGGTATAAAGATAAAATTAACCCTCATTTATTTAAAGTGAAATCATCATTTATTTTGAATTTGGAAGTCAACTATACTCCTACTGGAACGTGGAACGCATATGCAGATGGTGGACCTGTCGAAACGCAAATAACATTGTCAACGAAAGAGACTTCGATTGTCACGGCTGACGAAGTTGTAGGGGGATACTAATGGCAAGCAAATATACACAAATGTTACCTAAGTTGACTTATAACGGAGTCACTATTGCGGATATTACGCATAGAATAGATATGCTTAAATCTGTTCAGAAATTTGCATCATTATATTACACAATCAAAATTGAGGAAACAATGACACCTGAAAAGGTGGCGGAGGAAGTATACGGGAATCAGGATTACTGGTGGATTGTATGTACAATCAATAAAGTCATTGACCCGTTTTATGACTGGGTGAAGACAGAAGCGGAAGTGTATAGATATGTTGAGTTAGCATATGAGAATAAGTACGGTATTCATCATTATGAAGACCAAGCATATAATCAATACGAGACAGATAGTCCAGAAAACGATAGAGTACCTATTACCAATCTTGATTGGGAAATGTATAAAAATGACCAGAAGAGAACAATACTTTTAGTCAAGCCTGAACATATCAATGACATTGTCAAAGAGTTTGAGAAATGGATGAAATCAACTAAAATACAGAAACAGGAATAGATTATGAGTTTACCTCCCCAATTTGAGACATTAGAACCGAAAGCAATGTCGGAGTGGAATGTTGAGTTCACCAATTATAAAGGTGATTCAATGGAAATGTCTCCGATAATCGACCAACTTTCTATATTTGAGTCTATCTACAATAACTGTATGTTTGGTAATATGAAGTTGCGAGACGGAACAGGCTTTGTAGAGGCGAACGCCATTGTCGGTAGCGGAGAAGAAAAAGTTCTTTTCGAGATTTTGACAGAGAAATCAGAGCCGGGTGGCACACTGACCACTAATATAGAAAAGGAATTTAGAATCAATAGTATAGCTAATGGTGCTAAAAATCCTAAATTTACGTCATATGATATAGGAATTTGCTCACCATATCTCTATGTCAATAATAAGAAGAAACTCAGTCGGTCATATATGAAGATGACTGCCTCTGAAATAGTAGACCAAATTGGTGCCGAGATACTGAAGTTCGGAACGATGGGAGATTGGACGGACTTAAAGACCACTCCAACTAAGCATATTAAAGAAATTGTCGTACCTAACTGGAATCCTTTTCAGGTAATAAACTTTCTTGCCAAGAACTCTGTATCCTCAAACGGTTCTTCTAACTATCTATTCTTTGAAAACAATGACGGATTCAAGTTTACGACCATTGATGATTTAAAGAAGGCAGAGCCGAAGCGAATCTATACATTAAAAGATAGACCTGTAGTAGGCCATTTGCATAAAGGAAAGATGAGTATAGATGCTGGTATGATGGAACAATATTCAGAACAGGTCAGATTTGATATATCAAAAGCCCAAATGAATGGGCAATATGCTACATCTATGCTTACTCATAACATATTAAAGAAGAAGTTGGATAAATATTCAGTAGAATATGATGCTGATAAACACAAAGGATTCGCTGAAGGAATCGGAACTAATGGTCCGCCATCCACGAAATTCACTGATTTCAATGCAGACCAGCATACTGGATTTATGAGTTCCAATTATATGTATGATATACACCATCTTGGAGAGAATAGTCATTATCCTTGGTATGATATGAAACGAGCAGAACTAAGGACGAATACTGTTAAATTTGATATTCCGGGAGATTCTAATTTGTTCGCAGGCGATTTAGTAACACTGGTAATTGCCACGGATATGAAAACACAGGCGGAACAAGAGAATCAATTTATGACTGGTAATTGGCTGGTGACTGCTATCCATCATAAGATTAATAATGACGGATATACAATGACACTAGAATGTATGAAGGATGGGTTCTTTGCAGACCCTGATGCCGTTCTAGCTTCGAGAACATAGGGAGATATATTATGCAATTTATGGGATTTGATGGATTTGTTTGGTTTACGGGTGTCGTAGAAGACAGACGTGACCCTATGAAACTTGGACGAATGAAAGTCAGGATAGCAGGGCTTCATACAGAAGCCAAAACACAGGCTACTGAAACGGGAATTCCTACGGCTGATTTGCCTTGGGCGCATCCGATGCAACCGATTACGAGTGGAGCAATGAATGGAATAGGAACAACCCCACTAGGTTGTGTTGAAGGAACGTGGGTGATAGGGTTCTTCAGAGATGGAGAGAACTGTCAGGAACCTATTGTGATGGGTACGTTTGGTGGCTTCCCTATGGAAGGACCAAAACCAGTCGGATTCAATGACCCAAACAAAGTATATCCAAAAGAGACACATTTAATTGAACCCGATACTCATAGGCGTGCAAGAACTTCTTTTAAGGAGCCAGAAAATGGCGGAGAATTTACTACAAAACCTACTCCTTTGGATACTGAAGGCGGTAGGGTAGAAGATAAGGGAGTGTATAAAGCACTTGCGGATACGTGGGATGAACCAGAAAATCCGTATGCGGCTGAGTATCCATTCAATCACGTAAAGGCAACCGAGAGCGGACACGTAGAAGAGTTTGATGATACTCTCGACCACGAGCGTATGATGAGATGGCACAAAACAGGAACATTTGAAGAAATCAGAGAAACAGGAACAAAAGTAACTAAAATACAAAAAGATAATTATCAGATTGTTCTTGGAGACGAATATGTACATATCAAGCCTAATCCAGTAGACGGAACAGGCGGTAATATGTACGTCACAGTGGACGGAGATTGTCACTTGGCAATAGACGGAGACTATAAAACACACGTAAAGGGTAATGCGACCACACAGATTGATGGAAATTGGAGTGTTACTATTGGTGGAAATACAGAGATACAGACAGGTGGAACGAAACTAGACCAATCAGGTGGAGTCCATACAATTAAAGGAAGTGTTATACACTTAAATCCGTAGGAGTTATATTATGTTTGAAGTGAATCCTTCTATGAAGATAGGAGTTATTACTGGAATTAAAGGAAGAAATATAGTTATTATTGACGATTTTTTCAAGAACCCAGATGAGATTAGAGAACGAGCAATGAATCTCAACTATACTGGAGACCCAGAAGTGGCTGGCGGAGTACCCGGCACAAGAGGAGTCGAGGAAGAATCAGAAGTAAAAGAGAAATTAAAAAAGGTTTATTGGACTCTTTGTAACTTATACTTTAATAATAAAGAGGTTAATGAGAAGGACTTTAATGATAATTGGGATAATCAGGCATTTATGGTCAACTCAATTAATGATAAGTCACTAAAGGAGAAACCATTAGGAATATTGCCCCATCAAGATTGGTGGGAAAATGATGAGTCTACATTCCAATTTGGGAGTGTAATTTATTTAAATAAACCAGAGGAGTGTGCAGGCGGAACAAGATTCTATAGTCATTTTGGAAAGATTACTATTCCAGAAGATTGGCAACCACAATGGGTAATAGATATACCGCCAGAAGTACAGCATATAAAGTTTAAGCATATTTACACACGGATACAAGAAGGCAATCCGTACAGGGTGGAATATCAGGCGGATATGAAGTATAATAGAATGGTATTATATGAAGCAGATATTCTTCACGGACAGGAAGTACATCCAGAACAGTTTGAAAAGTATAATAGAATCAATCAAGTATTGTTTATGTAGGGGAAAAGAATGGTAAATTTAAGCAATCTAGGGAATACAGTATCAGGTGCTATCAAGGCTCAGACAGGTACTTCGTATTTTACTGGGGTAAATGATGCTTTAGATAAAGTTGGAGGGATACTTCAATCGCCTGCTCATCACTCAGCAAAGGCAATGAAGACGGCCGCCAATTCGCTTTTCATCCACGACCAAGTAGACGAAGTAGCACTTCAGGCGGCATTTCCAAATGACTATCAGGACATCTGGGGAGCAATGCAAGAGGTACAGGACTTATCCGATGCTTTCACAAATTGTGGAGATTTCGCATTAGATGCTGTCCTTGGCGCACAAACAGACTTCATTAAAAATAGTGGAATTCAACAGGCAGGCAGAGACCTTGCGACTGCCATTGGTGGCTTTGAAGCCGAAATTGATTGTGTCGCTGGTTTCGCTACATTGTTTGATGGTGCAGGCGTTATTGACGATGCTCTTGGAATGGGAGATTTAGGACAAATCCAAAGACGTGCTAGGATAATGATTTCTGATGCAACCAATCCTCAGATGTTAGCGAATATGCTATCAAATGCTGATATTGTCAGGTCATTAGTTAGTGATTTCAATGGTATGTGTCAGGATATGATGGGTGGCCTGAATGCTCTCATACAAAAAGACATTGATGCAATGCAGGCGGCTCTTAACAAATTGAGCCAATGGGCGGCTTTTGCTAAGTTGGCAACGGGTGACCCTTGTGCCTTGGTAAACAATGATTTAATGCTTCAGCATATCGCTGAACCAGTAATGGATGATATCGTCAAGTTATATAATAAAGTAACTGGACAGTCAGCATCACCATCTAATCCGATTATTCCACTAGGAAAATTCTTAGGAGTTCCTACAGGTGGAATACCAACGGTTCCTAAACTGAAACAGGCGGCGGCACAGGGATTACAGAATTTTACGAGTGTCGCTAATTCTATTCCTACTGGAACGGAATTGGTGGACACTGCCTATACGACTACATCAATGGATTATGTTAATGGAGTCGGATGGGTACTACCCGAAGATGCCCAGACAGATTTTACAAAAGAAGTTATATCAGGAACGACACGTTTCTCTAATTCAAAAGACCATTTCATTCAGAATGCTAAAGATAAAGCATATGAAGTAACTAATATGGCTACAAACGCAGTAGCGAAAGTCCATAAAGTAGGATGGTGTTCTGGTGGAACAAAAGACACAGATAAAAATAGAAATAAACCACACTGCCTAGCGACTGAAGGAACTTGGAATACTAAAGAGATGACATCCAATGAAGTTAAAGTTGCAGGCTCTATTGAGGCGGCAATGGGTTCGGTTGGTAAAACATTAGACGATGCGTTTTCATCTATTGTCGGAGACCCTCCGCCATCTAGTCCTTCTTCTGCTCTTGCAGGCGGACCTCCTGCGGTTGTCTCAAAAGCAAGACAAGGTTTTGCTCCTCCTAACCCCGGTGGTGGAGATGGCGCACCAATTCCCCCTTCTCCAGCGGCCGAGGCGGCAAGTAGCCCAGACCCTAACGACCCAACGCCATTTGCACCTCTCAACACGGCTTCGTTTTTTAATACGGCTCTGATTCCGGGACGGGCATTGGTTACGACTGGTGCAAAAGTCGCTTCTGCTTTCACAGAGCAATTATCAAACATTGGTGGAGATATATCAGAGTATCATAAATCTATGGAAGTTGTAGAGGAAGCAATGAAGACAGGAGACTGGAGTCAAGTCGAAACCTGTACCTGTCAACCAAAACAGGCTATCGCAGGCACAGTTGAAATTGGCTCTTGTGATTTTACAGGGCTGGGATTTCCTGATGGATACAAATTAATAGAAAAATCATTCTATACAGACGAATTAATGGCAAAAGTTACTCAGGCAGAAGCCTCTGGGAGTAAAGAATATGTTATGGGTGATGACGGGGAAATATATCAGTCTGCTGAAGTTGTCGTTATACAGCAATACGGAGCAACTAAAGTTGACCCATTTTTACCGGGCAAAGAGGCTTGTCTAAAATTCTCAGGAAGGTGGCTTGCATCTCAGGAAGAAGTTTCAGGTTCCTCAGGTGGTACGGGTTCATTTGATATAGAAAACGCTAAATCAAAAGCAGTATGTGAAAATGCTAATGGAAGTTGGATTTGTAAACAAGGACAACCAAACAGTACAGCAGGAAATAAGGCGGTTGAATCTTTCGGAAAATTTACAAATAAAAAGAATGTCAATGTGAAATCAAAACTGCCTACAAGTAAGGCATTTGATACAGACAAACTACCAAACATTAACTTTTAGGGAATTTAACTAATGCCGGGTACAGTACGATTAACAGACATTTGCACAGGACACGGATGTTATCCTCCACGTGAAAATGCTAGTGCTTCGCCTAATGTGTTTGCTAATAGTTTAGCCTGTCATAGAGTAGGAGATGCGTGGCAACCACACGGATGTGCGGTATGTGCGCCTCACGGAGCCTCTCAAGCAAGTGGTTCGCCTAATGTATTCGTAAATAGTAAAGCCTTGGCACGAATTGGAGATGCAATAGATTGTGGTTCTTCAAATCAAACAGGTTCAGGTGACGTGATTACCAACGGTTAGTATAAATATAAGATATAAAGAGGAAGATGAATTAGATGCCTGCACCAATAAGAACACAAAGAGTTAGAAAATATCGGGATTTAGACCTTGATTTCTTAGTTCACCCAATGACTAATGATATCGTTGGACGTTCGGATGTTGATGCTATTAATGGCTCTGTCATCAATATTATTAAGACCCAAAGGGGAGAAAGAGTTTTTCAGAGCGAATTCGGTTCAACAATCTATCATTCATTATTTGAACCGATGATTACTGAAACCCGTGTCATATTGACGGCCGCGATTGAAGAAGCGATTCGTACTTTTGAACCACGTGTTGAATTACAAGCAGTCGAGGTAAATGCAGAACCAGACAGGAATGGATATACTGTAACGATAGTATATACTCCAATTAATGACGGTTCACCAGTTACATTAGATTTCTTCTTAAATAGATTGAGGTAGAAGTAAATGGCAGAGAATAAAAAACAATTAGACCTATCAAACTTAGAATTTGATGGTATTAAAGCTAATATAAAAGAATATTTAAAAGGACAGACCGAGTTTGTGGACTATGATTTTGATGGTTCTGGTATGTCTGTTATGCTTGATGTTATGGCATATACGACTCACTATATGGGGTTCCATACAAATATGGCTGTCAACGAAGCATTTCTTGACACCGCAACACTACGTAATAGTGTCGTATCTCACGCAAAATCTATTGGATATATCCCAAAATCAATAACAGCCGCAGAGGCGATTGTAAAACTTACATTCGATACTACTGGCTATGACCCGTCTTATATTATTATGGAGAAGGGAACACAGTTTGTATCTAACATTACTGGAGTACCTCTACCTTTCACGAATCTAGCCACTATTAATATTTTCCCAGATGAAGGTGGAGAGTTCAACGGAGAAGTTAAACTCTATCAAGGCGAACTAAAAGCCCTTGAATGGACATACGAGGCTCTCTCTGAGACACAATCATTTTTAATTAAAGATGATACTTGTGATAGGTCTACGATACGAATGCTTGTTAATGATAAGCCTTGGGAAATCAATACAAACCTAAGTGAATTAAACAATACTTCTAATATATTCTTTATACAGGAAGGATTGGACGGAACATCAGAAATCTATTTCGGCAATGGAATTTTCGGAAAGATTCCTCTTGACGGTCAGAGTGTTAAGGTAACTTACCTATCAACATCTGGAGCCAGAGGAAACTATACCTCTACAATTAACGAACAAACATTTGCTCTTGAGTCTACCATTGATAATGTCTATACTGGAGAAGAGGTCATACTCGACACAGTAGATATTTCTACTCTTGGTGCCGTAGCAGAAACCACTGAAAATATCAAGTTGACTGCGCCCCGTGCGTATGAAAGACAGGATAGAGCGGTGACGGCTGAAGATTATAAGAACATTCTAGTTGAAAAATATCCAAATATTGAATCAATCGCTGTCTGGGGTGGAGAAGATAATGACCCTCCTCAATATGGTGCAGTCTTTATTTGTATCAAACCGAAACACGGATTGGAATTATCGCCACTAACCAAGCAAAAATTAACGACAGACATCCTGTCAAAATACAATATGTTAGCAATCAATCCGATTATTACCGCACCAGAATACACATATATTGATGTAGAATCTACGGTTAAATATAATCCGATTCTCACATCACTATCGGCTGGTGAAGTTCAGACGAAGATTATTTCTGAAATCGCTGACTTCTTTGAAGATGAAGTATCTGCATTTAAAGTTATTATGAGATATTCTCGCCTTGTTAATACGATTGACCAAGCAGATGATTCTATTTCTAATAATTTAACGTCTGTCAAGTTTTATAAGAAGTTTTTTATTCAAGCATCCAATACAGTTGGTAACTACATTTTCAAATATGATAATGCCATTCAACCCGGTACTGCTGTTTCTTCTGTATTTGGTAATACTACAGACGGTACTCAATACGCACTACTTGATGATGGACAGGGAAACATACTATTGTATGATATTGTAAATGAAAAATTCTTGAACACAGAACAAGGAACTATTGACTATGCGACTGGCATTATTGAGTTGATTGGATTCAGACCCATACTTGACACAAATTCTGTAATAAGTTTGTACGCTACTCCTCAGTCAAATGATATTAACGCAATTAGAAGTAATCTACTTATACTAAATAACAGTAGTATTACAATGCAGAGCATCAATTGATTGGAGATTTAGTTACAAATGGCTAACGAAAAATTCACTAAAACTCCTGCTAAGTTCCTTTCAGTCTTTGTAGAGAGAATGGTTCCCGACTATGTACGGGAAGACCATCCTATGTTCATCACTTTCCTTCGCAAGTACTTTGAGTACTTGGAACGAGAGACTGGTGTTAATGGTGAACTAGGTGAATACAACCAGATAACTGATTTAATTCAGAACATAGACGTTGACCACGCTCTAGATAACTTTATACCCGAATTCGAGTCTAAGTATCTACACGGCACTCCTCACACTTCTATTGACCCTACTGTACCTACTACAGATAAGGCATTCCTTGCAAAGAACATCAAGCCTGCGTATAGACAGAAGGGAACAACTTCTGCCCTAGATTTCCTCTTTAGGAGAGATTTTGATACGTCAGTGGATACAATGTATCCAAAACAATGGATGATGAAAGCATCTGGTTCTGTTTGGTATGAGCCACAATGGATTACAGTACTCACAGACAGAGCAACTACTGATGTCAATCACGAGTATTACGGTGCGACTGGTAATGTACAGGTAGCAGAAACAGTTCGTGCAATCTATAATAAAAAGATTATTGGACAAACTTCGGGTGCTACTGCATTCGTTGATATGGATGAGTCTGTCTCTACCACAGATTATGAAAGATTATTACTTACAGAAGTTAATGGTGTATTCCTTAAAGACGAAATAGTTTTAGAAGATATTGGTACTACTCCCAATGCTATCGCTTATTCTGCCACGGTTATTTCCGAAGGAATAAGGACAGAAGGTGAGTGTATTGTCAACGGTCATAGATGGTCTGACAAATGGATAAACATTACTGGTCACGCAGGACAGGTTCATTGGTTGCACGCGGCTGGTATTAACAAAGAAGGTGGCTCTTTTATTAGAGGCGTAACCTCAGGTGCCACTGCTAAAATTGACGGGACAGATACAGACTGGACTAAATTTAATCTAAAAAATGTATCAGGCGACTTCCAACTTGGCGAGAACGTATTTAATACTTCTGGCGAAGGATGGGACCCAAATCCTTCCGTTTCATTTTGTTCTACATCCACTGATTGGCCTGTATTCGGAACTTATACTGACGAATATAGTTGTTTGAATGCACTACATCCAGACGGATTAGATAAACATTCTCCTTATTTTGGGGAA
>TARA_B110000495_G_C23043686_1_pt1 | contig 17885 bp, 19 predicted proteins | sample TARA_B110000495 | Tara Oceans TARA_B110000495 (sample SAMEA4398219) | marine metagenome | biome: Polar Biome; feature: [MES] marine water layer (ENVO:01000295) within the mesopelagic zone...; material: water (ENVO:00002006), including particulate matter (ENVO:01000060) such as...... | reverse complement strand
AATCCAAAAGCTGTTTTATAAAAATGCGCTGCTTGCTTAGCATTACCGACATAAAACTCTACATAGTCGGTTCCCATTAATGGTAAAAAATCTTGGGCATCTTCAAAAATTTTCTCGAGCCCGTATTCTACATTTTTAATTTCTTTCATTTTTTATTTTTAGGAATATAATTAATGAATCCAAGATTTATAATAATCTTTAACTTCTATTTCAAGAGCTTGTTTTGTTAGTTTAAGAGGCTTGAACGTATCCACCATAACTGCTAGCTCCTTTGTTTCCTTTTTACCAATACTTCTCTCGTATGCACCAGGATGAGGTCCATGAGGAATACCTGAAGGATGCAAAGTAATCTGCCCCTTCGAAATATCATTTCGACTCATAAAGTCACCATCTACATAATAGAGAACTTCATCTGAATCAATATTGCTATGGTTATAAGGTGCGGGAATTGAATCGGGATGATAATCATAAAGCCTCGGACAAAAAGAACAAATCACAAAAGCTGAAGTTTCAAAGGTTTGATGAACCGGCGGTGGTTGATGTACTCGTCCTGTTATGGGTTCAAAATCGTGAATTGAAAAAGCATAAGGAAAATTATAACCATCCCAACCTATGACGTCAAATGGATGCGATGCATAGCTGTAATTATAAAGGATACCTTCTTTTTTTATTTTAACTAAAAAATCTCCTTTTTCATCATGTGTTTCTAGATTTTCTGGAGTGCGTAGGTCTCTTTCACAGAAAGGGGAATGCTCAAGCAATTGACCAAACCAATTTCGGTAACGCTTGGGCGTATATATTGGATGACTTGATTCGATAATAAAATGCCTGTTAACATCACTATTAAAACGCATTTGATAAATCATTCCTCGAGGGATGACCAAATAATCTCCATAAGAAAAATCGATATTTCCGACTTGAGTACGCAGCGTTCCTTGACCTTCATGAATAAAAACAACTTCGTCTGCATCGACATTTTTATAAAAATAGGTCTCTGTCAAATTTTTTGGACGGGATAAATGAAGGGTCACATCGCTATTTGTCAATACGGGTATTCTCGATTCAATTAAATCTCCAATGACCGGAACATCAAAGCCTTTAAATGCTCTCATTTGCATGTTCTTTCCGACTGCAATTTCTGGACTTATATCCTTGGATGATAGAATCTCTTGCACTCCAGTAGGGGGATGGGTATGGTAAAGTAATGAAGACATTCCATCAAACCCAATTGTTCCAAACAACTGTTCATGATACAATGCACCGTCTGGTTGTCTAAAAATGGTGTGTCTTTTGTGGGGAATCGAACCCAATTTTCTGTAAAATGGCATAATAGTAATGAAATTAATAAAAATTCACTTGACACAAATTAATAGCTATTTAATCAATTAAAAAATGACTAATCTCAGTTTTGGTGATTATTTCATTTCAAAAGTTATTTTTGTACAAATCTTAGTTATGTCAAAAATTCTCGTTGTAGGTGCCTGTGGTCAAATCGGAATTGAATTGGTTCTAGAATTGCGCAAATTATATGGGACGCACACCGTTCTTGCTTCGGACATTAAAGACAATTGTCCAGAGGCCATAATAGACGGCCCCTATATCACTCTAGATATTATGGATAAATCTAAACTTGAGACTATTGTGGAAAACAACAATGTAAAACAAGTTTATCTCTTAGCAGCGTTATTATCGGCAACTGCAGAAAGTAAGCCGCGATTTGCCTGGAAGCTTAATATGGAGGGATTATTCAATGTCTTAGAACTTGCTAAAAGTAAAAAAATAAATAAAATTTTCTGGCCCAGTTCAATCGCCGTATTTGGTTCAAATTCGCCTATGGATCAAACACCTCAGCATACTGTCATGGAGCCCAGTACTGTTTATGGCATCTCAAAACTCGCTGGAGAAAGATGGTGCGAATACTACCATAACAAATATGATGTTGATGTGAGGAGCATCAGATATCCCGGATTAATTTCCTACAAAAGCGCACCTGGCGGTGGAACCACTGATTATGCCGTAGATATTTTTGTGAAAGCTGTTTCGCATGATGAATACACATGCTACCTAAGTGCCGAATCAAAATTACCCATGATGTATATGAGTGATGCGATTCGGGCAACCATTGAAATTATGGAAGCTCCATCAGATAGCATTAAAATCAGAAGTTCCTATAATCTAGCAGGGATTAGTTTCAATCCTAAAGAGCTTGCGGATGAAATACAAAAAAAACGAGCAGATTTCAAAATAAAATATCAACCTGACTTCCGACAAGCTATTGCAGATAGTTGGCCAAATTCCATTGATGACTCTTGTGCTCAAAAAGATTGGAATTGGAAAAACGAAAGCAAACTTAAAGATCTCGTATCCAAAATGCTTATTGGTTTATCCAGGGATAAAGAAGAGGTTTAAAGCTGTAAAACAGCCTTCTTTTAGCTTTGTTTAGTCTTTTTGTTGTTTTGTTAAACATTTTTTGTTTAACTTTATATCAATAACTTTAAACAAAACAATATGTCAACTATCGAATTCACTGAAGCACTAATGGATATTGAGACAAATCTCAAGTCCTTTGCCCTTGGTTTTACTAGAAACCAAGAAGACGCTAAAGACCTTACTCAAGACACAATGCTCAAGGCTATTAACTACAAAACCTATTATACGCCGCAAACAAACTTCAAAGCATGGGTTTTTACGATCATGAGAAATATTTTTATCAACCAATACAGACGTAAAGTTAAATCCCGTACTATTTTTGACAATTCTAAGGAATTATACCTTATAACTAATAGCAAAGGCCACGAGCAAAGTGCTGTTTCTCAAATTGCTACAAAAGATATTGAAGAGAAAATAGATAGCCTAAGCAGTGAGTACAAAGAGCCTTTTGTTCTTCACTTTAGTGGATTTAAATATAAGGAAATCGCAGATAGACTGGAAATACCGATTGGAACTGTTAAGAGCAGAATCTTTATAGCCCGAAAAAAATTAATAGATTTACTACCCGATTACACTTATTCTATAAATTAAAGAATGCCACTTAAAGTTATCATTATTGGCTCAGGTATCTCAAGCCTATCAGCAGCATCGTTTATTGCTAAGGAAGGCCATGATGTGACCATTCTTGAAAAAAACAACGAGATAGGTGGCCGCGCTAGAAAATTCAGCAAGGACGGTTTTACATTCGACATGGGACCAAGTTGGTATTGGATGCCCGATGTATTTGAGAATTTCTACAAGAAATTTAACCATACTACAAGTGATTTTTACGATTTAAAAAGATTAGATCCATCCTACAGGGTTTATTGGAATGATGACACCCATACAGATGTCCCTGCCGATATGAAAGCTTTAGAGCTTTGGTTTGAATCAAATGAAAAAGGAAGCGCCTTGAAACTTAGGGCCTTTTTAAAAGATGCGCAAATTAAATATCAAGTAGGCATGGAAGATTTGGTTTACAGACCAAGTATGAGTCTCTTAGAGTTTGCAAATAAAAGAGTCTTAAAGGGGCTATTTAGTATGAATTTATTCTCCTCTTTTGGTAAATTTATTCGTGGTTATTTCTCTAATGAGAAAATCATAGGTCTTTTAGAATTTCCGGTTTTATTTCTAGGTGCAATGCCGAATGAAACCCCCGCACTTTATTCTTTAATGAATTATGCCGACATAAAATTAGGTACATGGTACCCAAAAGGAGGCATGCACAAATTTGTTGAGGCTTTCGAAAAAATTGCAATTGAAAACAATGTGAAAATCATTACGAATGAAGAGGTTGTTTCATTTGAGAAAGATAAAAAGAGAATAAACAAAGTTATTACTACAAATTCATCCTATTTTGCAGACATAGTCATATCTGGTGCAGACTATCATCACACAGATAAAAAACTACTCAACGATGATGCAAATTATTCAAAAAAATATTGGAATAAAAGAGTAATGGCTCCTTCCTGCCTTCTCTTCTATGTTGGTGTTGATAGAAAGCTAGAAAATCTTCAACATCATAATCTGTTTTTTGACGAGTCTTTAACAAATCATGGAGTAGAAATTTATAAAGAACCAAAATGGCCTAGCGCTCCCCTATTCTACGTTTGTGCGCCATCAGTGACAGATGCGACTGTAGCCCCAAAGGGCTGCGAGAATTTATTCTTCTTAATTCCTATCGCACCTGACCTGAAGGATGACGAAGAAACAAGAGAAAAATATTTTAACATTTTACTTGATCGATTTAAGAAAAGAACAGGTAATGATATTAGCGAAAACATCGTATACAAGAAAAGCTTTTGCATCGAAGACTTCAAAACTGAATACAACGCATTTAAAGGAAATGCATACGGACTCGCAAATACTTTACGTCAAACTGCGGTATTAAAGCCCTCTATCCGAAATAAAAAAATAAGTAACTTTTATTATACTGGACAATTAACGGTTCCCGGACCAGGCGTTCCCCCGTCAATTATATCTGGAGAAGTTGTTGCCAAATACGTTCTTAAAAACCATTCATAAAATGAAAGCTATATTCGATAACCTAAGCCAAGACATGAGTAAGTTGACTACTCGGCGTTATAGCACATCCTTTTCATTAGGGATTCGTTTTCTAAATACAGAATTACACAAACCCATATATTCAATCTACGGTTTCGTTCGATTTGCTGACGAAATTGTTGACTCGTTTGAAGGGTATGACAAGGCTTCTCTACTCAAAGAATTCAAAGATGATACCTATGAAGCAGTAGAGAGAAAAATATCCTTAAATCCAATTCTAAATTCATTTCAGTGGGCCGTAAATACTTACAATATACCGCATGAATTAATTGAAACTTTTTTGGATTCGATGGAAATGGATCTTGATAAAAAGGTTCATGATAAGGAAACCTATGATAGATATATATTAGGTTCCGCCGAAGTTGTGGGCCTTATGTGCTTAAAAATATTTGTGGACGGCGATGAAAACGAGTATAAACGACTTAAAATGAATGCAATGAAGCTTGGTTCTGCGTTTCAGAAAATCAACTTCCTCCGTGATTTAAATGATGATTTTAATGAACTAGGAAGAACTTATTTTCCAGGAATAAATATGACAGAATTTAATAATATTGTAAAAAAAGAAATCGAAGAAGATATAGAAAAAGATTTTAGACTTGGATATGAAGGAATTCTTATGCTTCCTAAAAAAGCACGTTTTGGAGTTTACATGGCCTATAAATATTACTTTAAATTGTTCAATAAAATTAAACGAACACAAGCCGCAACCATATTAGAGGAAAGAGTTAGAATTCCGAATAGAAAAAAAGCACGTATTCTTGTCACATCTTATGTCCGACATAATTTAAACATTCTATAACATGATCGAAGTTCAGCTTGTAGACGCCCAAGACCAACCAACGGGTGTTATGGAGAAAATTGAAGCGCACCGTATGGGGTTATTACATCGTGCATTATCCGTTATCATATTTAATTCAAAAAAAGAAATACTTCTCCAGCGCCGTGCACTAGGTAAATACCACTCACCTGGACTTTGGACGAACACTTGCTGTAGCCATCCATATCCACAAGAGCCCCCACTTAACGCAGCGAATAGAAGATTAAAAGAAGAAATGGGTATGGTGACCGACTTAGAATTTGTATTCAAATTCTTATATAAAGTCGATTTCGAAAATGGATTAATTGAACATGAATTAGACCATGTGTTTGTTGGTGAATCGGATGAAAACCCTCACCTAAATCCTGAAGAAGCGATGGATTTCACATGGATTTCAATTGCAGATCTAAAAAAGAACATGACCGAAGACCCTAACTCATATACATATTGGTTTAAACTCATCATTGAGACTTATGGTGATTCATTGAAAAATTATTATTAATGAAAGTTTGCAGAATAGCCAAATTCAATGCCGCTCATAGGTTGTATCGTCCAGACTGGTCAGACGAAAAGAACAATCTAATATTTGGAAAATGTAACAACCCCAATTTTCATGGCCATAATTACAAATTAGAAGTTTGGGTCAGTGGAAAAATTGATCCTGAAACAGGTTATGTGATTGATTTAAAAGTCTTAAAAGAGATAATTAACAATGAAATAATTGAGCGCTTCGATCATCGAAATCTAAATTTAGACTGTCCTGAATTCCAGGATTTAAATCCAACCGCTGAGTATATAAGTATCGTTTGCTGGGATTTATTACGTGCTAAATTGGATTCAACATACGACCTATCTGTACGCCTTTGGGAAACAGAAAACAACCTTTTCGAATATTCTGGAAGCTAAAAAAAGAATTTAAACATGCACATCATGGAATCTGCAAAATTTAAGGAATTGGATGACAGAGCGTATAATACTTTTCTAAATTCACTTTCAGGAGCGAAACCAGCATTCCTAATTGGTTCTGGTATGGGCGATGACGAGAACGTAGCTATTTTCAATTCCATTACGCATCTAGGCGCTAATCCACCATTATTAGGATTCGTGCAAAGACCCACCAGCGTTGAAAGGCATACCTATCAAAATATTTTGAAATACGGGTATTACAGTTTCAATTTAATTTCCGGCGATATGTATCAAAAAGGGCATCAAACCTCTGCGCGTTATGCAAAAGGTCGTAGCGAATTTAAAGAAGTGGGGTTAACCGCATTATATAGATCTGATATAAATTGTCCATTTGTAGAAGAATCCCCACTCCACATCGCTTTGGAACTTTTTGACGATATAAAAATAAAATCGAACAACACCCATTTAATTATCGGGAAGGTGTTGTCCGTTTCTAAGGTTGAATTAAAAAATGAAAAGCCTACAGATCTTGATTTTGAAAGTCTTAATGGGGTTAATGTTTCTGGACTTTCAGATTACTATTCGGTGGAAAAACTTTCCTCATTAGCCTATGCCAAGGATAAATAGTGGATATGGAATTCAATAAATCTATCTTTTGGCATAGAAGAGATCTAAGAATAGATGACAATGCTGGGCTCTTTAAGGCTCTTTCCAACTCAAGGGAAGTAATTCCTGTTTTTATTTTTGATCACACAATCCTATCAAGACTGCCTAAATCAGACCGTCGCTTAGTATTTATTCATCAAGAAGTTAAAAAACTCAAGAGAAAATACAGCACTTTAGGTTCAGATCTCCTGGTACTCCATGGCGATCCAATAGACATCATTCCGCAATTAGCAGAAGCAAATAAAGCATCTGCTGTTTATACAAATCGTGACTATGAGCCTTATGCTATTGGTCGGGATAAAGCTATTCATGAAACATTTAAAGCAAAAGGAATTGATTTTATTGGCACCAAAGATCATGTTGTTTTCGAGAAAAATGAAGTACTTAAAGCAGATGGATTACCTTACACCGTTTATACGCCATACTCTAGAAAATGGAAAGAATATTTCAAAGACAATTATAAAAGTTCCTACCCGAGTGAAAAATTAACTGACAAATTAATTCAACAACCAGAAAAGCAAAATCTCATAGAATTAATTGAAATGGGATTCGAAAGTATTATTCACGAATTTCCAAAAAATTCAATTCACCAGGATACCCTTATTTCTTATAATGAGAAAAGGGATTATCCATCACAACAAGGCACCTCGTTAATTGGGGTACACCTTCGATTTGGTACACGGAGCATTAGGTCGATAGTTAATGAATCTCTGGGTAAGAGTGAAACATATCTGAACGAGCTTATATGGCGTGACTTTTATCAAATGATAATATATCATTTTCCACATTCTGCAGAAAACTCCTTTAGAAAGAAGTATGACCTCATTGAATGGGAAAAAGACATAGAATCCTTCGATTTATGGTGCCAAGGTAAAACGGGGTATCCTATTGTAGATGCTGGTATGAGAGAATTAAATGCAACGGGTTTCATGCACAACAGGGTACGTATGATTGTTGCATCATTCTTAACCAAGCATTTATTAATTGATTGGAGACTCGGGGCAGCTTATTTTGCGGAACACCTATTAGATTTCGAGTTAGCCAGTAACACAGGTGGTTGGCAATGGGCAGCAGGATGTGGTTGCGATGCAGCGCCCTATTTTCGGATCTTCAACCCCTACACACAACAACAAAAATTTGATAAAAACTTTAATTACATTACTAAATGGGTGCCTGAGTTTGGAACAGATCAATATCCCAGCCCAATTGTAGATCATAAGTATGCTAGAGAAAGAGCACTGAATAGATATAAAAAAGGATTAGATAGATTATGAATATAGGAGAGAAATTCCCGGAAATAAACGCTCAAAATCAGCATGGAACGAATATTGATTTTAAAAAAATATTAGGCACTAAAAATATCGTTCTGTTTTTTTATCCAAAAGATTTCACTCCAGGTTGCACAAAAGAAGCATGTAATTTTCGAGATAATCTCGAAGGTTTTAACTCCTTTAATTGTGAAATCATTGGCATCTCATCAGATAGTGAGAAAAGGCATCTTTCTTTTTCAAATAAATACGAACTGAATTACAACTTGATTGCAGATAGCAATCAAGAATTAAGGAAATTATTTAAGGTTCCCAGAAACTTATTTGGTCTAATTCCTGGTCGGGTCACATTTGTATTTAACGAAAAAGGAGTCTGTATAGGGACCTATAACTCGATGAGCAATGCGGAAGGACATATTAGCTATGCCTTAAATTGCTTACAAAAGAAATAATTTAATTTACATGCTGAACATCTCATTTTAAAATTCAACCTTTTTATGTCGTTTTTTAATAGAAAAAAAAGCAAATTATATTTAGTCCTTTAAAATCCCTCTTGATATAACAATCTTTTGGATCTCTGAAGTACCTTCATAGATTTGAGTGATTTTAGCATCTCGCATTAACCGTTCCACGTGGTATTCCTTGACAAATCCATATCCTCCATGAATCTGAACAGCCTCTACTGTTTGTTCCATAGCAACCTTTGAAGCATATAACTTGGCCATTGCGCTAGATTGATCAAAATTTCTGCCCTGGTCCTTATCCAAAGCCGATCTATAAACCAAAAGTCTAGCAGCTTCAATTTCCGTTGCCATATCTGCCAACTTGAAAGCAATCGCCTGATGCTTGTATATTTCTTTACCAAAAGTTTTTCTTTGCTTTGAATATGCTATGGACATCTCCAATCCACCTGCAGCAATTCCTAATGCTTGCGCTGCAATTCCTATTCTGCCTCCAGAAAGTACCTTCATTGCGAATTTAAATCCAAAACCATCTTCTCCTATTCTGTTTTCTTTAGGAACCTTTACATCATTAAAAAGAAGTGTATGCGTATCACTACCTCTAATCCCAAGCTTATCTTCTTTAGCACCAACGATGAAACCATCCATGCCTCGCTCAATGATAAAAGCATTAATTCCTTTATGACCTGCTTCAATATTGGTTTGTGCAATGACTATATAAACGCTCGCTGAAGAGCCATTCGTAATCCAGTTTTTAGTGCCATTTAACAAATAATGGTCTCCTTTATCCAAGGCTGTTGTTGATTGTGACGTCGCATCTGAACCTGCTTCAGGTTCAGATAAGCAGAATGCTCCTATTTTTCGGCCCGAAGCCAGTGGTATCAAATATTTTTGTTTTTGCGCTTCTGTTCCAAATTTATCAAGTCCCCAACAGACTAAAGAATTATTGACCGACATGCAAACGGATGTAGATGCATCAATTTTAGAAATCTCCTCCATAGCCAACACATAAGATAACGTGTCCATACCACTACCCCCGTATTCAGGAGAAACCATCATTCCCATGAATCCGAGATCTCCCAATTCCTTAATTTGTTCGGCAGGAAATTCCTGATCATTATCACGTTGAATAACGCCTTTCTTCAAAACGTTTTGCGCAAAATCTCTTGCCGCTTCTTTTACAGATAATTGCTCCTCTGATAGATCAAAATTCATATTAGGTGAAATTTAAATTATTTTTGACAAAAATACTTATTTCTAAGGGGATTAAAAAAAGCAAAATGATTTTAAAAAATTTGATTGGTCTTATGAGCGGGACATCACTTGATGGCTTAGATGTAGTCCATGTCAAGTTTGAAGAAAATAAAAATGGTATTGAATTCACAATCCTGAATTGCAGAACCATTGGCTATCCAACTGATTTAGAACTGGATATCCAAGAAGCAAGCAATAAAAGTGCTCAATATTTACAAATACTTGATAAGAGGATCGGTCTCTTTTATGCAGAGCAGGTCAAGCTGTTTTTAAATGACTTTAATATTGACAGAAATGATGTTGAAGCAATTGCATCGCATGGGCAAACAATACTCCATCAACCTGAAAATGGGTTCACTATGCAAATAGGATGCGGGAGCACTTTAGCATACCATTGCGGTATTCCAGTAATAAACAATTTTAGAGCCTTAGATGTGATTGCAGGTGGTCAAGGAGCGCCTCTCGTTCCGATTGGGGACTTTAATCTATTTAAGGGGAAAGCAGCGGCCTTTATTAATATTGGAGGCTTTTGTAACATTAGCTATAAGGAGAATGACGTGATTCATGCTTTTGATGTTTGCCCTGGAAACTTACCTCTAAATAAATATGCCAAATATTTGGATTGCTCATTTGACAAAGGAGGCGAATTTGCTAGAAATGGCACTTTAAACTCTGAACTTTTAGATTCTCTTAATTCGCTCGAATATTATAAAAAAACGGCGCCAAAATCACTCGGTACGGAATGGTTAGAACAATCTTTTTTTCCTTTAATCACGTCTCAAAACACGCCTGAAGTAGCACTTAGGACTATAACGATCCATATAGCGGAACAAATCTCAACCACTTTACAAGCTAAAGATTTAAAGTCCGTTTACCTTACTGGGGGCGGGGCAAAAAACGAATTCCTCATAGAACAAATAAAAAAATCATTTAGGGGAAAAGTTATTATTCCAGAAATAAATATTATTGACTTTAAAGAAGCGCTAATCTTTGCCTATCTTGGCTATTGTTACTTACTGAACCGCACGACGACTATTTTATCAGTAACAGGAGCAGAGGCTTCGTTAAGCACGGGAGTCTTGCATAAGCCAGGCTACCCTACTTTTCCACATCCCTAATGTTAGTAAATCAAAAAAAAACGAATCTTTTGCATTAGGTTATTGTTACTTTTGTTGACACTTTGAATGAATATATCTCATGAAAGAATTATTAGAAAAATTTGAAAATAAGCAACCCGAAATCGTATTTGAGTGGAGTGATGCTGAAACAGATGCCAAAGGTTGGGTCGTTATTAACTCACTTCGAGGTGGTGCTGCAGGTGGGGGAACAAGAATGAGAAAAGGACTTGACAAGAGAGAAGTTGAGTCACTTGCAAAAACAATGGAGATTAAATTCACAGTGGCTGGTCCGCCAATCGGCGGTGCGAAATCAGGAATAAATTTTGACCCTAAAGACCCAAGAAAGGAAGCTGTATTAAGACGGTGGTATGCCGCGGTCTCCCCATTACTTAAGCACTATTATGGAACAGGTGGAGATTTAAATGTAGATGAAATACATGAGGTCATTCCAATCACGGAGGACTGCGGTGTATGGCATCCGCAAGAAGGTGTTTTTAACGGACACTTTCAACCCAAAGAGGCACAAAAAATAAACAGAATTGGTCAACTGAGACAAGGTGTCCTTAAAGTCATTGAGGATGAGAAATACACACCATCCGTAGAACGAAAATATGTAGTTGCTGATATGATTACCGGCTTTGGTGTTGCGGAATCTATCAAACACTATTATTCGATTTGGGGCGGTTCCTTAAAAGATAAAAAAGTACTCGTCCAAGGATGGGGAAATGTCGGCTCTGCTGCTGCTTTTTACTTAGCACAAAGCGGTGCTAAAATTGTAGGAATAATTGATCGAGTTGGGGGTTTAATTAAGACAGATGGGTACTCTTTTGAAGAAATTAAAGACCTATTTCTCCATAAGAATGGAAATGAATTGGTTTCAGCTGACATGCAAAGCTACGAGGCTACTAACGATAAAATATGGGATACTCATGCCGATGTTTTTATCCCATGCGCTGGATCTCGAATGATCTCTGATGAGCAACTAGATAGAATGATTAATGCTGGTGTTAATGTTATTTCTGCAGGTGCGAATGTTCCTTTTGCTGACCCTGAAATATTCTTTGGTTCAATCGCTGAGAAAGCAGATGAATCCATTGCATTGATTCCGGACTTCATTGCAAATTGTGGTATGGCCCGTGTTTTTGCCTACCTCATGTCTAATGACTTAAAAAAACTTGAAGATCAAAAAATATTTGAAGACACAAGTAAAATTATAAAAGAAGCGTTGGAAGCAACTTATAAAGTAAATTCCAAATCGACTGGCCTAGCTAAAACAGCCTTCGAAATAGCATTAAATCAATTAATATAAGTTATGGAGATTTTTATTCTCGTCATATTCGTCCTTGGATATTTCGCAATCACAATTGAGCACACCTTAAAGATAGACAAACTAATCCCTGCATTAGTTATGATGGCTTTGGCTTGGGCTGGCGTTGCTTTTGGTCTTGATTCATTCGCGAATTGGTTTGACCCAGGCAGTCACAAGCTCGTTGATGGCTTCGCTAATCTCCCACTTACGGGGACTCATGGCGAAATCTCTAAAATGGACTGGATGGAAGATACCTTACTCCACCATTTTGGCAAAACATGTGAAATTCTGATTTTTCTTGTGGGTGCAATGACCATTGTTGAAATTATAGATCATTTTAATGGTTTTCAGACATTCAAAGCAATGATTAGCACAAGAAAAAAATCAAAGCTCTTGTGGATTGTTTGCATTTTGGCCTTTATTCTTTCTGCCATTATTGACAATTTAACCGCAACCATCGTTTTGATTACTATTCTTAGAAAAATAATCAAAGACAAGAATCTACGCATGTGGTTTGCGGGTATGATCATAATCGCTGCAAATGCGGGAGGAGCATGGTCTCCAATTGGAGATGTAACAACCACTATGCTTTGGATGCAAGACAAAGTAACTGCTGGTGTGCTTATAGAGTCCCTACTTATTCCTTCTTTAGTTTGCATGCTGATTCCGACACTTATCGCAACTTACCTTCCCATTTTCAAAGGTGAAATAGAATTAGAAGAAACCTCAGAAGAAATAAGCAAAAATAGTGCATTCATGCTCGCATTAGGCTTACTATTGATTGTCTTTGTTCCTATATTCAAAACAATGACCCATCTTCCTCCTTATATAGGAATGATGCTTTCTTTAGGTATTATGTCAATGGTTGCTGAGATTTTAACGAATCGAGATTTCACCTTATCCAAAAAAGAAGATAGCGAGCACGGCCATGGCCCCACCTTTAAGGCACTTACTAAAATAGAGATGCCTAGTATTTTATTTTTCTTAGGGATATTAATGACAGTCGCTGCATTAGAATCGTTAGGTATGATTTATACATTTGGGAATACGGTAAATGCCCAAATGGACCAAGATTTATTTGTTTCATTATTAGGTATCGGATCTGCTATCATCGACAACGTTCCACTAGTGGCGGCCTCAATGGGAATGTTTCCAGATGTTATGGATTCACGAGTTTGGCATTTCATTGCTTATGCTGCAGGCACAGGAGGATCGATGCTTATTATTGGCTCAGCCGCAGGTGTTGTTGCTATGGGAATGGAAAACATTTCTTTCTTCTGGTACCTCAAGAGAATTTCATTATTAGCTCTAATTGGTTATTTTGCAGGTATTGGAGTATTTTTAATTTTACAGTAACTTACTAACACTAATTCGTTTAGACATTATGATTACATTTTTTTTAACCGCTACACCAAAAGAAACGACAAAAACATTTTGGGAAGTTTTCGTCAATACAGACGAACTTGTTGGATTAACCATTAACGTAACCCTTCTCCTTATCTTAGGATATGTCGTGTTTATTTTCGTGAAAAAATATTTCGATTATAACAGTATACTCAAGAGTTACAGCAACATCAATAGAAAAATAGAGGAAGAATATGATTCAATGATGCTCAGCAAATATGACAATTCTCTAAATCCATTCAAGAAACTTATATCCAAATACATTTCGACTAAAAAGGATGGAAACACGAAATCTACCGCCGAATCACAATTAAAAAACCAAGGTGACTTTGAGCTATCTAGGTTAGGGGAGACACTTGGTGTTCTTGCAACGTGTTCGGGCGTAGCTCCAATGATTGGGTTTTTAGGTACTACTCTTGGTATGGTTTCTGTATTCATCGGCTTAGAAGGAGCTGGTACTTTAGAAATAAAAACCATTTCAGGAGGAATCTTAACGGCCATGACCACAACCGTTTCAGGTCTTGTTGTAGGTATCGTTGCTTATGTTGGCTACAATCATTTGGTTATGAAACTAGAGAAAATAGCTCTTGAAATGGAAAACATTTCATTCAACTTAATGAAGCACTACGATAAGAAAGGTGAAAATTAATCCATTAGATCATGAGTCTTAAACAAAGAAATAAAATAAAGATAGAGGGAGGCATGGCCAGTATGACTGATCTTGTATTCTTGCTTTTGATTTTCTTCATCATCATGAGCTTGATGGCGAATAACCAAACCCCCTTGGATTTACCGAAAGCCGAACAAAATTTACCGACTGATCAAACTCCTGTAGAACCGACAGTCCTTGTTTTAAAGAACAACGCGTACATCGTAAAAATAGGAGATAAAGAAAGTGATGAGGTAAGTTATGCGGACATGGAGGGCTTAATTACCTCTGCTGTTGAAGAATCAGGCAAAACAAAAGTAAGAATAGCCGGGCACAAGGAAGCAAACTATGAAGCCGTATTCAAGGTTCTTGGCTTATCTCAATATAACGGTTGGGATCCAGTCCTTGCCTACGATAAATAAACAAAATTGAAGAAGGAAAAAAAAGAGGAAAACAAAAAGAAGTCATTAATCTTTACGCTGAGCTTTATGCTTATTGTATTGATTTGCTTGTCTTTTATTCAATTTCGTATTCCTCATGAGGTGAAATCATTAGTGAGTGTTGCCCCCCCACTTCCACAAGAAATCAAAAATTTTGTTGCCGAATCGCACAAAGCGCAAAGTAAAAAGCCATCAAGTGCTAAAAAACCATCTCAAAGTAAAAATCCGAGTAACAATTCCAACGATGAATTGACCGACAACAATCCTGATGAAGCAGTTTCTAATCCTTTTGGAGGTAGCGGTGGTGGACAGGAGTTTGGAGGTGGAAGTAATGGAGATGGAGATGGTGGTGGCGATAACGGCGGAAATGGCGGCGGTGGCTATGGCGAATTAACGCGCATGAATTCACCCGTCCCTAACCAACCGAACACAGATTACAGTGGACAAGTAACAGTCTTACTTACTGTAAACGATAAAGGTGTAGTCATTTCAGCTAAATCCACTAGCGGTACTACCCACCCTGACCAAAACGTAATTAAACTGGTCGTTGACCATGTAAAGAAAAACGTACAGTTTAAGGCTCAAGCTGGTGCGCCAATCAGAACCGCATTCTACACTGTTCAAATTGACGCAGGATAATTACAATTCAAAAATAGATTGGTTATTTAATCAATTCCCTGCCTTTCAAAAACAAGGAGGAATGGCATATAAGCCAGGCTTATCTCACACTCTTTCACTTCTTAAGGCATTTCATCTCGACATTACTAAACTTAAGGCAATTCATATTGCAGGAACGAACGGAAAAGGCAGTACTTGTAGTTTTTTAGCCTCATTAATGACAGAGTCTGGCAAAAAAGCTGGACTCTTTACATCACCTCACATCTATGACTTCAGAGAGAGAATTCGAGTAAACGGAAACATGATTTCAAAAGACGAGGTCCTTTCTTTTATCAAAGAAATTCAAACTTTAAAATTAGCGTTTAAGCCTTCCTTTTTTGAAATTACTTTTGTTCTTGCTGTCAAACACTTCTTAGCTCAAGAATGTGACATATGTGTCTTTGAAACAGGCATGGGTGGGCGCCTAGATGCCACAAATGTTCTTCATCCAATTGCAACAGCGATCACCAACATTAGTATGGACCACACGGAGTTTCTTGGAGAGACTCTTGAGGCCATAGCGGAGGAAAAAGCGGGGATCATAAAGAATGACACCCCATTATTTCTTGGGAAAAAAGAAGCACACAGCTACTCGATTTTCAAAGAAAAAGCCGACAGCAAAAAGAGTCCTGTTTTTATAAACGAGCCGAGATATACTTTTGACGAATTGCCTAATTATCAAAAAGAAAACTTCAATCTTGCCATTCAAATACTCCGCTTCATTAACAAAAAAGAAATAAGAAACGATCTTATTTTCAAAGCATTAAATCATCTTGAGCAAAATACGGGATACGGGAAAAGAATGGAATGCATTCAAGATGAACCGAAAGTTTACCTTGATGTCTCACATAATAATGAGGGTATTCAAGCCTCTATTGAGTTTGCAAAAAAGAAAACAAAAGGAAGTCTCTATGTCATTCTAGGAAGTGCAAAAGATAAAATCTACGACCGTCACACATTCGAACAACTCTTCAGTACCAAAATCTCTTTTTGTGTATTTTCTAATACGCGATCAAAATCAGTAGAGGATTGGCAAAACATCAATAATCAATTCAAAAAAGAAATAACAATTAATCGAACATTGCAAGATGCCTTTCACAACCTAAGTCCCCTACTTAAAAACGATGACACCGTTCTGATTACGGGGAGCTTCTTTTTGATTTCCGATTATAATCCTTCCATTTGACCATTGATTCGTTTGTAAATCCCAAAATACCTTTATCTTTGCTGCGATGGAAAAGCAGGTCATCCTTAATGAGAAGCACCTTGAACTGACTCTAAAAAGACTTTGCCATGAACTCATTGAAACCCATAACGACTTTAGTGAAACTGTAATTATTGGACTCCAGCCTAGAGGAATCCATGTTGTTCAACGTCTTAAATTCCAACTTGGTAACATACTTAGTAAAGAAATAACTTGCGGGAGTCTTGACATTACTTTTTATAGAGATGATTTCCGAAGAAGAGAAATTCCACTTATCCCCAGCATTACCAATATAGATTTTAGCATTGAGAACAAGAACATTATTCTTGTGGATGATGTGTTATTTACAGGACGGACCATTAGGTCTGGCCTCGATGCGCTATTATCATTTGGTAGGCCTAAAAGTGTTGAGCTTTTAGTTTTGATTGATCGCCGATTCAGAAGAGATCTACCCATTGAAGCCAACTATGTAGGAAAAGCAGTAGATACATTGCTTTCAGAGCGTGTGACCGTGGAATGGGCTGAAATTGAAGGACAAGATAAAATAGTATTGTACAGTAAAGAAAATGATGAATAATTTAAGTGTTGCGCATCTCATTGGAATTAAAGACCTATCCCCAGAGGATATCCATTTAATTTTCAAAACAGCCGATAGTTTTAAGGAAGTAATCAATCGCCCCATAAAAAAAGTACCATCACTGAGGGACATAACCATTGCCAACTTGTTTTTTGAAAATTCGACTAGAACCAAGTTGTCATTTGAGCTGGCGGAAAAAAGACTTTCAGCTGATATTGTAAACTTCAGTGCATCCGGAAGCTCAGTAAAGAAAGGAGAGACACTTGTTGATACGGTAAATAACATATTATCAATGAAAGTGGACCTTGTGGTCATGCGGCATCCTAATCCAGGAGCAGCGGCATTTTTATCCAAAAAAATTGGAGCCAAAGTGATAAATGCCGGAGATGGAACACACGAACATCCCACACAAGCCTTACTCGATGCCTATTCCATAAGAGAAAGACTCGGTAGCGTAAAAGGTAAAAAAGTAGTTATTGTAGGCGATATTCTTCACTCTAGAGTTGCACTATCAAACATCTACTGCCTTCAAAAGCTTGGCGCTGAAGTAATGGTTTGCGGCCCACTCAATCTGATTCCAAAAGATATGGAAACTCTTGGTGTCAAGGTTTCAACAAACCTA
>TARA_B110000495_G_scaffold33023_1_pt1 | contig 17893 bp, 15 predicted proteins | sample TARA_B110000495 | Tara Oceans TARA_B110000495 (sample SAMEA4398219) | marine metagenome | biome: Polar Biome; feature: [MES] marine water layer (ENVO:01000295) within the mesopelagic zone...; material: water (ENVO:00002006), including particulate matter (ENVO:01000060) such as...... | reverse complement strand
GGACTATCACGCAAATTTTTATAGTCATAGTGATGGGGTAGGTCTATTAATTCTACTTTCCCGCCAATATAAACATCATTACTATGATTTTGTAGATAATCAGCACTTGGGTGAGAAAGATCTTTTGTTCCAAAAACTAATTCTGACTCTTTTAATAAATCTGGCTCCCAATTATCCTCCACTTCCAGTATAGCAATCGAGAAACCTTCTTTATCCTTAAGAGTGATTCTATCTCCAATTGATATTAATTTAGAAAACTCTTGATTAACATCTAGGGTTATTGGCATTGGCCATACACTACCATCCGAAAGCCTCATTTCATTCAACACATTTTCATAATCATCTTTGTTTAAAAAACCATTTAAAGGGGCGAAGCCTCCGTTTAAAATCATTTCTAAATCGCAAATTTGTCTGTCGCGCAACACCCAAGACCTGTATTTTGATGCATCTATCTTCAATTTTTTAACCATTTTTCTCAATCATATGTTGAATGTTTTAAAAGTTTATCAATTAATTTTTTTCTATCAGAAAAGATTCAGTAAAAACTTGATCATCTAATCCTTTATCAGGTTTAAAAGCCTCCATTTTCATAATAGTGTAATTACCATTTTCTTTCCGCATCTCTAATATTTTAGGAAACCAATACTTTCCTATTTTTACTATATCCTTGAAATGCAATGTTTTCTCTAATTTTGATTGCGTTGAAAAATATTCTACTTTCCTAATTTTCCATATTTTGGTATCAACATATATTTTTTTACCCCAATAAAAACTCTCTTTTATTGGAGCAGAAGCAATAATGATACAATCACGATTATTAATTACTTCTTTTCCCTGTATATTAAAACTGTCGTCTGAAATTTCTCTGCTTTCTAAATCTTCATAAATGAAGTCTGTAGACATAAAAGATTTTGATTTTTCTTTAGATTTTATTTTTTTTGCTGTTTTTAATATCGGAAGGAAAAACCATTGCTCTGATAACCCGTTAAATTTTGTCCAGCTTAATAAGCCAGTACCTTTCACAGATTTAGGCTCCAAAAATTTAACTAACGACTTTTTCTTATAATCACCCTCTGTATATAATTTTTCATAACTGATAAAAGCTCTGTTTTTTTGCTTTCTCTTTCCTCCTTTTTTTCTAATTATTTCTAGGTGGACTTCTGATATTAAGGTCTGCGGGTTTGGATGGGCTATTACTTTTTTCATAATTTCTAATGCTTTTAGATTACTGTCAGAAGGAAAAACTAAGTTGACTAAAAATAAAATAGATATAATTTTATTCGTCACGTTTTTCTTTTTCATCTTTTATAAAGAGTAAGCCAATTGGAGTGAAGACTATACTAATTAAAGCAACTAGAAGATAGTCTTGCCGCTGTTTAAATTCTGATAACCCTGCCAGCTGTAAGCATAAAAATATATAGAAAATCAGTATTAAATCTGAGTTGTTTTTTCCCCATGACACTATAGCTTTAAGGTTAAAAGTTCCAACCCCACCTAAACTATCTGAACCTGAATAATAATTATACAACCACCAAATTATAGCTAAACCTGATAAAGAGAGTACGATAAGACTAATTGATTTATCTTGGTTTCTTTTCATTATTTATACAAAAATCTAGGCTTTACAAGACTTACAATGGCTGGTAAAATTGCCATCCCTCCAACTAGACAAAAACCAATTGAAGCCATAATTAAAATACTAAATTCTTTCAAAGGCATAAATACTGAAAACATTAGAACAGAAAAACCTACTATTACAGAGACGCCATTAAATAGAATACCCTTACCAGAAACTTTCATCGTATTAGAAATTGCGGAGTCTAATTCATACCCTTCGCGAAGATACTCTCTTAGATGCCAAAGAAAATGGACAGAATAATCTATTCCAACGCCAACAAGAATACATGTTAATAAAGAAGTTGTCATATTTAGTGGAATACCAAAATTTCCTAACAAGCTAAATATAAGTATTACTGCAAGCATCATCGGAAGACTAGCAAAAAGTCCGCCAACAAAAGATCTAAAAACAATTGCCATTATTACAAATAATATCAATGAGGCCATTCCAAGACTAATAATTTGACCTCTAATAATAGAATGACTAACCGCTCCTAACAATGCTGCCGGCCCAGATAACATCGGACTAATTGGGTTACCGTCATAGTAGTTCGATCGGATATAATCTTCCGTATCATCTACTAGTGCCATTAAATCTACAGTACTAACTTTTTTAATTCTTACAAATCCTTGAGAATAATTGGGATTATCTGTATCATTTAATATCAAATCAAAATCATTATCTTCGCCTGCTATTGAATATAAAAACATATACTGCTCTATAAGTTCACGGCTAAATGGAATTTTTAAAGAATCTACATTTCCATTGTTAAAAGAAAAATGCATTTTTTTAATTACGTCTGCTATAGAGTAAGTTGAACTAACTACATCGTTTTTTTCTTTTATATGGGCCATTAGTTCATCAATATGCTTTAATGAAATAGGATCGTAGATATCCCCTTCTATAAGAATATTTAATTGTGTTGAGCCTCCAAAAACTTCATTAATGACGGCACTAGCCCTTCTTATTTTTGAATCTTCGGGGAAATAATTATCTGGCACTGTATCTATGGTAATATCTCGGATACCAAAAGAAAATAAAAACATGCCTGAAAATAAAAGTATTAAAAAAGACTTATTATTTTTTACAAAAAATTTTCCCCAATTAACAAGAAATTTATTTACTGCTTCTAGACTGTTTTCTTTGCCGAGATAAGTCGGCCTTGGTACTAAAATTAAAATTGCAGGTATGAAGAAAAGACTTAAAAAGAAAGAGACTGCTATGCCAAAAGAAACTAACAATCCAATTTCGCGTACTTTTGTGAGCTCGTGGGTTAATAGACTTAAAAAACTAATGACTGTTGTAAACCCTGCTAAGAAAATAGGCATCCCTAGTCTTTTCATAGTCCTGTTCATTATTTCAACTCTATCAAGAGTTTGATTTAATTTTGTAAATTCATAATAATGAGATATGATATGGATACCATAATTGTTTGCAATCGCAATCAGCATTATTGGAATCAAGCCACCTATGATTGGAACAGATATTTCTAGCCAAGCCATTAATCCAAATGTCCAAAGTATTGAAAACCCAACAACAAATAAAGGTAAAAATGTCCCCGTCCAACTTCTAAAACTCAAGATTAAGAGTACAATCATTAAACCTAGAGCAATGGGCGTAAAAGTTCTCATATCTCTCTTTACGCTATCAATAGATTCAGCAGCTGAAATAATAGAACTAGCGATATAAATATTTTCTGGGCCTTCAAATCGATTTACTATTCGAAATAGATTTTTTCTGAAAGCTATCTCATCAAAATCTGTTGGGGCCGAAACTTGAGCTATAAAGCACATAATATTAAGATCTGAAGAAATCAAACTACCAATGATTTCGCTTGATTGAATAGTTTCAATAAAATTCGCAGTTTCAATTGAATCTTCTGGTATTTTTGGAAGTATTTTTTGTATTTCGAAACCACCATCATCTGGGACGATATATTTTTGAGTATATATAGAACCAACGCGACTGACAGAAGGCATATTAACTAAAGAATCGTGCATGGAAGAGAATTTTGTAAGACAAGCATTAGATAATAAACTTTCAGATTCAACAGCAATGATTACAATTTCGTTACTACTAAATAAATCTTCTGCTAATTCCATATTTTTAACAATTTTATGATTTGGTGGAACCAAAGACCTTAAGCCTGGATCAATTTTTAATTCAGGGATTCTCCACATGAAAAAGATTGTTAAAAGAATGATAGAGGCTATTATCGTTCTTGGATAATATGCGTCTAATAAGAAGATACGTTTTATAATGCTTTTTAAATTCATAATCTTTAAAAGATGTAGAATTTACAGAGTATTATTTTTAGATGTTAAGAACTAGAATATCTATTTTTTTTATTAGTAATATCTCAAATGAAAGAATTCAAAAATCCTGTTTTAGTGATAGCAAATGGTGAATTCCCTTACCATACCTCAACTTTAAACTATCTTAAAGAAAAAAGAACAATTATTTGTGTCGATGGAGCGGCTGATAAACTTGAATCTTTTGGCAAAAAGCCAGATGTTGTCATGGGTGATTTTGATTCAACTAAAATTGAAAAAATCGAAAGAACAAATCTATGGATTGAAAGACCTAATCAAAATAAAACAGATCTAGAAAAAACTTTTGAGTGGTGTGTTCAAAAAAAAATTAAAAAAATAATCTTACTTGGAGCAGGTGGCGAAAGAGAAGATCATCTGTTAGGTAATCTATTTATAGTATCAAAATTTTATAATGATTTAAACATTAAGGTTATCACAAATTATTCAAAGATAATTTGTGTGAGCGGTTCAAAACGTATTAAAACACAACCGAACCAAAACATATCTATCATAGCTTCCGAAGTTGTTAAAAACATAAAAATAATTGGCTTAAAATATAGCTTGGTGAATAAACAGTTATATCCATCCGCAATGGCAATTTCAAATAAAGCTTTAAGTAGTCAATTCCATATTGAATCAACTGGGAAAGTTTTTGTGTTTTTAAACCATATGAAAATTAAATGAGCATAAATAAATACGATTTAATTATAGTTTTTGGATATTTTATTATTCTCTTTTCTGTAGGGTTTTTTCGTAAAAAGGAAGACCAAGTGAGTCAGAATGAGTATATCCTTTCTGGTCGAAGATTAAGCTTGCCAGGATTTGTAATTACTTTAGTAAGTACCTGGTATGGAGCGATTTTAGGCGTTGGTGAGAATACCTACCTATATGGTATTCAAACTTGGTTTATTTTTGCATTACCGTATTACGTTTTTGCAATAGCTTATGCAATATGGCTATCCAAAATAATATGGAACAAAAATATATTATCTATTCCTGATATTTTTAGGAAAAGCTACGGTGATGAAGTTGGCATCATTAGCGCTATTTTTATATTTATTCTTTCAAGCCCAGCTCCTTATATATTGAGCCTTGGAGTTTTAATTAATTTTATATTTCAAATAAAATTAATTTGGTGTCTTTTGATTTCTACAATTTTTAGTACAGTATATGTTTGGAAGGGTGGTTTATCATCAATCATCAAAACTGATTACTTACAATTAGTATTAATGTTTTTAGGTTTTTTTACATTAATAGGTTTTTCTTGGCACAATTCAGTCTCTCCTTTAATGCTATTTAAATCTTTACCAGAGAGCCATCTTGACCCTTTAGGTGGAAATTCAATACAGTATGTTCTAGTCTGGTTTTTTATTGCAGTATGGACGATCATAGATCCAAACTTTTTCCAAAGATGTGCAGCTGTTAAAAATCCAGATATCGCAAAAAAAGGCTTATTAATTTCAGTGTGCTTGTGGTTCTTGTTTGATTTAATGACATTAACAGCTGGGCTATATGCATATATTTTTATAATTCCTAAAAACGCAATTATGACGTATCCACTATTAGGATTCGAAGTGTTACCACCTGGATTCTTAGGACTTTTCCTTGTTTCTATTTTTGCAATTATCATGTCAACAATAGACTCTATGAGTTTTGTCAATGCAATTACAATTGGAAGAGATATTTTCTGGCGATTAAGAAAAAAAGAGTCAACTAAGAATCCAGTATATCTTATTAAAAACGGGCTATTGGCTGTAGGCTTATTATCAATATTTTTATCACTAGCTATTCCATCTGTAGTCAAAATGATTTATACAATAGGATCAATAATAATTCCAGGCCTAATATTGCCTTTTATAAATGCTTTAAAAAGCTTCAATATTCGTATTACTAAAACACAAGCAATATTATGGATATGTATACCGATAGCTATTTCAAGCATTGCCTTATTTATGTTAAAACTTAATCTTGAATTTTATCCAGACATTGAGCCATTCTATCCTGGAATGTTCGCTTCAATTATAATTTTTAGCTATTTAAAACTAAAAGGTATTTTAAGCTAAGAAATTTAAGTTTATTGCGCCTGACCAATATCTACGAGCATATCATTAAATTCTTTCCCATTGGGATCGAATGGTTTCCCTCCTTTTATTCTATTGAAATCAATCAAAACGAGGTCATTCTCTTTATTCATATCTTTACCGACTACACCACTATTTTGATTCAAAGCAGATATAATAGCCAATTTTGCTGAATCCTTGATAAGTTTTAAATCTTTATCATTTGATTTTGCAGACCTTGCAAAATAACCGCTCTTTTGAACTAAGGTTTTTTCGGCACCCAAAGCCTCTGAGAATTTTTTAGCAAACCATTGCCCCGGATTTATTTCATCAAGCTTTACATGCCCGAATGCATCGCGAGGTATAGTTTCACCATTATTTTCCATTTCTCTTGTAATCGTATCTAAACCAGCTCCCTCACTTAAAAAAATATTTACACCATCTTTTTGATTCATAACATCCTTCAATCGATTTACTTCAGATTGAAAACTAAAGTCAATTTCAGGTATGTAGATTGCATCTACATCCCATTTTTGTTTAGTAATTAACAGTTCAGTTAAAAATGTTTTTTTATGTAACCTTTTCCTATATTCTAAAGCCGTTTCAGCTGTTAGCCAGCCACAGTTTCTACCCATGACTTCATGAATAATAAGCTGACGAACACTTGTAGTATTCTCGTTCACAATGTTTTCAAAAAAGACCGCACCTTGCTCAGCTGCAGTCCAAGCGCCTAAAGTTTGAGCAATTGGGTATACATCATTGTCGACTGTTTTTGGTAAACCAACAACTGTTAAATCATAACCATTATTTTTTAAATACTTTGATAGCTGCGCAGCCATTGTATTCGTGTCATCGCCACCAATAGTATGTAAAATATCTACTTTATCTTTTTTTAATTGTTCGGCAGCGACCTTTAATGGGTCTTCGCCTTCTTTCACATAACCCTTTCCAATACAATCATCGACATTTGTTAGTTTTACACGGCTATTTCCTATTGGACTACCGCCATATTCATAAAGAGTAGAAAAATTATTTTTAATTGAATCTGGAAATTCAATCGATTGTCCAAGCAACAATCCTCGATACCCATTCAAATAGCCGACCATTTCAGCATCTGCCTTAGACTTAGCATATTGCTCAATAAGGGCACCAATACTAGACGATAAACACGGCGCGATTCCGCCAGCTGTTAAAAAAGCAATTTTCATAAAATTATTCCTTGTTATTGTTTATTGTTTTGCAGATCTTGACCAGCCTAGCTCTCCATATCTATCATTAAGCACTAATATACCGTCCATATCTTTATTTGTCCCAACATATGCCGTAGGCTGTTGAAACTTATTAAATGTTTGGATATACCCATTGTTTTCTTCACCTGTCCCAAGATATAAGGTTCTTTTTTGGTCTTGATTATAGGCCGTAATAAATCCACCATACCCATTATCTAATACTGTTATTGAGTTTACAACAATATCCCCAAGATTTTTCTTTTGCTTTGCTCCCATAAGTGTAAAAATTAATGCTGCTCCTAAAAAACCTATGCAAGTGCTTTTAAAGTCTATATTACCCATATTTGAATTGCCTTTCATATTTAAATTTTTATTTATCAAACTTTTTTATTAGATCTTTCATTTTAAGTATACTAGCATCCTTTGCATAGTTTTCATCATTAAATTCTTTATGCCATATTTTTTTTGCATACAAAATTCTTACTATCAATATGGTCGTATAAATAAATAGCAGAGAAAGAAAGCCGATTACATATAATTTGTTTTCTCGATCTACGAAAATTAGCATCAACAATAAAATTACTGGCATTACTCTAATAATTTTTTGAATAATGTTTCCCATGCTAAGCTAGTTTAATTCTTTTTCAACAAAATTAAGCATTTTTCTTTGCTGAGATAACCAACCTAATCTAGTTTCAATGTTAATATACCTAACCCCCTTTTGAATAGCAGCCCAAGATAATGAACCATCATTATCAATATTTATTGCATTTTGCAAAACAATATTATAAGGACCATTTTTAAGTTTTTCATAATCGACATTATTCGTACATATAATAAAGTCCCGAGGATTTTCATGCTTTTTGATAGAAAACAACTGACTTCTTTTTAGCTCATGATTAATATTATAGCCTCTAAAATTATTGTGCAAGGCTATGAGTAAGCCACCCTTCCTTGGAAAAATGCTATCTAAAAACTTGTTTCTTGATATCTTTAGTTCTGTTAATAACTCTTCTAATTCACTCTTAATCCAATCTGCTTTAAAATTTTTGAGAGCTTTCCTTGCACCAGAATTTGAAAAGATCCTGTTAGGATCTACAATTGTAGGACCCAAAGTGACTTCCCTATCTTCTGACTTGATTATAAACGCCTTACCTTTATTTTTTTTAATATGTTCATTGATAAGCATTTTGGCAGTTTTCTCATCTCCATGTATTAAAATATAATTTGTACCAGATGAGCTATTTGCTTTTATTTCAAAAGGAATTCCGCAATATGAAACCTCAGAAATCTCGACACCCATTACTAGGTTCAAAGCACCGAGGAAAATTTTTGAAATAAAAAGTATGCTTTTGTTTTTAAAGGTAGAGAACAACTCAGGACTTCACTTAAGCTTGTCTTCCTCTTCAGGGTCATACATCCTATATAGGATTGCCAAAATAAGAGCTCCGAGCGTAAAGACCAAAAATGATATATAAAGAAAAAATTTCATGACTATCTAATTACATAATTTACGATTATCATTTAAAAAGTTATCTATATCAAGCAAATTTATTTTTATTAATTTTTGAATCTGTTTGGAGCTTAAATATTTCGCATCTAAATCCATAAAATCTGATACTATTTTTATAATAGTTAACTTATTTAAATAGTTAAAATTACTTAGTACTGTACAGATTTCATGCGCCTCCATATCGACAAGTCCTCTCCGCTCTTGCTCACTATTAACGATAGGTTCAAAAACAGTAGTGACATGGTTTTTTAAAAGATTCGTTCCACTTTCAATTTTAATATCGTAATCAATTTTTAAATTCTCATCAAAAACTTTATCTATTAAAAATAATTCCCCTATTTTACAATTTCCTTTCACTCCTCCTGCAATCCCAATATTTATGAATTTAGCCTTTTCAATGTTTTTAGATTTTTTGATATACCTACTTAGTGTTCTGTTAACATTGTTTTTTCCGACACCCGTGATTAAAATAGTGATAATATCATTTCTATAAATTTGAATGCCAATAGAATTATTGGGCAAAAGTTCATAATATTTAATTAATGGAATTGCTTCGGCTTTAAGCGCTGATAATATAATTTTCATGATAGAATTACTTTTTAGGTACAGCAAATTCCAAAAATTTCTTTTCCCTCAACCTATGCTTTATGATCCAGGCTTCTATACCCACCGGTTCTTTTTTTGCAGAGAAATCAAAAAACCAATCTGCCTTTGGAAGATTAATTTTTTTACCATTTGGCTTGTAATAATATTCACCTGATATGTTGGAATCAGTTTTATCATATAATTTCATATCTGCAAAAATCGAAGAAAATATCAGTTCTCTATTGATATAATTAAGTCCCCTAAATTTATATGTAATTACTTTTCGACCTATTCTAGCTCCGATCTCATTTATTAGAACACCCGATGCAATCATTGCTGAACTCATTACGCCATAACTATAGAAAAGCGCCGGATAACCTGCTACTGCTGGAAATAACGAGCAGTTTAATAGCCATTTACCTGAGGATAATAAAATATCCCCTAGAGGTTTATAAGATTTTTGAGAGTATTTAATTTTCTTAATAGACTTTAATGGTATTACCTTTTTAATCAAGCCACTATCACTTACAACGATACTTCCATTTACTATACCATGAGTATCATAAAGCTTAATTTTTTTTTCGCCTTTGGGATAAATAGATATTGATTGTGCATAGGCAGCGTTTAGAAGCAGGAAAATAAAAGGTAGTATTACAGCAATGAATTTTATTTTAAAAATCATTTTAAAATAAAACTTTTAATGCATTAATTAAAGTTTCCATATCATTCTTATCATTATAAAAATGTGCAGAAACTCTTATATATTTTTGTTTTCTCCATTCAAAAATAGGAACTTCAATCAAAAACTCTCTCCACAATTGATCTTTCAAACCTTCTGGGCTACCTGAGGGCAATGGATGACTGACCATTTGCCCCACCCAATCTTCACTCTCGAAAAGTGAATTAGTACCCAAAACAGATTTTAAATCTTCTGAAACTTTTAATATTAATTCTTTACTTATTTTATGATTGTCCTTCCAATCATTGCTCTCAATAAAATTTATTGCTGAAGGTATAGATAAAAAAGAGCTCATATCTTTTGTTCCTTGCCATTGAAAATCCATTAGAAATTGTGACGGCCCGGGGTCTTCCCCTTCTTCTCCCCAACTCATTACTTGAGGTTTTAAGTTGTCTTGAAATATTTTTTTTACATATAAAAATGACGCCCCTTTAGGAGCGCACAACCATTTGTGACAAGCACCCGTATAAAAATCACAAGATAGTTCGCTGATATTCAAATTGATATGCCCTGGAACATGAGCTCCATCTATTATCGTAATAATGCCTTTTTTTTCTGCATATTCACATATTTCCTTTACAGGGAAGACTAATCCTGTTTGGCTTGTTATTTGTGATATAAAAATAACTTTTGTTTTTCTAGTAATTCCTTTTAAAAATTGATTAATAAAATCTTTTTTTGAATTCACAGGTAGATCGATAGGTTGTTCAACTATTGACAAATTATTTATTTTTGATGACCTCGACCATGCTCGAATTAATGCACCATATTCATGCTGAGTCATCAACACTTCATCACCTTCATTTAAATTTAAATTTTCAATTACATTATTTATAGCTGTCGTAGGATTTGAAAACAGTAATAAATCATCTCCATCACAATTTAAAAAAGCACCAAGTTCATCTCTGGATTCTTTTAAATGCTTCCATAGATATTTAGTCATGAATTGAACGGGTTGATGTTCTAATTTTTTTTGCCATTTTTGGTAATCATTGAAAACTGGGTAGGGACAAGCTCCATATGAACCATGATTTAAATAAGTGATATTTGGATCCAGTAAAAAAAAGTTTTTCATTAAAATCTAAAATGGCCAAATCTTTGGAATGACTATAACCGCAGTTACGAAAAGAATCATTGATAACGGCAACCCAACTCTAATGTAATCGCTAAATTTATAACCACCAGGTCCATAGACCATCAAATTCGTTTGATAACCTATTGGAGTAATAAAAGATGAGCTCGCAGCAAATGCGACAGTAAATACAAATGGCTTAGGCTCAAAACCTAGTTGACTTGAAACAGCAATCGCTATTGGTACCATGATAATAGCAGTGGCAACATTCGATGAGATTTCTGTTAAAATCATAGTTATAAAATAAATGGTTGCTATCAAAGCATAAGGCTGATTTTTATCAGAAAATAAATAAATGAAATCTGAAATATTATCACCAATCCAATTAGCTGTTCCTGTTTTCTGAATGACTATCCCAATTGGTATTAATGCAGCAATAAGTACAATTACTTGCCAATGAATGGACTGATAACTTTCCTGAGCAGTAATAATTTTTAAGATTAACAAAATGACGACACTAATAAAGGAACCTTTCATTATTGGTATAAATCCAATAGCAGCAAAGAAAATAGATATTAACACGACATATATGCTTACCCACCAAAATTTTTCTTTAATTAATCTAGTTTGAACTTTTCCTAGAACAATAAAATCACCTCGCTCAGACAAGTTAGATATTTTTTTTGATGGACCATAAACTAGTAGTGTATCAAAAGCCTGGAGTTTCATATGAGCGATTTTTTTTCTAAAAATACCTCCTTCACGCCTTATAGCTAAAATAAATGCACCAAAAATTTGTCTAAAGTTTGCGGACATTAAACTTTTCCCAACGAGAGCAGAGTCATCTGTAAGTAAAAATTCAACCAGTTCATTATCTTCTTGTTCTAGTTCTGATTGAGTTAGTTTTTCATCCGTTAATAATGCAACACCCTCTACTTCTTTCATCCGAATGAAATTTTCTAATGTACCCCTTACAAAGAGAATATCATTTTCATTTAATATGGTTTGCCTAATATTATTAGCTATATGCTTTTGATCTCGAATAATATCTAGCACAGTAACGTCATAATTCTGATTAATTGACCTATCAATGCAAGACTTACCAATTAGAGCAGACCCTTCTCTAACTTTCATCTCAGTTAAATATCCACCTAGATGATAACTTTTAGTTAAACTCGATGTCGATGTTCTTGAGGGAATTAATTTTGGCGCTATAAACAATAAATAAGCTGTCCCAATGATTAAAATAAAAATTCCATATTTGGAAAATTCGAACATTCCTAATGGCTCTGACCCTTCATAACCCATATAAATTGAATTAACCAATAAGTTAGTAGATGTACCAACTAGAGTTAAAGTTCCACCTAGAATAGCAGCATAGCTCAAGGGTATAAGCATTTTTGAGGGGCTCACTTTATAACTATGAGCCAATCGAATTGTTATCGGCATAAAGATTGCGACAATTGCAGTATTGTTAATTAAGGATGAGGCAATACTAATCGTAAAATAATATGCTGCCATCCCAACTATTCTAGACGATTGTAATAATTTATTTATTGTAACAACAATATATTCTAAAAGGCCAGTTTTTTGAATAGCACTGCTAAGAACAAATAATAATCCAATTGTAATTACAGCAGGATTAGAAAATCCAGATACAGCTTCTGTTGGCGTTAAATAGCCTAATCCAAAAAAACATGAAAGTATAATAAGGGCTGTAACATCGATACTAAAGTATTCTTTTATAAAAAGAAAAAATCCAAAAATCAGCACTCCGATAACGGTAATTATTTCAATATTCATATATGACTATGTTGTTTTAACTCAATTTGCAATCAACAAAATGGATGATGTTTGTCCTGCCTTTTTTTTCTTTTAGCCTTATTTTTTGGGCTGCTAATTTTTAAGATTGAATCTAATATTTTGTCGATGATTATTTCTCTTTTGATATTATTCAAAATAGCTATTACGAAAATTCCATACTCTGCATCAGGTATGATTTTTTCCCACTCATCTAGAATAGTACTGTTATCCAAAAATTTATCTACATCATTATTGATACTAAGAATCTTCTGGACCTCAACTTGAAGGGAAAATATTTTCTCTTTTAATATTTCTCGTTGATCCTGAACAATCATTTTACACTCAGAACTGATTTTTCATCAACGTCATCTATTTGATTAGTGGAAACGTGTTCATCTGCATATTGTTTATAAACACCTGAACTAACAAAAATCTCAAAAAGATCGTCATCTATATGATAATCATTCTTCATAAACCCCATAATTCTCATGGCCTGTGATAATTTTTTACCATCTTTATATGGCCTATCCGCGGCAGTTAAAGCCTCATATATATCCGCAATTGCCATTATTTTTGCTTGCGGAGACATTTGTTCCCCTTTTAGGCCTTTTGGATATCCGGTCCCATCCATCTTTTCATGATGCCCTCCAGCAAATTCAGGAATGTTCTTTAAATTTTTTGGATAAGGTAATTGATCTAACATATCAATAGTTATAGAAATATGATCATTTATAATATCTCTCTCTTCTGGTAAAAGAGTTCCTTTTGTAATATTTAAGTTCCTTACTTCTTCTTCGGTAAGAATATTCATCTCTTTATTATTAAAGAGTAACTTTTGTTCAGATATTGATATTATTTTTTCTTGCAGCTCAGGCTTCATGAACTCACCACCAACATTACAAGATTCAATAAATTTAATATTTTCATTAATTTTTTTAATTGTATTTTTGTATTCTTCATCAAAATCTGGAATAGAACCATTCAATTGTCTTTTTAAAAAATCAATTTCGACATCTCTTTTCAAAATTTCCATTCTAGTTTTTATAAGCTCAATTCTATCAAAAATAGTTTCTAATTTTGTGCCCTTATCAACAACGTGAGGGGGAGTTGCAACTTTACCGCAATCATGCAACCAAGCAGCAATATAAAGTTCATACCGTTCATCTTCCGTCATACTAAAATCTTTATATTTACCAGAATCAGTCTTCGCAACAGCATCAGCAAGCATCATTGTAATCACAGGCACTCTTGAGCAATGTCCTCCTGTATATTCAGATTTTTTATCAATGGCAGTTGCAATTAATTGTATAAATGCTTCAAAAAGTGTTTTCAATTCTCCAACCAACTTTTTATTCGTTAGGGCTACAGCACCTTGAGACGCTAATGATTCAACCTGTTCTTGCATATCTGCATCAAATGCAATGACCTCATTTTTTTCATCTCTAGCATTTATTAATTGCATTACACCAATGATTTCATCTTCATGATTTTTCAAAGGTACCGTTAAAAAAGATTTGGAGTGGTAACCAGATTTTTGGTCATACGATTTGGTTCCACTAAAGTCAAACCCATCCTCCTTGTATGCGTCCTTAATATTTACTATTTCACCAGTCAGTGCTACATATGCAGAAACATTACTTTGATTTGGCGTAGATTCATCAACCCAAAGTTTAACTGGATCGAAAGGTATTTCAACTTTCGAATTACCACCCATTATTGTTTTCATAGAATCGTTTCGTAAAATTTCAAACTTCAAGTTTCCTTTACTATCTTTACTATAAAGTGTTCGGCCATCAGCATTTGTAATATTTCTTGCCTCTTCTAAAATCATTTCAAACAATTTATTAGAATTAGATTCTGTGGATAGTGCCATCCCAATTTTATTTAGTCTATGTATTCTATTTTCTAGATATTTTATTTTTTGTTTATCATTCATTTTATTGATTTTTTATTTGTAAAATTTTAGAAAGCAAATGAATGTACATATTAGAATAATATACAGCAATGCTTCTTTCAAAAATAGATTAGAAATTATTCGCTTTTCGTGACTGAAATTAAACATAAAATCACCAACCTGCTAAAATGCATTGAATCTAAAGAGGTTCAATACAATGAACTCAAGGAAACTCGGGACTATATCCTTAATAATTATGTTTCCAAAGAAGATGCTTTTTCATTTTTAGATCTAATGCATTTCTCTGTGTTCTCAAAAGCTATTTCTCATCATGATAGCAATCAATGGGCTATGAAGATCTCTGAGATCATTGAAAAATATAATTTTCATACTGGACAATTAATATTACAACGAGAAAAAAGATATAAGAACAAGGTTGCAATTCATACTATTGACGGTAATAAAAAAACTGATATTACGTATTCTAAGCTTTGGAATGATGTTATAAGAACATCCAGGGCTATCAAAAAATCACTTAATGATCAAAAAGTTACAGTCGGGATACTATCACATAATCAATATAAAAGTGCGGTTGTAGATCTAGCATGCCTATCATCTGGTATTAGAATTATTCCTATCCCACTCAACGCAACTAGAGACCACCTTTTATATATTATAAAAGAAGCAACTATCTCACATTTATTCCTTGGTGGTGAAAAGGCAATTCGATTATGGAATTCTACAAAATATGATAATGAACTAATAATTGTAGATATTAACAATATTGGCTCATTACATAATAAATCAATTTCATGGGAATTTTTTCATGACAAATTTTTTCAGGACCAAATAAACGACAACATGAATGAATTATTTGATCAGGATATGAATTCAACAACTACAATTATGTACACATCTGGATCTACGAGCAATCCGAAAGGTGTAAAGTTTTCACAATTAAATATTATTTCTAAAAGGTTCTCTAGAGCATTAGCGTTACCGGATATTAGCAATAAAGATAAATTTTTATGTTACTTGCCTCTTTTTCATACATTTGGAAGATATTTTGAATTGATGGGTTCAATATTTTGGGGCGCCACCTATACTTTTGCTGAATCTCCATCGTTCAACTCTTTATTAAAAGATTTTAAAATCATATCGCCTACTATTTTTATAAGCATACCAAAAAGATGGATGCAGATATATGAATTAATCAATGATTCTATAGATCTAGATTTGTCATCCAAAGAAACAATAAATACTAAATTAAAGGATATTACAGGTGGGAGTTTAAAATGGGGGCTTTCTGCAGCTGGTTATTTAGACCCTGATATCTTCCTGTTTTTTCGCGATAACAAAATTAATTTAATGAGTGGCTATGGAATGACTGAGGCTACAGGCGGAATTACTATGACTCCACCGAACGAATATGTTCTGGATACTGTTGGTAAAGCTCTTCCTGGTATTAATTTAAAAATTGAAAAAGACGGTGAACTTTGTATGAAAGGACCATACATATCTAAAGGATTCTATAAAGATGATGATTCAGAATCTTTTCAAAATGGATGGTTCTATAGTGGCGATATTTTTAAAGAAAAAAATGGTTATTATTTTATAATTGATCGAAAAAAAGATATATACAAGAATAGTAGAGGACAAACAATAGCTCCTCAAAAAATAGAAAATTTATTCCAAGACTTTGATCTAATAAAGTCGGTGTTTCTTGTTGGTGATGGAAAAGAATACAACACCGTGCTTATTTATCCCAATAAAGAAAATATTGATTTTGATCTTCAAAGCATGAATGAAAGCCAAGTTAAAAATATTTTTAGCGCTATGCTAATATCAATTAACGGCTTTTTATCTCCATTTGAGCGACTAGTTAATTTCGCAATAATCGAAAGAGACTTTAGCCTTGAGCGTAATGAATTAACGCAGAAAGGAACTTATAAACGTAATAATATTTTACAAAATTTTAATTCAAAAATAGCATCAATGTATAAAAAAGACTATGTGAGCTTATACAATAATGATAAAGAAATTAAATTTCCAAATTGGTTAATTCGAGAAATCGGGACTATCAAATCAAATATAAAATGGAATGGGAATGAAATTATTATTAGTGATAAAAATATATTATTAACATTTCGATGGAACGATAATAAAATTAATATGGGTGGGCTATCTTATAATATTGAAAAACAAACATTTGATTTAGCTCTGTTCATAAATACACCAAAGCTTTGGCTTGGCAATCAAGAATTTGTTGTTTTCTGTACAAACACAGTATTTCGAGTAAAAGAATCTGTTAATTATAATGAAATTACATTGGTTATTGATAGTGAAACTTTTAATGATAACAATCAGAAAATCAATTTTAAAGAGAGTGAACTTCAATTATCAATGCTTCATAAATCATTATTGCTATACCTTAATAATGACTTTTCATTCAGTAACCAACTTGATAAAGTGATTAAAATTGAAAACAATGATTTGTCTGATGTAATCATTGAAACTTTTATGCAATATCTAGAGCACCCAAAACCAATTTTCAGATTAAAACTATTAGAAACCATATGTCCCTTATTGTCTGGAAATTTTTTTGTAGATCAATTAAAAGCCAGCTATAGGTACCTCGTGACGAATGAAGATGCCGACTTCGTTTTTAACGTAAAAAAAATAAATAGTAAGCAGTATAATGAACTAATTAATCAACTCAAAATTATGCATAGTAAAATTGATGAAATAGACTCTGTTGATATGAGTTTTATTCAGAAAATATTGTCACTTATTTGCGAATATGGAAAAATTCACCCGACCCAGTTTATCTCATCTAGAGCAGAATTAATATGGTGGCAGCTACCAAAATCACCGTCTCAAATTCAATCATCTGCTCAAAAAGAATATTATAATTTAATAAATGGTTTCAGGCTATGGATAGGTCCTAATACCTCACTTACTATTGATAGAGAGACAAAAGAAGAATATACCTGGAGCGATGTATTAACATTTGACGATAATGTAAGTAATACCCATAAAATAATTTTATTAAAGGCAATAAGCACAAC
>TARA_B110000495_G_scaffold27749_1_pt1 | contig 17982 bp, 23 predicted proteins | sample TARA_B110000495 | Tara Oceans TARA_B110000495 (sample SAMEA4398219) | marine metagenome | biome: Polar Biome; feature: [MES] marine water layer (ENVO:01000295) within the mesopelagic zone...; material: water (ENVO:00002006), including particulate matter (ENVO:01000060) such as...... | reverse complement strand
CTTTCTTCTTAGTAGCTTTCTTGCGAGTAGCTTTCTTCTTAGTAGCTGTCTTCTTAGTAGCTTTTTTACGAGTGGCTTTCTTCTTAGTTGCCTTTTTCCTCGTTGTTTTTTTCTTGGCCATGATCATTGACCTCCTTGTTTTCAACAATACGCGCGTGTGGACCACTGACGGACGTTCCGTCAATAGAGTTGTAACCATATCGGGCGTACATTGTAAGACTCATTACATATTTTTTTCGTTGCAACACTTGTAATTGCATATTGTTGCACCTGTATTTTATAAAACATTTGTGTAAAAAGCGTAAGCAAACGTTCAGGGCGAAGGTTTTTGTTCTTATTTAACACGAAGAAGAACAAATGGAAACAAACACGTAAGTTTTTTGTTTTTCTTATACTTACGACACTTTTACAGAACTAAAAACATTAAAAGTTATGCCCATACTAAGAGCCGTACTCTATAAACACCCTTTTGTTATTCTTCTATAAAAATGTCGCAACTATACGTAACGAACAAAAATAAAAAACATAAAAAAATGTGCATTTTAAAAATAACATCGCTATCCTTCGTTACTTTATGAAAAACATACAACATTACAAATGCGATAACGGTTTACAAATTGTTACGCAAAACATACCAAACGTAAAAACAGTCGCATGTAATTGGGGGGTACCTGCTGGTGTTGCGATGAATAAAGAGGATGGTGAGAGCGTCCTGTTAACCGAATTAATGCAGCGTGGCGCCTGCGGTCTTTCTGCTAAAGAACATACGGATGCACTTGATGCTTTAGGCGTTCAGAAAAATCTATCGTGCGGCAGCGAATATATGAGACTATCTGCAGTCCTGCTTGGCGATAGGTTTCACGAAGCCCTTCCCCTGCTTGCTGCGTATTTTTTATCCCCAGAATTGCCTGAAAACGACCTTCAGGCGTGTAAAAACCTCTGTCTTCAAGCAATTTCGGGATTAGCTGATACCCCTTCGTACGTGGCTTCACTTGCGTTAAATACACACCATCTACCCGCGCCATTTAATCGTTCTTCGTACGGAACCAAAGAGTGTATTTCTTCGGCAACGATGGAACAAATGAGGAACACGCACAAAACTTTTTGTGTACCGAACAAATCAATTCTTGTAGTGACAGGTGATATAGCGCACGAACAAGTAGTAGAACAAGTTTCACTTGCAGTTGAACATTGGACTGGTAACGATCCAACATCACCTAGCCCTTTGCAAAGAGAAGGCGGTGTACATTCTATAGAACAAGATTCATCGCAAGTGCACCTTGCGTTCGCGATCGATGCTCCAAATGCTGCAGAAACAAACTCTATACTTGAATCTGTTGCCATTTCTATCTTTGGAGGTGCTACTAGTGGGCGCTTGTTCACCCAGGTTCGACAGCGCCGTTCGCTTTGTTATAGCGTTTCTGCTAGTTACTCGCCCGCTAAACAACGTTCTGCCATACGAATGTTCGCTGGCACTACACCAGAACGAGCACAAGAAACAGCTGAGGTATGCCTTGAACAACTCGCGGAACTTACTAAAGGTATTACTCGCGATGAGTTTGACAGAACAATACAGCGAATGAAATCAAGGACTGTTATGCATGGTGAATCAACTACTGCAAGAGCAGGCGCACTCTGGGGCGATCAATACGCGCTAGGGAAAACAAGGACACTTGACGACCGTTTGGAAGAAATTGCAGCAGTAAGGTTTGAAGATGTCAATGCATGGCTTGATGCAAGAGTGTTCGGTGATGTTACTTGCGTGACAGTGGGTCCAGAAACACTTGACATCGACCCAGAATCGCTTTGTATTGCGTAAAAAAGGCGTTTTTCTTAATCTATAGGTACTTCAGCCAAGCAAGGTGGTTGCACGTTTGAACCAAGTTCTGGTTTCATTGGATTAAAGTACACCCGCACCTCTTCCCCGTTCACAAGCCTTTTTTGAAACCTTGAGAGCATTGCTTCAACCTCTGCACTGTAAAAACCAGTTTCTGCATCCACTGCCGTGTGACCGAACAAGCCCACGGTCACAGAACTGAGCTCGGCATCGTCGTTATGGTAGAAAAAGGCTTCGAATCCTTTTTTGCGAAGTTCAGTCGCGTACGCTTCAGCAGCCATGCGCCTTCGCTCTTCTGGAAACTGTCCGCTATCGAAGTCTCCCCAGACTGCAACCTCAAGCGTAAAAATTGGAACCATAGTTGGGAACTCTCTTCGAATAGTCCATAAGTCGTATGGGTGCAATTGTTGCCGCGTTGTTAATGACTTGAATCGCATCAATAACACTTGCGTAAAGAGTGTATTACCGTTCTGCGTTCGCATGGAACGAAGCGTTGTTATGTCTGTTTTGGCTCTACTATCGTTATACCCCTCGTAGTCGCCGTATGTGAGCACAGAACCTCGGCTACGAGGACGTACTGCAACTTGCCCGCCAAGTACGGGGTACTGCATTACAAGCTGTATGCGCATGTTCTCTGCCGCTGATATGCTTGCATCGCCTGTAAAAGTCCCAATTACGATTGCGTATTGGTCTTTCAGCTGTTCTGTTTTCAAGATTGCGTGATTGTCTTCAATTGGAGCATCGCCAAAATCCCAGGTGGATGTATCCATAATGTCGCTATTTGCGGGTGCGTTATGGGTTCGCTCCGTATTCGTGCTTGCTGGGCTGCAACTCTGCATGAAACCTAGCATCGCGATAACCATGGATGAAATGTAACTACGTTGCATACGACATATCCTACACGCGTGGGGTACGCAAGAAAAGCGCGCTTTATGGCACCATAAACCGCAGTGATATCGGACTTTACGAAAACTTTGAAAAACTCGCCAAAGTTGAAGAAAAGCGGGGCAAAAGTACGATAAAAAGAGTGTGCTAGTCGTAATAGCTTGGTGGCTTGGACTCGCATCATGTTCGAAATTGGGAAGTGTTAGGGACTCTTGAGGAAATAGTCGCTTGCGACAAGAAAAAGGTGTAAGAAATGTCTGATATATCTGTCATAGGAAATGCAATGGTGGGGAATGTAAGAGCGGTGGCTCCTGCGCAACCAACGAAAGTTGTTGAAGTTGAAGCACCAGTTGCTCCAAAAGCAACTGATCGAGTCGAATTCTCTGAAGAAGCGATGATGCTCGAAAAGATGCGGCACATGCCTGCGGTACGGCAAGAACGAATCGATGCAATCAAAGCGTCAATTGCTGCAAACACATACGTCACAAACGGTATGCTTGAAAGCGCAATTAATCGAATGATTGATGAAGTCAGCGAATAAAAGCCGCTGGGCACTGCATACAAAAAATCCACTCCGCGCCGCAGTTATCATTGCTGTGGCGCTGTGTTGTACAGGTTGCTCAACATCTCCCAAGCAAAAGGGTCCAAACAACTCTGAAACGTACTGGATGTATTCACCAGACTCGCTGTCAATTCACCCATTGAGCAGATTTACGCAACGGGAAGGCAAAGCGGGCTGGAGAGTTGTTGTGCACGTCGAGTTTAAAGATGGCGACGACTACGCATGCAGAGGCACAGGTGCCCTCGATGTTTCTATATATGCAAAAAACGGCAGACTTCTCGCAACAAAGCCGATTTCGCTCGCAAACGCTGCGGGTAACTACAAACTATTCGACCCTGTTACAAGAACATACCAAATTGTGTTTGATGGTATTCCTGAAGAATCTGAACTGGTAAACGTGCAGGCAACCTATACAGAGCCCGGTTCGAAATTGATGCGAAGCAACAAGCACACTGTTAAAAATTACAAATAAAGACAACGCCCTAAGAATATTAACAAGCGGAGGGGTGCCAAATGGTTTTCATCTCGACAAATGGACCAATTTCCCAAGGCGAAGCAGTTATGCTGTTGTCGTACCAGTCCTCTTCGGTAAAGGAAACTGTATGCACACGCTTCATACTGTCTGCAGACCCTTCTTCTAGAAGTACACGCTCTTTTTTCGAACAATCTGAAACATACAAGGATGCAACCTGCCTATGCGTTGCAATGTGCTCTAGCAGTTCGCTTTTTTTACCAGTAAGTAAATTTATGACTCCTGCTGGAACATCAGAAGTTTGGCAAACTTCTCCTAAGATTGCAGTCGCCATAGGATGCGCTTGCGAACCAAGTGCAACCACGGTATTGCCAGAACAAAGCGGTGCTCCGATTGCGGTGATAAGGCCAAGGAGTGATGGGGTAGCGGGGGCAATGCTCACCGCAACTCCTTGAGGTTGAGGGATTGTAAAGTTGTAATAATTTCCTGCAACAGGGTTTGAACACCCTATCACTTGCTGGTACTTGTCTGTCCAACCCGCGAATGTGACAAGGCGATCGACTGAAGCGTCAACTTCTTTGCGAGCAACTGCACTTGTAACGTGTTGTGTTACTTGGATTGCTGTTGCAAACTCCTCGCGTCTTCCTTCGAGCATCTCAGCCATACGATACAAAATTTGACCTCGCAAATACCCCGTAATGCCAGACCATGCACGAAACGCTCCATGCGCGGCTTCAACTGCATTTCTAAAGTCTTTACGAGACGCGTGGCAAATATGCGCAATTGTTTCGCCTTTTTTATTCTCAATTGCAATAGAACGCCCTGATTCTGTACGAGGGAATTTCCCACCTATATACAACTTATATGTTTTTGGAACTGTTAAGCGAGACATTTACTTCGCCCTCCCTGCATTACCGCGTAATCGAATATATGGCCGAAGGCCCTGCATTCCGCCTTCGCGCCCGAACCCAGATTCTTTAAACCCACCAAACGGGGAGGCGGCATCAAATTTGTTGTATGTGTTGCACCATATAACACCAGCGTCAAGTTCTTTCGCTATCTCAAAAACTTTTGACCCCTTGTCGGTCCAGACTCCAGCGGCAAGTCCGTACGGCGAATTGTTCGCCCTAGCAATAGCCTCTTGCGGCGTTCTGAAGGTCATGATTGAAAGAACAGGACCAAAAATTTCTTCTCTTGCAATAGTGTGGCTTGGTTGCACGCCAGTAAAGAAGCAAGGTGCACACCAGTTCCCCTTGGTAGGCAAACACGCGTCACTCACTTCGTGTAAGTTTGCGCCTTCCTCGACCCCAAGTCGAATATATTTTTGTACGGTTTGTAATTGTTCTTTCGAATTGATTGCGCCTAGGTCCGTATTTTTATCAAGCGGGTCACCCACGCGTAGTGAACCCAAACGATGCGTAAGTTTTGAGACCACTTCATCAAGAATCGATTCTTCAACAAAGAGCCTAGAGCCAGCGCAACACACGTGCCCTTGATTAAAGTAAATTCCAGAAATTATTCCTTCAATTGCTTGGTCGATCGCCGCATCAGCAAAAATAATATTCGCGCTTTTGCCGCCTAGTTCAAGCGTAAGTTTTTTCCCTGTACCTGCTGCACCCCGCATAAGAAGTTTCCCTACTTCTGTGGATCCCGTAAACGCCACTTTGTTCACACGTGTATGTTCCGCAAGGAATCTACCGGTATCTCCTGCGCCAGTAATGATATTGACAACACCCTCTGGCAAGCCAACCTCTTGAATAATTTCCGCAAGACGAAGTGCAGTAAGCGAAGTAGTCTCTGCAGGTTTTAAGATGCATGTATTTCCACACGCAAGGGCAGGGGCAAGTTTCCACGCTGCCATGAGCAATGGGAAATTCCATGGAATTATTTGCGCGCACACTCCAACTGGTTCGATGTGCGCTCCGGGAAACGCATATTGAAGTTTATCAGCCCAGCCTGCGTAATAAAAGAAGTGTTGCGCAACCAACGGCAAATCAACATCGCGTGATTCTTTGATTGGCTTTCCGCCATCCATTGTTTCTAGAATTGCCAACTCGCGCGAGCGTTCTTGTATTCGCCGAGCAATTCGATACAAATATTTTGCCCGTTCTGAACCGGGCAGTTTTGACCACTTAGGCAGTGCTTTTTTTGCAGAGGCAACAGCACTTTCTACATCTGCTTTCCCAGCACAAGCAATGTCTGCAAGCTTTTCATTGTTTGCAGGGTTCGTCGTAGAAAACCAAGAACGTGATTTTGGCGAAACAAATTGTCCGTTGATAAACAACTTGTTTTTCGGCTCTATACGAACCTGCGTGGTTTCTGGTGCTGGACTGTACTCCCAACCTGTTGCATCTGTTTGTGTTTGATTCACCATTACGCCTCACTAAAATCGTATGAAGCGGTATACCGCCCAGTATGTTGTCGAACTAATTGCCTTAGAACGTCGTTGGTTAAACTTGACGCGCCAAATCTGAATAAATCCTTTGTAAGCCAAGCGTCCCCGAGCGTTTCTTTCACCATGACTAAGTAGTGGAGTGCCTGTTTTGCGGTTTTAATTCCACCCGCCGGCTTCATTCCAATCTTTATGCCAGTCTCTTCGTAATACGCTCTAATCACTTCAAGCATAACAAGTGTTACTGGCATTGTTGCCGCAGGGTTTATTTTTCCAGTTGATGTTTTTATAAACACTTCGCCATCTTCAATAGGACCCGCATCTGCTGAAGCTTTCACTGCAAGTTCAGAAGCGTGGCGTACATTTTCTAGCGTTTCAAGTTCGCCCGTTTCTAAGATAATTTTCAAGTGTGCTTTACCACACGAGGTGCGTACTCTTGTAATTTCGTTCGCAACTTCATCGAAGTTTCCGGATAAAAACGCGCCTCGGTTGATAACCATATCAATTTCATCGGCTCCTGCACGTACGGCTTCCTCTACATCGTTTAACCGGACGTCTAAAGGGTATTGGCCACTTGGAAACCCTGTGGCCACGGATGCAACTGCTACACCTGACCCAGCAAGGGCTTGCTTGGCGACTTGCACCAAACTTGGGTAGACACAGACTGCTGCTACCGATGGAAGCGGTGGGTCAAACTCGCCCTCCCAAGGGAGAACTGCTTTAGAGCATAAGGAGCGTACTTTTTCGGGTGAATCTTTGCCTTCAAGCGTTGTCAGGTCAATCATCGAAAGAGCCAACCGAAGACCTTGCTCTTTTGAATCTTTTTTTATAGAACGGCTGGCAAACGAGGCTGCACGTTGTTCCACCATTACTGTATCAACAGGTGTACGCATATTTGCAGTGTACAGGTTGTTGGCTACTTACGAGCCTCTGCGAACATTGCCGGAAGGGACCATGCCACTACAGGGTTTAAATAGGATTCCCCTTGCGGATTTTGTACGTCGTACACCATAAGTACTAGGTTTTGGTCATCTACTACGTACAGTAAATCTGTTCCGCGTCCATCTGGTGATGTCACCATAGTGAATCCATTATTCGAAATTGCGCCGTCGGCATGAACCGTTGGAGTGTGTTTGTTTGCAACAAACAGAATCAATCCAAAAAGTACGAATGCGCTCGCCCATAATACGTTGGTGCTTTGATCTTTCATATTAATTCGTTGATACCGTTTTTGCATCTGAGGATACACTGCGATACCCTAAGGTTTTTAGTTTTTTCTGGTTTGGGTCATACGCAATAGCAATCAATTCTTGTGCTGTTGTGTCCATCACATAGACAACGCCAGAGGGTAGGCCATTCAATGCTCCGGGAAGCGCTTGGAAGCGTTGCTGGTTAAGCGTCGTTGCATCGCTCGATGGAGCGAAGCATACTGCGGCCAAAATGCCCGCGAACAAAATATTCAGGGCAAGTATGCCGTTTCGAGATGTAGTTGTTTTGGTATTCATGTTTGTTTAATCTTGGTGTCCACGTTTTGAAGACATGATGCTAATGGTAATCACTACGCCAAAAAAGAGCGCCATTACTAAAATTCCAATCCAAGCGGCAGGGGGCTTGAGGGTATTTGGTTCTGGCGGTGCGACTGTTGCCAATGCAATGTTTGAGAAGAGCGAAGAACAAATACCGGCAACAAATATATTTCGTGCGAATTGCATAGATACAAGGATACCTTACTTACGTGTTTAATGCGAACCACGAAGTTTTGAACCGCTCGAGGCCCCCAAAGATTGGAAAATTTCTTCGGTAGCAGAGGATTTATTCATTGTAAAGAAATGAATACCTCGGACGCCGCGGTCAAGTAGTTCTGCGCATTGCTGCGCTGCCCACGCTATTCCTACTTTTTGCACTGATTCAGGATCGTCTTGAAATCGATACAATCGTTTTTGTAATGTAGCCGGGAAGTTCGCACCACCAGCTAACTCAGCCATTCTTTGCATGCCCGATATGGATGTAATAGGCATAATGCCGGCGATAATAGGACTGTCAATACCTATCAATTCGCACTGCTCGGACCAATCGAAAAACGCATTGTTATCAAAAAATAACTGTGTACAAATCCAATCAACTCCCTTGTCAACTTTTTGTTTTAAGTGGTCAAGTTGCACAAGGCGGTTTGGTGTTTCTGGATGCCCCTCTGGAAAACCAGCGACACCGACACCAAAGTTTGCGCCCTTGTGCGAATGTATAGCCTCGATTAAGTCAGCAGCGTATGCATAGTCGCCTGATGCAGAACCCGCCTTTGGTGCATCGCCGCGCAACGCAAGAATGTTGTCTATTCCTGCTTCAACATACGCATCTAAAATAGAAGTAATGTCCTCTTTCGTATGCCCAACACAGGTGAGGTGAGGAATAGGGTCAAGCGATGTGTTTTGCGCCAAATGGCAGACAAGTTCGTGTGTTTTTGTTCTTGTAGAACCACCGGCGCCGTAGGTGACAGAAACAAACGATGGCTCAAGTGCTTCAAAGTCACCAAGGCGTCCTTCAAGTGCATTCCATCCAGTATCTGTGTTTGGCGGAAAGAACTCAAAACTAAAGATAGTTTTGTCTCTTGCTAAAATATCGTTGAAGTGCATTTTTTATAGGATACAGGGTCTGGTCCACATCGAAAGAGTAAACAGTCCTTCGTCTATATAATTTCTGATTCGTTGTTGAACAATGTTTGAGCTAACAAAAGACCTTACGTGAATTTTTACACATTCAAGATAGCAAATGGTTCTGAGTCACAAGAACAAGACGATACCGTTGCGTTAAGAGCGGGGCCCAAGCACTACGTCTACTCACGTAAGGCCAAGTCAAGTAGCGTCGTCGCCAAACAGAGCACTGCCAATTCGAACAATGTTCGCGCCTGATTCAACTGCAACTTCGAAATCGTTTGACATGCCCATAGAAAGAATGTTAAACGAGTCTTCGCAATGTTTGCTTTTTTTCATATCTTCAAACAGTTCGTTGCATCGTTCAAAAACAGGACGCGATTCTTCTGGGTCTTCGTTGTACGGAGCCATGCACATCATGCCGCGAGATTTTAGGTTTGGCATAGTGCCAACTTGTTCTAATAAATATTCAACAGCGGCAGGTGCGATGCCTGTCTTTTGACGTTCGCGTGAAATGTTTGTTTGAAGCAACACCTCTACAACAATTTTCTTCTTCTCTGCAATCTCTTGCAGCTCTTCAGCGAGACGCAATGAGTCTACCGAGTGTACAAGACGAGTAAGTTGCACAACCCTTCTGCATTTGTTTCGTTGCAAGTGCCCAATAAAATGCCAGCGTATCGGAGTTGTAAGGTCTGGTTTACCCAGCTCTTTACGTCTTCCAATATATTCGCTAATTTGCGCTTCTATCTGCGTAAAATGTTGGACTCGGCTTTCGCCAAAATCGGCGTGGCCAAGATCGATGAGTTGCCGAACGTCTTCAACAGTTGCTTTTTTAGTTACGGCGACCAAGTGCACGTCGCTCGCGCTCCTGCCAGATTTTTCGGCAGCAACAGAGATTCGATGCAATACTTGCTCGTATCGTTCTTTCATAGTTGTCAAGGTTGTCCCCTCCTTGGGATTCATACTGACAGCATACAAGCAATCACGCGCTTACGCAGACTCCGAGTGCTTCTGCCATTGCTGAACCAATTCCTGCAGGACTCTCAGATACAACAATACCGCAGTTTGAAAGTGCGTCCATTTTTGCTTGAGCCGTGTCGTCTTCGCCTCCAATAATTGCTCCAGCGTGCCCCATTCGCTTCCCTTTTGGTGCTGTTTTTCCCGCAATAAATGCCACTACTGGTTTCGTCATGTTTTCTTGTGCCCAGCGACCAGCTTCGGTTTCATCGCTACCGCCAATTTCGCCAATCATGACCACTCCATCGGTCTCGTCATCTTTTTCAAAGAGGTCTAAAAGGTCAATAAAGTTCGTGCATTTTATTGGGTCGCCCCCGATGCCAATACATGTTGTTTGCCCAAGCCCAAAAGAACTCGTCTGCCAAACTGCTTCGTATGTCAAAGTTCCACTTCGGCTCACAATGCCAACGCTCTTTCCAGTAGAGGCGTCGCAAGGAGCTGTGTGAATGTAGCCAGGCATAATGCCAATTTTGCAACCGTCTTCGTACACAGCATGTGCACCTTCGCCAGAAACCTTGCGGCCTGGCGTAATAATGCCTGGGCAATTTGGTCCAATAAGAACAGTATCTGGATACCCCGCAAGCATCGCCTTCACTCGCATCATGTCTGCAATTGGAATGCCCTCGGTAATAGCACAAATAACCTGTACTCCAGCATCTGCTGCTTCAAGAATAGAATCAGCTGCAAATGGTGGTGGAACGAAAATCATAGATGCATTCGCCCCAGTTTCTTGCAGAGCTTCTGCAACTGTATTAAAGATTGGTAATCCGTTTGCGTCCTTTTGGCCGCCTTTATTGGGAGTTACCCCGCCAACCATTCTAGTGCCGTAATCGAGGCACCCTTTGGTATGAAATGCACCCGCTGAACCGGTGATTCCTTGGCAAATTACTTTTGTTGAACCGTTTACTAGAATAGACATTGCTTTACTCCATTTAAGACCGTACAGGATACCCCGAACCACTCTGGGTGACTACACTCTCCTATATGACTTCTCCAACAAAAAAACCTTTAACGTACGCCGACACAGGCGTTGATATCGAGGCTGGCGACCGCCTTGTTGGACTGATTCAATCCATGATGAAGCGAACGCATGGCCCACGCGTTCTCGGAGAACACGGTGGTTTTGCGGGTATGTTCCGCCTTGACTTCAATGAACGCCTGTTTAAGCGCAATTTCAAGGACCCCGTCCTTGTTGCATGCACTGATGGCGTGGGCACAAAAGTGAAACTTGCCTGCGAATTGGGTATCTACGACACCGTAGGCATCGATTGCGTTGCCATGAACGTTAACGACATGATTGTCCAAGGCGCAGAGCCTCTGATTTTCCTTGATTACCTTGGACTCCATACACAAGTCCCTGAAACGACCGCTGCGATTGTGGCTGGCGTTGCAAAGGGGTGCGAAATTTCAAATTGTGCATTGATTGGCGGCGAGTGCGCTGAAATGCCGGACATCTACAAAGAGGGCGACTTTGACATCGCGGGCTTCGCTGTGGGTGTTGTTGAGCTTGATAGGGCAATCGATCAAAGCCGTGTCGAAGCGGGCGACATAATTATTGGTTTGCCCTCTAGCGGAGTGCACTCCAATGGGTTCACCCTTGCGCGCGCTGCGATAGAAGGCTTAGATTTGCACGAAGTCTTCCCAGAACTTGACGAAGAAAAACCCTTGGGGCAAGTCTTGCTTGAACCAACAAGAATTTACGTTGAACCAATTGTAAAACTACTTCGCGAATACACCGTGAAAAAAGTGGTTTCGGGCATGTCCCACATCACAGGCGGAGGTATTGCAGGAAATCTCTGCCGTTCCATCGGTGACGATGTCGATGCAACAATTTCTCTAGACAGTTGGGAAATACCTAACGTGTTCAACTTCTTGCAAAAACATGGCAATATAGAAACCGAAGAAATGTTCCGTGTGTTTAACATGGGTATTGGCTACGTACTTATTGTCCGCCCGTCTTTTGCGGATTCCATCACAACGAAACTCGAAAAACTTGGCGAATCGCCAATTGTATTGGGTGAAATCACAAACGGAACGGGGAAAGTTCATCTCGTTCCAGGAGAATAAAATATGAATGTGTTATTGCTTAGTCTTTGTTTAGGAACGCAGGGCGTGCAAGAGCCTGCGACGTTACGAGGTGGCGCTTGGTTACCTCGTCTTGGCGGTACCATCACAGATGGTGGCGGGGCAATAGACTACGAAACAAATATCGACATGCGAGACCGCGAAGTGCTTCCACTTCTTGAGTTTCAAGTGGAACCAATTGACGACATAGTTGTTGCATTATTCTTTTTTGACTTCTCTACTTCTGGGAATGGCACTTTTGTCGGGGGCGACACATACGGTGGCATGGTCATGACGAATGGCGACGCTTGGTCCGCTTCTACTGATATTCAAAGTGTCAGTATGGAGGCTGCGTGGGAAGTTTGGCAACCGTACAAATCTGGTGATGATGACACACTTTCGTTTGCGCCAGTTGTTGGCCTGCAGTGGTTTGGGGTAAAAACAAACCTTACGAATGTCACAAATGCCCAATCTCGCGATCACCAAAACAGTTGGATTGCTATTCAAGGCGGCCTTCAAATGGATTTTCGCTGGGAGGCGAGCGGTGAAAACAGCCCACTTGATTCAATTGGGATTCAAGGGCAAATCATGGCCGGAGCAATGATGGGTGGTGATGGCGGGGGTATGGTGAGTATCCAAGCGGGTCTATCACTTGGTTTTACAGAATCTGCATCCGCGTTTTTTGGGTACCGATTGCAAGAATTAACCGCAGATGATGGAGCATATACGTTTGACGCTGGGCTGCAAGGCTTATTTGTGGGCGCAGAAATTCGTTTTTAACGAACGGGGCGTACTATGATTCGTACAACATAAGCAATGGGCCGAACATCTGGAAAATTTAAACGTGCAAAAGCTAGGCACCTGTTGTTTACAACAGGGCCAAATAAGTTGTCAGGTGGAAGGTTGTTTAAAAAACACTTCGACCAATCTATAGAGTTGCACGATGTGCATATAACCAATTCTTTATGGCCATCGGCATTTGATGGAATACGCATCGGCCACGTAAGTGACTTTCATTTGGGCGACCTCATGCCGATTGAGCGTGCTGAGTATGCGGTAGATGTACTTGCAAAACAAGAACCAGATCTTCTTGTGTGCACCGGCGATGTGGTTGACCTGCGTGTCGATGGTGCAGAGCGGCTGCTTGAAAAACTAGCTTCTGTTAACGCGCCGCTAGGTACAATGCTTGTCCTTGGAAATCACGACGAACTTGATTGCGCAACGACGCTTAGTTCTATGGCTATCAACGCTGGGCTTACTTTACTTCGTGATGCCACGTGCTCTGTGCAACACGGCGGTAACACGCTGAACATTTCTGGTATTGACTGGGCAAAATCAACGAAGCAGTGCAATCAAAAAGTCGCAAGCGTCTGCGGAAACAGCGATACCCACTTGTTGTTATCTCATAATCCAAAAGCGTTTAATCAGGCGGTTGCGATGAATATTCCATTAACGCTTTCTGGGCATACGCACGGCGGGCAAATGGCGCTTAAAAATAAGAAGGGTGCAAATCTTGCTGTTGCACATAAATATTCCGCAGGTATATACACACAAGAGGCAAGCAATTTATTTGTTACCGTTGGCGTGGGTGCGTGGTTCCCGCTTCGCGTGAATTGCCCAGCCGAGGTTGCGCTCGTTACTGTCCAAAGCAAAAAATAATGTTTCGTACGGCTTCGCCTCGGTGCGACCGTGCATTCTTTTCGTCGGAAGTCATTTCTGCACTGGTTTTTTGTGCGTCTTGAACAAAGAGTAATGGGTCGTATCCAAACCCATTTGTACCTTTTGGTTCAAGTGTAATCATACCTTCGAACGTTCCTTCGGATTCCCCGACTACCGTACCGTCTGGATCAGCAACACACATCGCGCACACAAAACGAGCGCTCCTCTCGCTTTCGGAAGTATGTTGTAACTTTGAAAGAAGCAGGGCGTTGTTTGCGCTGTCACGTTCTTCTCTCGTTGTGCCAACCCCTGCAAACCGTGCAGAGTATACGCCGGGTCTCCCGCCAAGAACATCAACAGAAAGACCCGAGTCATCTGCCATACAACGTTTTCCCGTTGCCTTGGCATACGCAAGTGCTTTCAGTCGAGCGTTCCCCGCAAACGTATCTGCATCTTCTATTGGTTCCTCGTACGAACCATCTAGTGAATTAAGACCGACCACTTCAATTCCATGTGGGGCAAGTATTTCTCCAACCTCTATAAGTTTGTGTTCGTTTGATGTTGCAAGGAGCAGTTGCATATCAGCCTTGCCAGCACGAAGGAACTTCCCCAAACGATGCGGTTATCGTGCTTCGAATCCCGCCCCGACCTTTCCAGTGTGTAACAATTTGCATCCATTTTGGTTGCATACATGTTGCAAGATCATCGCAAATTTGGTTCGTTACCGCTTCGTAAAAAATACCCTCGTTTCGAAAAGATTGGTAATAGAGTTTTAGACTTTTAAGTTCAACACATTGCTTGCTTGGTTCGTAGCGAAGCAAGATACTTCCAAAGTCTGGGTGGCCTGTTACTGGACAGACCGAAGTAAACTCTTCGTTGGTATGTTCAATGAGAAAAGCGCTACTGGTAGGTGTTTCGAATGTTTCAAGTAATGATGTGTCTGGCATAGGTGGATATGGTAACGATTTAGTGTCTTGCGCACCTTAAGAAAAAACCTCTGTTTTTTAAGGTGCAAAAGGCTGTCTACAGACCGTAGCGAAGGATGAGCGTAATGACTTTTGGTTGGTCAGGGTGGATAGCAAGTGAGCGGCGAAACACTGTTCGCGCTGCCTGGTACGAATCAATATCCGTTTTGTCGCCAAGTAACCAACTGTTTAATTCATTCACACCAACGCCGTTTAGTGCGCGCCAATTATTTGCGTCGTAGTCGATTGCCGTTCTATACGCACCAAGAGATGCCTCGTAATCACCTAAACGAAATTCAGCCCAGCCAAGTTGTTCGAATGTATCTGAGGTGGGGTCTAGCTGAACAAGTTGCACAGTTGTATTTACAACTTCTTGGTATCGTTTTTCTTTCGTCAACAAGAAAATAATGTTACGCATCAATTGTGGTGATGGCTCGTCCATCGCTTCGGATGCTGCAATGTATGCGTTTAGTGCATCTTGTGGTCTTTGTAACAATTGGTATGTTGCAGCAAGCGTTATTTGCGCGGGTGCAATTTCACCCTCAAGCGTAATGGATCGTTCTGCAAATACAAGTGCGCTTTGCGGTCTTCCCATTTGCAAATAGGTCGTTGCGATGTTCATGTTCGTAGCCATGTCATCTGGATTGATGGTGAGCGCCCTGTGGTATGCACGGACCGCGTCTATAAACTTCTTCATCATCTGCAACGATACTGCATGACCGTACTGGGCATCAAAATTGCGGGGGTCAAGTTTTGCGGCACGAGCAAACGCTGGTTCTGCTTTGGCCCAATCTTTTTTAATCAAGTAGATATCGCCAATACCAACAAACGCATCAACGGCAACTGGGTTTTGACTCAAAACTTCCCGAAACATGAGCATTGCTTCGTCGTAATCGCCATGTTCTTTGGCGAGTTCGGCAGCGTTCATGGTCACCTGTTCCACTTCTGTTACTTCTTCAATAACGTTTGTTTGTGGGTTAGCAATCGGCGCAACGGCGTGGCACCCTACAAGGGTGGTAATGCAAAGAAGGAATGTAAGTCGGAAGATGGTCATGGGTGCTTAGGATACTACGAAATGTAGGGAATACTATCGGTGTTTTCTTGCTAATTTCGCCATTGAACGAAGTTTTGCGATGTTCACTTCGTCCATTGGCGTACCGGCTTCGTTCTCTTCCTTCGAGGTCTCGAGTATTTTTGGAACAGTATCAAAATGAGGTTGTGTAAAGAATGACTTGAAGCAGGAAAGCCCACAAGTGCCCTCACCAATGTGGGCGTGCCTATCAAGCCTCGAACCAATTTCACCAATCGAATCATTGAAGTGAATTACTTTGATGTGTTCAATGCCAGCATCCGTATCAAATTGCTCTAATACCTTGGAAGCCTTTGCTTTTGTTGACATATCGTAGCCTGCAGCTGTGGTATGGCATGTGTCAAGGCAGAAACCCACTCGCTCTGGCTCTGCGATAAGATTTCGAAGTATCCCAAGGTGTTGAAAATCGTACCCAAGATTCGTTCCCGAACCAACCGTGGTTTCAAGGCACGTCAGGGTGTTGTACTCGGGCAGATCTGCATGCAACGCGTCAAGCGCTTTTGCAATGCGAGCTAAACCTTCCATTTCTTCTTTTGAAGGCTCGTTGCCAAGGGCGTTTGCTTCTCCACGTGTGCGAGGTGTGCCAAGGCGTGCCCCAGGATGCGAAACAAGAAATGGAATCTCAAGGCGTTCGCAGCGCTCTATTTCTTCTCTTTGTAGCGCCACTGACTTGTCCCATGCTTGGTTGTCGGGCGACGCCATGTTAATCAGATAACTGTTGTGGCTTACTGTTCGACGTTCGCCACGCCAACCAAGTTCATCAAGTAGTTGAAACCACCGAGAAACATCCTCCTCGAGCAAAGGTTTCGTTTTCCATTGCCTTTGGTTTTTTGTAAAGACTTGTACGCAATCCATACCGTGCTTGCGTGCTTCCGCTAAAGCATGAAACATACCGCCAGCTATAGATAAGTGAGAACCAAACAATATTTTATGCAGGGGTGGCTAAGTGTCTGTCAAACCCAAGCAGGGCAGCTGGATTATCGCCAATCATAATGATTTTTGCAAGGTTATCGCGAGCATTTGCTTCTTCTTCTACTTGCTCAGTAACAAACCATTGGAACGCTACTTCTACATGCCACGCAGATTCTTCGCGTGCTGTTTTAAAGATGGTATTTATCTGTTCTGTCACACGTTGTTCGTGTGCAAGGGCAGCTTCAAAGACTGACTTCGAACTTTCAAACTCAAGCGTTGGGTTTGGAGGACTCATAAGCGCAATTGGTGCATCCCACTCGTTCATCAGCCCTACAATTTTCATTGCGTGGTCGTGCTCTTCAATCGCCTGTTGCTTAAACCACGCAGCCATTCCTTGAAGGTTTTCACGCTCCAGCCAAAAAGAAATGGCAAGATATTGCATTTCTGCACCAAGTTCGTGCGTGATTTGTTCGTTCACTATTTTGTAAAGTTGTTCGAGAGCCATATTGGTTTCCTCAGGTTGTTGCGTGCACGCCAAGTTGTTCTGCTACACCGTTTGCGATGTCTGTGTAGTGTAGACCACACATGCGAAGAATGTCTTCAGGAGTACGGGTTGATTTTGGAATGCGTCGAACGTGTAGTTGTTCCACCGTAAACGCATCTCCTGAAGCAGCACAAGCGTCAGCAACTGCTGAGCCAAGTGAACCACCATAGTTATCTTCGACTACAAATACTTGCCCATTGTTTTCGTTTGCTAAATCAAGCAATTGGTCTTCGTCAAACGGAAGGCTGTACAAGTCAAGAAGTGTTGCATCTACACCAAGCCGGTCAAGTTCTTCGATTGCCTTGTTGCATTCATGAATCATGTAGCCTGCAGAGACTATTAAAATATCACGGCCTTGCGTTAACACTTCCATACCACCTAGTTCAAACTTTGTGCTTTCGTCGTAAATCATTTCAACATCTGGTCTGAATGTACGAAGGTACGAACAGCCAACATGCTCAGCCATTGCAACAGTAAGTCCGTATGCTGCCCACGCGTCTGCGGGTTGGAGCACGTAACAACCGGGGTTTCCGTGGTGGTCTTTCATTGTTCCAAAACTTCTAAACCACGCAATGTCTGGAAGCGACATTTGGCTTGGTCCGTCTGCGGCGAGGGAAATACCACTATGAGAACCAACAATTTTAATGTTCGCGCCAGAGTTAATCGCCATCTCAATTTGGTCGTACCCTCGAGTAATAAACTTAGAGAATGTTGAACAGAATGGAATTTTTCCTGCTGCACTTAAGCCAGCACCAACGGAGTACATGTTTTGCTCTGCAATTTTGCACTCAACAAAACGGTCTGCAAGGTCACTATCTGCACTAAATGTATTACTAAAGGTAGAGTTGCTTACGTCTGCATCAACTGCCCAAACCTCAGTGTTTGCGTGGCCAAGGGCGCGCAAGGCAATCCCGTATGCTTTTCTAGTTGCAAGT
>TARA_B110000495_G_scaffold189872_1_pt1 | contig 17987 bp, 9 predicted proteins | sample TARA_B110000495 | Tara Oceans TARA_B110000495 (sample SAMEA4398219) | marine metagenome | biome: Polar Biome; feature: [MES] marine water layer (ENVO:01000295) within the mesopelagic zone...; material: water (ENVO:00002006), including particulate matter (ENVO:01000060) such as...... | reverse complement strand
ACTACTTTTCCTGGGGATGATACCAATTGGCAATCCGTAAAAGGTATTACAAAGTCCTTGGAGACAGAGCCTATATATTCGGGAGGGGATGCAAACACTGCTTATCACTTGCCCAAACATACCTTATACGAAGACTTAGTTCTTGAACGAGGCCTCATTGAAACTAAATCGAAATTTTATACATGGTGTCAAAAAATGATTGACAGTGGTGGAGACTTTTGGGTTCACAGCATAGCCCCAAAAGAAATAATTGTAAAATTAAGAGACGGCTCTGGCACGAAAGTTTTGGCAGCATGGAACTTTAAAAATGCGTATCCTATAAAGATAGAGATGTCTGAATTTAGGGCTGACAAAGATGCCATTGCAATAGAAACGATTACCCTTAAGTATAGTTCATTTACAAGATCACTTTAACTATCTTAAAATTTAAATCGAAAGTATATCTCTTTAAATTTAATTTTATAAATTATGGCAATCAAAGTGAATCAATTTTCAATAAAGGCAAAGGTAAACGATCAAAATAAGACCGAATATTTTGGAAATGAATCCGCATCTGAATCTGTAACAAAGAAAGATGTAGGGAAGGAAGAAGAACTTATTCAAAAATGTTTTGATAAAGTAGTAGATTACCTTAAAAATGAGAAAGATAGATTTTAAAAATTATGGCAGTTCTGTTATTGACCATCAATGCATTCAAGTCCTCTAAGTGTAGCAAATCTGATTTAGTAGGTTCTTTTACTGTTCAATTAAATCCAACGGGTTATACCAAAGCATGGCAGAGAAAAGAACCTTTACCTCCTATTACTTTAGCTAATGGATTGAAAATTTCCATGACCCCACCTCCGGATGCTGAGGAAATCGATTTATCCTTTACATTGGATGATACAGGAGCGATACCAGGGAACTCCAATATAGTTGATAGCATCAAATCACTTAAAGCACTTTGTATAGATGTCAATTCAAGCACCCATACTACAAATTGGTTAAAGCTAATATGGGGTTCATTACAATTGACTTGTAAAATGGATTCTCTGTCCGTAAACTATACACTTTTTGATTTTATGGGATTTCCGATAAGAGCAGTGCTCACTGCTCATTTCAAAGAAGTGGTGGATCTGGATCAGAAGTTAGGTAAATTAAATTCACCGGATATGTCTCACCTCATCGAGATCAAAGAGGGTGATAATTTACCCTTGATGTGTGAAGATATTTATGGAGATTCTAGTTTCTATTTACAAGTAGCCGCAGCCAATGATATTGTTGATTTTAGGAATTTAGTTCCTGGTCAACAAATTCTTTTTCCTAGACTAGAAAAATAATATGGCATCTCCGATAACTAGTAATATGGGTATTCCTAGCTGTTCAGTAATGGTTGGAGGAAAGGATATGGGTGCTACGTATGGTATAAAGTCTATAGTTGTAACCAAAGAGATTAATAAGGTTTCCAAGGCTAGAATAATTATTATGGATGGCAATCCGTCGGATGAAACTTTCGACGCGAGTGCAAGTAAGGATTTTGACCCAGATAAAGTCATTTCCATCAAAATGGGTTACAATCAAAAAGAGCAGGAAGTCTTTTCTGGTGTAATCACGGGGCATAGTTTGAAAGTTAGGTTTAGGTCTTCAGAGCTCGTTCTCACTTGCATGGATAAAGCCTTTCAATTAGCGACAACCCGAAAGACCACTAATTTTGTCAAAAAGAAAGATAGTGATGTTATTTCAGAAATAATTGGAGGTTATGGATTGTCTAAAACAGTCAGTGCCACAACCTTTAAACATCCAAACTTAGTACAGTACAATTGCTCTGATTGGGATTTTCTTCTAGCACGTGCAGATGCCAATGCCATGGTAGTAATCAATGAAGGAGCTAAATTAAGTGTTGCTGAACCAGTGGTAAGCGGGAGTGCTGTACTAGATATAAATTTCGGTCTAGAAATTATAGATTTTTCTGCCGATATGGATGCTATAAATCAATTAAGTTCAGTAGAATTTCAATCTTGGGATAGTGAAAAATTGAGCTTGGTGAAGTCAGCAGGAACCGAACCACCAGTAAATGCCCATGGAGATATTACTGGAAAAAAACTTTCTGCGGTTGGAAAAAGCCCTGAATTGGCTTTAAACACTTCAACACCAGAAGATAGTGGCCTGTTAAAGTCTTGGGCTAAGTCTCATTTACAACATTCTAGATTATCCAAAATAAGAGGGTTTGCTTCTTTTGTAGGTAATGCAGCACCGGAAGTTGGGAAATTAATCAATCTTGCAGGGTTTTCACCTCATTTTAATGGCTTGGCTTATCTTACTAAAATTGTTCACACCTTTGAAGATGGATTTTGGAAAACTGAAACGGGGTTTGGATTACAACCTAAGACCTTTACTGATAACGGTAATATAGAGGGTCCAAGTGCACTTGGTTTGTTGCCTGCTATTTCAGGGATACATATAGGAAAGGTTAAAAAAATGGACACGGACCCAGCAGGGGAATACAGAGTTCAAGTAGATGTACCTTTTATAGAGACCTCTGGAGAAGGTTTGTGGGCAAGGTTGAGCCATCTTCATGCGTCACCTGATTATGGCTATTATTTTTATCCTGATGTAGGAGATGAAGTGATCCTTTCATTTGTCAACAATGACCCAAGATTTGCCGTTATTATTGGATCACTTTATAGTAAAAAAAACAAGCCACCTTTTACTCCGGAAAAGGAGAATAAAGATAAAGCAATCATTACAAAAAATAAATTAAAATTAACCTTTGAGGATGAGAAAAAAATAATTACAATTGAGACACCTGGAGGCCAAAAAGTAACGCTTGATGATGAAGGAAAATCATTAAAATTAGAAGACGAAAACAAGAATTCAGTTTTACTAAATGATAAAGGGATCACTCTTGATAGTGGTAAAGATTTGATTTTTAAGTCAAAAGCAAAAATTACGATGGACTCAGGAGCAGCCACAGAAATAAAAAGTAAGGTTGATTTGAAATTGAATGGAGCGAATATAGCCCTGAAAGCGAAAGCCAAGGTAGGTTTACAAGGGGCTACAACAGAGGTCAAAGGTTCCGATAAAGTGATTCTTAAAGGGGGAGCGGTTAATATAAACTAGTTAGTATATTTTTTTAGGAACAAAATATGTTTGTATATTGAAAGTGAAATCTATTTGGCCTTGATGGCTCATTTCACTTATGATTCTAAAATTTAGATAATTGAGAAAAGAATTAAATAAATCAGATAATTGGAGTGATGCTAAAGAGCATGAGACCTAAGGGTTTATTACATTAGTTACGAGCAGATAAAAATTGCGGCGATATTATAAATGGTGAACCAAGGTACCTTGGAGTTAATGATAGTTTTAAGAAAACGATAGTATCATAATGGCTAAAGATTTAAAATCCTTTTTGGGTACTGGTTGGAGTTTTCCTCCTTCTTTCAATAAACATACGAAAGCTGTGGATATGGTGACGGATGAAGTAGATATTAGTCAAAGCTTAAAAATTATTTTATTCACGGATTTAGGCTCTAGAATCATGCGATCAGATTTTGGCTCCGATGTGAAAAATTTCACTTTTGAAAGCATAAACAAAGGATCTCTTGCCCGCTTAGCAGATACTGTAGAGGGGGCGATCAATCGGCTTGAGCCTAGGATAGATTTAGAAAAAGTAGATATTGACCAATCTGAGCTAGTAGATGGAAAGCTTTTAATTCAATTGACATACATGATAAAATCTGTTAACGTAAGAACCAATGCAGTATTTCCTTTTTATATAAAAGAAGGTACTCATATTACTGATATGTGAATATGAATCAATTAGATACTCTAAAGTCAAATGGATCTTCAGTATTAAATAGGTATAATAAATACCTTCAAGAAGATTTTATTCGTATTGATGAAAGATCTCTGTCAGATTTATTGAACTTCATAAGCGATTTTAGTTCCCACATTCAATTTGTCAATAATGACAATAAGCCTGAAGGTGACTGGTCTGGTTTTTTCAATCAAAACCTGGCTTTTCAGATTGCTTCAATAGCATCATTTGATACAAATTCGTTGAACCAAAACTATAAAAATGGTGAGATAGATTTAAAAGAAACAAGAACTACTTTAGATCATGATAAACAGCTTTTAGAACAACTAAAATTAATAGCCAATTTATTTAGAACTATCAATGAGTGGTATGTAAAGTCTAAGATTGACCTAGTCTATCTTTCTGAGAATAGCTTATTTAAACAGTTAAGTAACTCTATCAGAACGACCTTATCTCAGCAATTAAAGGAATTCATTAAATTGGTGCGTGAGATTAAAAGTCAATCGACATTGGCAGAAGATGAATTATTCGACATGGATTTATTTGATAAAATCTGGACCGAATCATCAAATGAATTTATCGACTTGGATAAAGAGGATACTGCCATAGATTTAAATAGAGGGATCAAAGAACTCTCAGTTATTTTTAATTCAATTTTGGGCTTCACGAATTACATGAAGTCTGCAGCGCCAAAATTATTAAAGGATATGCTCACCCATTATCCTTATCATCCGCCTCATGTTTCTTTATTGATTGCCTTCTTGGAAGGCTATGAACATACCCAGAAAGACATCAACAATGTTCTGAAAAATCAATTGAATTATTTTTACTTAGATATTTTAGGACAAAAATCAAGACAAGCTACTCCGGATCAAGTATTTATAACTCTTGAACCTTCAGATCATATTCTTAAATATGATCTTCCTCCAGGAACTTTATTGTACGCTGGAATTGATGAAGAAGGATATGAGTATACTTATGAAACAGATCATGGTATAGAGTTAAATTCGGCCCAAGTTTCAGATTTAAAATTGATACACGTAGCTCAAAATGGTATCATTGGTTTAGGCAATACCTTTAAATCAGTTTCTAATATCTTTCAAAGAGAAGTAATGTTGAATGATGAGGGAAAAACATTAGATATCACCAATAATCCTGGTGCTTTTGATTCTTTTGGAAAAGATCAATCTGATCTAAGTTTAAAAGATCGAGATATGGAACAAGCCAGAATTGGCTTCGCGCTATCTTCTCCGGTTTTAATTCTCAAAGAGGGCTTGAGACGGGTTACTTTAAATTATAAGTTTAGTCTTAAATCACTATCAGCCTTAATTTCTTTTATTGAAGAAATTTCTCATGAGGAGGGTCTTTCTGCAGACGCGGGGTTTAAGAAAATCATTTCAAATATTTTTGATATTAGGGTGACTACTTTAGAGGGTTGGTTCGATGTGACTTCTTATGAAATTATACCTCCTAAGAACTGGGTTTCGGGCGAAATACAGTTTCAAATCGCCTTTGATCGAGGAGATCCAGAAATATTGGGATACAATGCAGAAGTACATGGTGAAGGATATTCAACTGAATGGCCGGTTTTCGAATTCAAGTTATCTTCAGAAAGAGCCATGTATTCGTATTCTTTTATCAAAGACTTAACGATTGAGACTTGTGAGATAAGGGTCGAGGTTTCAGAAATGAAAAACTTATCAGTATTTAACGATCTTGGTAAATTAGATATAACGGTTCCATTTTCGCCATTTGGTTCTGCTCCCGAATCAGGGGCGTATTTTTTGATAGGAAATGAGGAAATTTTTCAAAAAAGAATCACTGACTTAGCCATTGATATTAAGTGGCATAATTTACCTAAAAAGCCGGGTGGATTCAAGACGTATTATGAGGCCTACCAAAATAATATTTCTAATGATTCTTTTAAAGTAGGGATTACAGGTTTAACTGATTTCCAGTTTCACCCCGAAGAACTAGATAATGTTCAGAATTTTGATCTGTTTGGTAGTGTAGGTAATGAAGATAGATTGAATAATCAATCATACCTTGGTGAGGTCAATATTGATAAATTGAAACTGAAACCTATTTACGATAGTATTGATGTTGAAAATTTTGATAACAGTTCAAAAACAGGATTTTTCAAAATAGAATTATTGGGGCCTGAAGATGGTTTTGGTTTTGGTTTGTATTCAGAATTGTACACAAATGCCCTCATGGAAAATGCGCCACAACCCAAAGCAGGAATTTTCCCTGCTAAGGAAAAGCCAAAGGTGCCTATACCTAAAGAACCACTATCTCCCCAAATACGGGAGATGACACTAAAATATTCTGCGAATACTTTGATCACATTGGATCAAAATAAACTGAGTAATAACATCAAAACGGGTAAAGATCAAATTTATCATCTGCATCCCTTTGGCAATTTTTTGATTTTTGATGAGGGTATACCTTCTCATAATCATTGGTTTCCTCAATTCAACGATGAAGGTTATTTAATACTGGGTATTGATAATCTTCCTGTACCCGCAGAGATGTCCTTGTATTTTGAATTGGAGGATAATATACAAAATGAAATAGATCAAATAGAGATACCCTCTATTAGATGGTCTTATCTAGTTGATAATCAATGGATTCCTTTTAGTGAAAATGAGATCATTAATGACGGCACACACAACTTTACGACCTCTGGAATTGTTCAGCTTAAGATTCCAACATTAATCAATAAAGCCCATGATATCTTACCGACAGATAAATATTGGATCAGCGCTTCGACACTAAATAATTCAAAACTGCTGTCAAAAATTAAATTGATCAAGAATAATGGTGTGTTGGCCACTTGGACGGCTCACAAATCAGATGCCCATTGGGAACAGAACATTCCTGCTGGTACTATTGATAGATTGATTCAAGCTAGAGATGAAGTTAATAATATAAGTCAGCCTTATGCTTCTTTTGGCGGTAGGAGTAAGGAATCAATGTCTGATTTATACATGCGGGTATCAGAAAGAATTCAACATAAAAATAGAGGGATTACCCCGGAGTTTATCGAAAAAATTATTTTGGAAAAATTCCCAAATTTATTTCAAGTAAAATGCATTAATCATTTTAGTCACCCAGACAGCGTTATGACTGGAATGATTAAATTAATTGTGATTCCCAAGTTTTCCTTTAATGAAAATTTTTATTTACCAAAAATTGATTATTATGAGCTTAAAGCTATACAAGCTTATGTTGAAAAGGTAGTATCTCCTTTCGCTAAAGTCGAAATTGTAAATACTACTTTTGAAAAGGTCAAGATAACAGGTCAGATCAAAGTGAGTAACAAGAGTGGATCTGGTGAATTTATGAAAAGACTTCATAAAGATCTCCGAAACTTTATTTGTCCTTGGTTTGCTAGTCGTCAGGTGGAAATGAACTTAGGTGGTTCTATAGAAAGAGATGATATCATGACATTTATTGAATCATTGGATTATGTCACCTACATTACAAAGTTCTCCATTGTATTGATTCATTATGAAAAGGGGAGATTCAATATCTCTGATTCTGCAAGTAATCAAGGAACCAATAATACATTGAAATCTACTTCGCCTTGGAGTGTTTTAATACCTAGTGAAGAGCATGACATAGAATTGATTGAGCAAAAAAAAGGCGCCCTACCCGAAGAAACTAAAATCAATACAATGAAAATTGGAAGTGATTTCGTCATTACAACTGAAGAAGATGATGAAGTTATATTTCCCTTTTATGATCATGAAAAGGATACTTATTATGCTATTGAATTGGATATTTAAAAATTGATTTATTAATTATGGAAATTTTCAACCGATCAACCCTAAAGAGATTTTTTCAAAGAGGTCAGATACCGACAGAGGTTCATTTTGCCAATTTAATAGACTCTACTATTAATAAAATCGATGATGGATTTGCCAAAACCGTTGAGGATGGGCTTAAATTATCTCCTATTGGAGACTCTCAAAAATTGATAAGTTTTTTTGAAGATATAAAAGAAACACATCCGGCATGGAGTATTGCCGTTAATCCGAATGAAAGGTCAAAAGGGTTGAGTATTTCTGAAAGTACAGATGGTAGTCGACTTTTTTTACAAAAAGGAGGAAATGTCGGTATGGGTACTACCTCACCATCGTTTCCGTTAGAGGTAGATGGAGCGGTGGGTATGAAAGCTAGAGTGGGAACTTATCCAAACAAGGCAGTCATTACAGCCGATGGAGAATGGCATATTTTGATTGAAAATTTATCAGGTTGTAACATTTTCGAAATCGTGGCAAAAGTTGAAGGGGTGAAGCAACGTGGAAAATACGCCTTTGCTCATGCCATTGCCGTTGGCACACATGACAGTAAAAATAATAAGATTAACGTAACTCAAGCTCAATATGGATGGTTTTGGCATCGATTGAAGTTCAGATGGAAACAAACAAATGATGGGCAATATCAGCTTGAGATTAAATCTTCCCAACATTATGGGAATGATAAAAACAATCAAGTAGTGCAAATAAAATACCACATCACCTCTTTGTGGGATGAGAGATTGGGATAACATATAGCAATATAAAAATACAATGTCGGAAGAGGATATAAAAATAATTCAGAATAAAGAAATACCAAAAGGTATGGATTATGACTTTTTGCGTAAAGAGGCCATTGGCCATACGCAAAAAATTTCTGGAGATATTTGGACGGATTACAATGCTCATGATCCTGGAGTTACTATTTTGGAACAATTTGTTTATGCGTTAACAGATATTTCATTTCGAACCAATCTAGATATACAGACGATATTATTTCATGAAGGGGATAGGAAAAACATATTAAGTAAGCATGCATTAGTCTCACCAGACGTAGCTTTTTCTCCTGGAGCAGTTACGGTTAATGATTATCGTATATTGATACTAGATCATTTTTCCGGGGTACTTTCAAATTGTTGGATCACAAAAGTGGATGATCATCTACAGGGGATTAAAGGACTTTTTAATATTGAAATCCTAGTGAAAAGTCATGTGCAATCGAAAGATTATGATCAAATTAGATCAGGAATTAAAAAATTATTCCATGCACACAGGAGTTTGGGTGAAGATTTATCGAAAATAAATATTTTAATTCCCGAAAAATTATCCTTTTCGTGTGAAATAGAGATTGACCCACGTGCTGATACCGAAGATATTTTATCAAAAATATTATTTGTAACCGAACGATATTTTAATCCTCTTGTACCGTTCTATACCTTAGAGCAATTGACCTCAGAAGGGAAATTAACAGAGGAAATTTATGATATTTCATCATTTGAAAATGGGTTTATAAAAGAGGAATCCCTCACTGGAAAAGCCAACGAATTTCATGTTTCTAAATTAACAGATGATCTATTAGGGATCAAAGGACTAAGGGATGTACTCAGTTTACGATTGGGGATCGGGGGTATACCTATTTTGGGAGATGTTATAGAAGTACCCAATGGAAAGTTTTTGACACTAGGTGTTATCGGTCAAGGGGGGCAAGCGGATCTTTTCAAGGATCTTGACATAAGTATTCAAAAGGGAGGGACTAGAGATAATTTTAATGAGGAAGCGGTAATTTATGCTACAGAATTATTAGATGCGCGCACAGAGCCCAGTTATAAGATATTAAAAGAGCTGACAGAAAAATCAGTTAACGTCAAAACAAATCAATTAAACACTTATTTACCTGTTCAAAGATCCTTTCCCGAATTGTACGGGGTGGGGACTTATATTCCCAGCGCTGATGAAAGCTCTTTGCGACAAGCTCAATCGGGTCAACTTCGAGGATATTTAGCGTTTTTTGATCAAATAATGTCCAATCATTTGGCCCAATTATCTCAAATCTCAAATTTACTTAATGTTACGGATTTAGATGAAGGTCCATTGTCGACGTATTTTGGTCAAAAGATTGAAGATACACTTAATGACTCAAAAGAGCTCTATGTCAAAAAACTGATAAGTGTAGTGGAACTTCAGCAAAAAATTCATGTTTTAAACGATCGAAAAGAGGAATTAAGTGATAAAGAAGCTTACAAACTCAATGAGTTAAAATTGGATCTGAGAGATAAGTTTAAGGAAGTAGAGAGAATAGTGCAGAACGATTGGCGTCTTTATGAAAATGATTTAGATAATGTAGGAAGACTAAAAAAGAAATACGCTCATCCCAAAATACATGATCTTCTCAATCGGATATATGATGCCCATCAACATTCAAAAACTGAGTCAGATGAAGAAAAGGAAGATGTTCATGAATTGAATCAAAATATAGTTGATGAACTAAAGACTACTTTGCACGAGTTAATGTCCGCTGAATTGCTTGATCAGGAGCTATATGTAAGTATGGATATCCGTGATTTGTCTAAAATTATTTCCAATCATGATGATGCTTTTAATCGTAAGGATAGATTGATTACCCATGTTCTGGCAAGGTTTGGAGAAGATTTCAGGCATAGTTTTCAGGCGTTTTCCCATGATAGCGCTTTTAAAGAAAAATCACAAAATGAAATTGAGCGAGATTATCTCATGACGAAATCAGCGTTTTTAAATGAAGTGATCAATGCTAATAAATACTTGGCAAAAGGCTTGAATATTTTAAGTGAAGGAGCAAGTAATATCCAAACGCCCTTCAAAAGAAAGGTATCTTATCTTATGGGTCTTTTACAGCATAGCAGTCCGTTGATCGTTAAAGATGATTTAAAAAACAATCTAAAGGCCAAAAGATTAACAAGTGCTGCTATCAATGAAACCGTAAGTACTAAAACGCAAAAAAAATCTATAGAATTAAATGCAGGCGTTTCATCAGACAAGATTACATTTTTAGTTAATTCCTCGAAGTATTTAAGATATTTATTTCAGTATGGAGCAAATCATAAAAATTATAGTATTGAACAAGAAGGTGCTCAATTCATTATTTATTTTAATCCTCCAACGGGAGAAGTTGCCACCAAATTAATAGCGCTCGATTCTGAGTCAGCGGCAAAGAAAAAATATGATCAAGTGCTTCAATATTTTGCTGAAAAGAATGAGTCATGTCAAAATTTTCATGTGGTCGAACACATTCTTTTACGTCCGGTCGACCAAACTAAAGCCAATTATACATTGCTTGATGAAAACAAAAAAAACGAGCTTTTTCAAAGTATCACAGTTTTAGATGAAACCTCTCAAATGAGTGCAGCGAAGGATGCTATTCTATTGGCAAGTTATGCTAATAATTATACCGTATTAAATTCTTCGGCAGGTGATTATAAAGTAATGTTAAAGAATGCTATCGGTACTATTTTAGCAAAATCAACAAAAGTATTTGATAGTGAGGGAGCAGCCAAAAAGTTCATTTTGTCTTCGGTAGACACTTTTCAAGTGATTAAAATCGAAAAACAATTTTCTAATTATATTAGATTAGACAATAAAAAAGATTTTTTATTCCAGGTATTAAATGAGAAAAATGATATTTTATTTTCGAGCATAGAGCCTGAAAGCATTTCAGATTATAATGAAAAGGCCAAGCAATTACTTTCAAATGCAAAAGAGCTTGATCAATATGAAGTGATTGAGGAATCACCTGATATATTTATTATTTATTTAGCGAATGGCTCAGGAATTAAAATGGCTCGCATTGAAAAGAAATTTTCCTCGAAATTAAAATCAGAAGATTACATCAATGAGCTGGTGGCCTATTTCGAAAAGTTGATTGAAAAAGGCAGTAAAAATTTAAACCTGAGGTATCATAGACTTGGTAGTAGGACAGCCGATGATTTTAACTTTAGAATAAGCATTGTTTATCCCAATTGGACGGAGAAATTTAACAGAAAAAGTTACGTTAAATTATTTCGTAAAATCATATTTGATTGTTTACCTGCCCATTTATCTGTCAATTTGGTAGGTCTTGATTTTGATGAAATGAGTGTTTTCGAAAAGTTATATCTTGATTATCTTGACCAACTTAAAAAAGATCCTTTTGAAAACAGATCACAAAGGCTAAGCGTATCTAATAAAATTTTGGACTTACTGATAGCAAATGACCGTCAATAAATCAATAGATAAAAAAAATCCCTTCAGAGGATTAGCAAGTTTTAAAACTCAAGACGCTGGGCTTTATCAAGGAAATGAAAATATCAAATTATCTCTTTTAAGACAACTAGCCGATACTAATTTTGTTGCCCTTTTAGGTGATCCAGGTTCTGGGAAAACTTCTTTTTTGAATGCAAAAGTAATACCTGCTTTGCAAGATGGATTTATTGTTAAAGGGATTAAAAATTGGAAAATAGCTCAATTATATCCTGGAACCAATCCGATACGATCTCTGGCCAGAGCACTGGCAGAAGTGGATTTCATAAGAAGTACACCAAATGAAAAGATCGATCCGAGTTTGATTGAGAAATTTGAAAAAATATTAACAGATAACAAATATGGGATCATTGAGATATTGGAAGAGCACAAATTAATCTCTGATTGTAATATTTTATTAAATATTGATCGATTAGATGATTTATTCCATTTGAAGAAGAAAGCAAAGGATTCTTTAGAGATCGATATTTTTCTCGAACGGATTGAAGAAGTAATAAGTCAAACTGCTTATCCAATAGGTATTATTATTTCCATGAGATCAAGAAGATCGTATGATCTTGTCAGTTGTTTTCCTGATCACCCTATGTTCATTGAGACCATCAATAAAAATCAAATTAATCTCCCCATATTTTCTTTCGCTGATTTGATGGGTACGCTTGATTTTTTTGAATCTCAAGGATATCTGACTTTTGATACAGAAATTAAAGATCATATTGCTAGTTATTATCGTACCAATCCAATTTCTTTAGGAGAATTCCAGCATGCAATGAGGCTCAGTGTTGAGCATAGTTTTGAGAATGGTAGAAGTGCTATTTCATTGGAAGATCTTGAGGCTGTTTCAGGCTTTCAAAATTCTATCGATTATCAATTAGAAGCAATTTATGCGGCCTTTTCGAAGGAGGATCAGAATAACTGTCGGTTGATTTTTCAGCTTTTGGCGAGTGAATCTGATCTTGGGTTTGAATTATCAATGCCCATATTAGAAATTGCTGAATTTACTAATATAGACGGGGATGTGATAATAAACATCGTTAAGGAGTTTGTGTATGAAAAATGTGGCGCGTTAAAAGTAGATCCTATTACAGGCGCAGATCAAAGGCTGGACCATTTAGATCATTTATTAGATAATTCGAAAATCATCATTACATCATATTCTAGGGTAGCACTTGATGAGGAGATCTTAATTCATAAATGGCTCAGGTTAGAGAAGTGGGTCCATGATGAAAAGGAGAATGCGGATATTTATCATGATATCTTCATTGATGTTTCGAAAGGCGAAGCATTATATGAGGGAGAAAAACTAAGAAGTGTATTGCAATGGTACAAAGAGGTCAATCCACAAAAAGGATGGGCGAAGCGCTATGGAATAAATTATAATTTGGTCAAAGAGTTTGTAGATAAGAGTAGAGACCAATTTGAAACTTCTCAGCGGATTCTAGAGGAGGAAGAAAAGTCAAGGCGAAGAAAGGCGAAAAGAAATGGAATGATAGGTGTGGTTTTCTTTTTGATTACCATAGGCTTAATATTTGTCAGTATTTATTTTACGGGTGTGGCCGTTGATCAGAAGATCATAGCGAATAATAGTAAACGGGAGGCTAATAGAGAAAAAGTGGCTGCTGGTCGGGCAATGGAAATAGCGAAAGAACAAACTGAAAAAGCTGAGATTGCGAGTTATGCGGCAAAAAGAGACAGTATACGCTCCGTCGAAAAAAACAAAGAAGCCAATGCTGCCAAAAGTCAGGCAGTTGATGCTTTAAAGCAGGCTGAGCAGGCCAGAAAGGGTGCTCAAGTGTTGCTTGAAAGGCAAACCGCGTTAAAAATAAAACTTACTGAATCTGAAAAAAATATTGAGAACAAAAAAATTGAGTTTCAGTATTATGCCACGTTAGGTCAGATTAACAAAATATGTAGTCAGATATTGGAATTAGCAACTACGCCTATCGCAGACAATCTTAAAATTGCTGCTAATTTGACTGCATTAGCTTATAAACTACTTAATTCATTAGATAATCCCCAATACAATGATTTGATCCAAAACTTCCCGAGTTCATCACTAAAAATGAAAGCAGAGTTTCATATGAGCAAAAAAAATCTTATTCAATCCATGGGAAATGTATTTCAAAAATTGGATATCGAATTAAATAAGGAGTTATCCAAAATCCAGTTTGGAACTGTGCTCGATTTAAATGAGACTAAAACTAAATTGGCCATTGGTACAGATCAAAGTGATATATTTGAAATGAACTTGCCTTCTGAAAATAAATTTCAGGATACGGATTTTCTGATTTCGAATAGGTATATACGGATAAGGGAGATTACTTCAGGTATTCGATCTATGAAATATTTATCAGAGGGGGATGACTTGTTTTATGGCACCGTAGATGGTAAGATATTTCAGAATACAGAAAGGAAGTTTACTAACGAAAATAATGCTAAGGGTTCTATCAATAGTATCATTAATTTGACTGATGGGGATCTGTTAATTTCGAATAGTTTGGGTCAATTGACTTATGTTCAAGAGAATTTATCTTCGGGTGGTTATGCTGAATTACCGCCAGTTGATATTAAACATGATATCAATGTTATTGATTTTTCTCATAAATCAAACATCATTGCCATCAATGGGCGATTATCAGAAATTGAATTCTGGGGCTGTTCTCCTGATGGAGATATCGATTTTAAAGAAAAAATAAGGATAGAGGGGTTGACATCAAAAATAACTAGCTTGAAGTTTTTAGATGCTAACAATTGGATCGTAATAGGAACACAAGAAGGGACACTTCTCATTTACTCTTTTGGAGAGGATAAAGTTATTTTTCAAAATAAGAGTGCACATTTGTCTGCATTAACCGTACTTACTTTGGATCCTTTGATGCGTTTTATTGTTTCAGGAGGAAGAGACGACAAAATAAATGTATGGGAGATTGATGACCTGAGTGACGATTATGTGCCTGTAGTGTATCAAATGAACCAAGCTATTCAAGACATAGAGTTTATCGGGAATGATTGGTTTATTTCATTGAGTAGGGGTCAAAGTAAATTGGGTACCGATCGATATTCTGTAGGTAGAATGTCTTTATGGTCTGTTGATTTAGATTTGTTCGCCAAAAAATTGGCGCATTCTGAAGATTTATGGTTGATCGAAGATTTTGAAGATAATGATGAATACCATAAATATATTCCAAATTAAAAATAATGAGAATAGTTATTAAAGCCTTCTTAGCCTTTTTACTGGGACATTTATTATTTCAGCAACATCAAAGTTATGCTCAAGTAAATTTTGATGACCTCAATATAAGTCATAATGAAGTTGAGTCTGATGCGATTGTTTTTGAGAGCTTGCAAGAGATTTCCGTATACTATAAAAACAACCAATTTGAACAAGGATTGGAGATGACCAATGAACTTTTTCAAGATTATTTTAGTCAGTCTTCCATCGAATCAAAAGAATCGATCTTAGATTTCGCTATTAAATTAAGTTTTGCCTTGGACTTGAGAGATAGTACACTGAATTTCATGGATGCATATTATAAAATAAATCCAAGTTTTTCGGATAGAACGATACCTGATATTACCCCATCACTGCAAGCCTTTATCACTGATTATATCAAAAGTAAAAATCAAATTTCTGTTTTCGTCAATAAATTTGCACAAAGTATTGATTTTATTTCTTCAACTATTAGTATTTATGATCAAAGTGATTTTGAACGATTGGGTATTAGAAATTTGCTTGATTTAGTTCGAATTACACCGGGGTTTGCCGAAATGGGGGATTGGAATGAGCGTCAATTCGGAACGAGAGGTACGTCAAATTCAACTTTGCAAGATGTGCTTATCTTGATCAATGGACATCGAATTAGTGATAACTTGACGAGTTCAAATGGACCTGATTGGATCAGTTTAGATTATGTCAAGCAAATAGAATTAGTAAGGGGTCCTGGCTCAGCAATCTATGGGGGGAACGCTTTTAGTGGGGCCATCAATATAATTACAAAATCAGGATCTGAGGACAAAATCAATGATCTAAATGTCCAATTCGGAAATGGTAATGACTTTGCATCTATTGATCAACCCCTGAATAATGCTTACAAAATTAATTACCAGTATGGGACTCAGATTAATAATACCGAGAGTATTTATATATCGGCGACTTTTCATCAGTCTGGAGGGACTGAAATCAATTACACTGATGCAGATCGAAAAATCATCCGCTCCGAAAGTAGTTCAGAGGTTTTAAACACGGATGGAACTGTAAAATATGATGCTTGGGAACGGGCTGCGGATACGACGGGTGTGGAGTATATCAATGCTTATGGACCCAGTTATAATTTTCTACTAAACTACACTCATAATTCAGTAAAGCTTACCGCCAATGCACAGTCGAATAATTATTATCTGCCCAGGGCATTAAGAAAAAATTTATGGGAAAACCATGACGTTGATTCTTTGAATTCATTGCGTAGAAGGATTGATCGGAGAGAATTCATTCAAATTCAAGGAAACTTTTTTGAAAAAAGCAAATTCGAAAATAGTGCGCTAGAATTAAAAGTATCGGGAGATCATTTTTTTAAAGATTTAGCTATTCCGTTGTGGTCAGTTGGTGATTTATCTAATAGTTCATTGACGGGCGATGAATATCGCGCCACGGTCAATGTAGAGTTTTCAACTCAAGCGCTGACCCTTGGGGTCAACAACCTACCTAACTTTTTATTGATCGGAGCAGAATGGTATGTCAATCGTTGGGGTTATCATTATTTAAACCAGATTGATAGTATGCAATATACCTCAACACTCATCGACGATGCCAGTTATGGTACTGTCGCGGGGCGAAGATCGGGTGATAGAAACGAAGTATTTGCGGCTTTTTATGTCCAAAATGAAATGCATTTGATCAAAGATCGAATGGTTTTGAACGCAAGTGTTCGATTCAATTACGATGAAGTTTACTCTAATTTTAAAAATGGAATTCGTTGGGGTGAGCAATATTCTCCAAGAATTTCTCTGGTTTATATTGCCAAAAAAAATCAAGTTAAAGGGAGTATGTTAAAATTCAAAGCCATCTATAATTCTGCTTTTTTACCAGCTGCTTTTCTTTATCGCAAAGGATTTGTTCCAGCCTTTAGGACACCGATCAATGGTACGGCACCTTTGGATGCACAAATTATAGAATCTATAGAAACAGGGACTTTTTTTAGAGCAAATAGGCATTTAGACTTTAATTTCCAAACTTATATAAATTATATCAGGGGGAATATTGTTCAAGATGGAAATAGCAGATATGTCAATGAGGCTTTGCCTACACGAATAGCTGGACATGAAATGGAATTTAAATATCGACATGTAAGTTCTAGAAGCCATATCAATGGTATTAATTACCATATTTTTGGGAACTATTCATTTTCTAGGACCCAAATAGCTGTAGACTCCTTGGCAGGCATGTCTGATGTAATTAATAAAAATCTGTGGTCGGATACGACGACGAGATACCCCACACATTATTTCAACTTTGGAGGTGATATTTCCTTTAAGAAGAGTGTTATAAACAAAACGCGAGATCAGTATTCAATGACCCAAGATTATGACATGAAATTTCATATTCTTTTTGGAATAAATGGACAGTTGATCACTCAATCTCACCGTTATTCTTCTTATGATATTACCAATAAAGGTCTTCCCGAAGAGATAGTAACGGGTAAAGAGTGGATTGAAATACCAAAACTCTTTTTATTGAATGCCAATGCCAATGCCTATTTTGGTAGGTATAAATTAGGCATCAATATTTATAATTTACTGAATAAAGAAGGTTTTATAACCTCTAGTGACACCAATTTGGGATTACAGCGACAAGAAGGTAGAATGTTCTATCTGAGTTTCGGTTATTCATTCTGATCACATTATACTTTGGTTATCAATGCTTGAAACATATTCCAAAACTATTAAAACTGAAATACTAGCTGGATTGACCTCTGCAGTAGTGACCATGCCGGTGGCCATAGCCTATGGATACGCATCGGGTTTAGGTCCTTATGCGGGATTTGTTTCGGCCATTGTATTGGGATTTGTGGCGGCCCTTGTTGGGGGTACTTCTGGACAAATTAGCAGTCCGACGGGTG
>TARA_B110000495_G_scaffold31668_1_pt1 | contig 18260 bp, 16 predicted proteins | sample TARA_B110000495 | Tara Oceans TARA_B110000495 (sample SAMEA4398219) | marine metagenome | biome: Polar Biome; feature: [MES] marine water layer (ENVO:01000295) within the mesopelagic zone...; material: water (ENVO:00002006), including particulate matter (ENVO:01000060) such as...... | reverse complement strand
TAGCAGGTCCAAATCTTGAGGAAATTCCAAATGGAATTAAGCCCGTCTCAAGTGATTTCAATTCACCTGTACTAGGGTCCACAGTTTTACCAATCATTTTAGCCATTTGAGCATAAAGAGAAATAGAAAAGTTATCTTCAGAAATAACAGGGTAACCTAAATCGATAGCGAGGGCTAATATCCCATCTTTATTATTTTCAAGATTCATTGGTGAAACTTTTCTAAGAATATTCGGATCAAGAGCCAAAACTTCTCCTTTATAGCCTGGGATACGACTATCAAGAGTATCTGTAATACCATCTCCATCAATATCCCATTCATTAGGATTATTGTCATCAAGACCATCACCATCTGTATCTATCCACCAACTATCATTATATGGGAAATCATCAACAATATTTGGTCTTCCATCTCCATCACTATCTTTTAACCCTAAATATTGATTTCGATCTGTTACAATAGAAATACCTAAAGGCAGGCCCATAATTTTACGAGAGCTTATACGTCCTCCGATTAGTCCTATATTCTCTTTAAAATCATTACCAAAAGCTTCAATTCTATATAAATTAGAATTTTTTTCTAAATTAAATCCAATCTTCCTATCCTGAGGGTAAAGCATCGTATTAGAGTAATCATCTACAAGAATTCCATACCCAAGGTCAATATTATCCAGAGCACCTATTTTTCCATAAAGTGGATCACCAGGAAAACCATAACGAATATAATAAATCTTATCAATAAGGGTATTTTTAATAGCCTTTGAAGAAGAGAAGTCCCATTCATCAGAATGGATATTTCCTTTAGCATCAAAATAAACTACTAGGTCAAGAGCAATACCCCATTTACCGAACGGAATAACTGGGCGCATAGAAACTTGATTCCAAACTTTACCGTCAATAGTCACAGAGCCAACAGCTCCAGTATTGTTCACTTGAGCAAATAGTAATCCATTTGAAATAGATACTAAAATTATAATGAAAAAAAGATTACGAGGTATTCTCATGAGCCTAAAAATTACCTTTAGACATAAATGGAGTACAATCTCTAAATCTCTATTCATTGAATAGGTGTTTCCACCTAAATTCTTGTCTATTATGAATAAAGAATCTATTCTTAACACTGATCATCTTATATCTTTTTCAAATGAAGAAATGAAAGCATACATCTATAAGCTACAAGATGATTTGCAATCAAAATTAAACACTGGTCTTTCCATTGATGATATTCTTGATATAGAAGATCCTTTTGAAGCATTAGAGCCAATTTTACCTATAGAAGTTTATCCCATCCTTGTATTGGCCATGATAAATAATATTCGCTCGGAAACCGTTATGGATGCAATATTGAAAGGTTTAGTTACTGGCGTGAAATCTTACCAAGAATCTAAACGTTCGTAGTTCATATGAGATTTTTTATAATTTTTTTATTTTCATTCATAACAATTTTTAGTCAGACTCATCAAATAAAATCTATTGATATAGCATCCAAAATAAATGGTGTATCAATTAAGATATCTTCCGATTTCATATTAAAGCCCACTCAAGTAACCGGTTGGTTTAACGAGTCAACTTCATGGTATTATATGACTATTCATCAAGCTAATGGTGATACTGCATTTCTAGAATTGACAAAACTAGTCCCCCCCATAAGAGAAGTTGAAGTAATAAATACCGGTGAATCTCTTCAAATTGCTTTTAGAATGAAAATTCCTGTTGAAAATTTTGAATTTTATTTTAATGATGAAGACTCTGAACTTATTGCAGCTCTTAGATTCCCTCTTTCAGATGTTATTAGCTCATTAGAAGTAGATCAATCTGATCTAAAAAGTAGTATTATATATAAAACTAGAAATAAGCCTATTTGGTTAAAAGTGCTTTATTTTGCTGGTATTGGTTTAACAACCTCTGGTTTATTTGCAGATGAAGGACAAAATAGGTTCAACACACCAATTGGTATGGGCATGATTGTAATCGCATACGTTTATGAAAATTTTATTTTTTCTAAGAAAAAGTGAAAGAACTACTACCATATTATGCTTGGTTTTATGTACTAGGAATATTTCTAATGTCTCTTTTTATACGTTTTTATTTAAATAAAAAAAATATTAGATCAAAGGATTCTAAAAAATGAATCGTTTTATCTTATATGCTTTATTACTTTCAAAATTAATTAGTCAAGAATTAAGTCAATCTTTATTAACAGTTATAGACACATCATTAATTAAAAATAATCTACGTTATCATCTTACCCCATTACTACTAGATATAGCTAAAAATGGTAAAAGCTTTAGTGTAGAAAAAAAATATGAACTTCAAAAATGGGGATTTGATTTTAATTCACCACTAGTTTCTAGAAGCAGCACTAAACGTTCCGAATCTGATGGTTTAGATGAAAATTATGATATTGGTATAATTCGTCTTCACTACACAACCAGTGGATATCATGCCGTTAATAATTCTGATGTAAATGGAAATAATATACCAGATTACATTGATTCAGTTGCAATTGTTTTTAATAATGTTACTAATACACTGCATAATGAAATGGGCTATTTATTACCACCAAGCGATGACTACTATACTTCAACAAGAGATAATGGTGGATCAGAACATTATGATGTTTATTTAAGAAATCTTTCTTCAAGATACTATGGATATGTTCAACCTGAAGAATTTGCTCAAGGCAATGGTGATAATGAACAATCCAATACTTTTAAAGAATTAAATGCATTCACAAGTTATATGGCTATACGAAATAACTATAAAAACTTTCCATTAGAAGAATTAAACAATATTAAAGTAACAATAGCACATGAATATTATCATGCTATTCAATTTGGTTATGATGGTTGGGAAAAACCTTGGCTTCTTGAATCTTCAGCTGTGTGGATGGAAGAAGAAATTTATGATGAAATAAACGATTGCTATCAATACATGGAAGAATGGTTCAATTTCCCCCATCGTTCATTAGATGAAAGTAGCTATCATTGGTATGGCTCATTCATCTTTTTTGAATATATAGAACAACATATGGGTGGTATTAGTATTATTCGCGAAATATTAAATCAGTCTGCTATTTCAGATAGTCGTGAAATAGATGGTTCTCACTTAGCCATTGATAAAGCTTTAAATAAACTTGACTATTCATTTCAACAAGCTTTAAATGGAATGTCAATTGCAAATTTTATAATGTCTTCAAAATCTAACGCTAGAAATTTTTCATACGAAGAAGCCGATTCATATCCAGTTAATGGGCCAGCAATTTTACAAAAAGTGAACTTTCAATCAGGCAATGTAGATACAATTAAGTCTATAAGCCTTTCAAGGTTTGGTAGTGAATATATTCAAATATTTACTGAGACCCCTGTACAAATCGATTTAGAAAGTTTAAGTGGTTCTTTCTCTGATATTCAAATGAATTCAATTATTTCAAAAAACGATGATTCTTATTTAATTTTATCAACACCCTCAATTAATATTGACCCCTTAAATGTAAAGTCGATTCATTTATCAATTGTAAGTCAAGATTCTCTAATTAATAATTGGGACTATAACTTAATTTTACGTGATGGTGAATCAGGTACTAATTCGAATGTTCCAATGGACTTCAACCTGAAAAACCCATATCCAAATCCTTTTAATGGATCAGTTAAATTTTCACTTTATATGCTGAGGAGTACAAATATAACAATTGATATATTTGATATCACAGGTAGAAAAGTTAATAGGTTATATAATGATAGATTAGGATCAGGCAATCATAGTTTTACATGGAACGGGAAAGATATTTCAAAGAATAAATTAGCATCTGGAATTTATTACATAAAAGTAGCAACTAAGATGAATCAAGAGTGGAAAACAGTCACCTTAGTCAAATAAATATCAATTTTATAGATAAAAGATAATTAGAAGCATCCTTTAAAAAAGGAAAATCCAAAGTAAGGAATTATTAAATATAATAATGAATCACGTATAAGATAATAAGTAAAGAAAAAAAATATAACCTGCCAGCCTTTTTTTTTAAGAAGAAGCTTATAACCACCTTCACTTTTAATATTCGACCATTCTTTGATGAATTTAGGACGGTATAAAGACATTAATTTTTAGGTTTAATCCTTCCGTATTTTAAATTTTCATACTTTTCCCAAATAGTCTCACCGGAAGCTTGTTGAAAACGAAAAGCAAATGATAGAGCATCATCAAATGTATTACCAGAAAATTCTTGATGACTATAATATTCATCAATCCATCCTATGAACTCTTGCATTCCAGTTTGATCTACTTGATCAAAAATTCCATATATCATTTCAGCTTTATTATCAAAGTACCATGTGGTTACTGAATCATAACCTAAGTCTTTAATCATTTTTTGATGAGTATCGTAGACTTGCGTAAGGTAAGAAAATAAAAAAATTTCTTTTTCTTTTTTATCAAGAGTCTTCCAATAAACGGCTATAGCATTTGGTAAGGGTTCAGCTTTGTTTTCTTGAGCACTTAAAAGCAACATCGTGCAAATCAATGTTAATATTAGTTTCATACTAGTCTTCTTGTTTTGATGTTTCAAATTCAGCTATCATTTCTTCAAGCTTATCTATGGCCTTATCTTCAGAAACCTTGCCACGATTTTCACCCTGATAATACAAATGTCCAGAACCTTTACCAAATGCGATTCCTAAATCTGTATGAGTAGCTTCACCTGGTCCATTTACAGCACATCCCATTAAAGCTAATGTCATTGGTGTTTTTATATTTTGAAGTTTATCTTCCATTTCACCCGCAATTTTAAACAGATCTACTTCTAATCTACCACATGTTGGACAAGCAACTATTGTTACACCTTTACTCGCTAAGCCAAGTGATTTTAAAATTTCAAAACCTACTCTTACTTCCTCAACAGGATCATCTGTTAAACTTACACGGATTGTATCACCAATCCCGTTTGCTAATAACGCACCAATACCCACAGATGATTTAACTGATCCAGATTTTGTTGGACCAGCTTCTGTAACGCCTAAATGAAGTGGGTAATCAAATTGTTTTGAAAATAATTCATAAGAATCCATCATAAGATTCACATCAGAAGCTTTAAGTGAAACAATAATATCCTCAAAATCATGTTCTTTGCAAATATCTATATGCCTTGAGGCACTTTCAACCATTGCTTCAGCAGTTGGAAAACCGTATTTATCAATTAAATCTTTTTCAAGACTGCCAGCATTGACACCAATTCTAATTGGAATATTTGCGCCTTTAACTTTATCAAGTACTTCTTTTACACGTTTCTTACCACCAATATTACCTGGATTAATTCGAATTTTATCGGCACCAGCATCTACTGACTCTAGGGCCATACGATAATTAAAATGAATATCAGCTACAAGTGGAACATTCATTTCCTTTTTAATCTCATATAATGCATTGGCTGCTGGTTGATCAGGAACAGTTATTCTAATTATTTGACATCCTGCTTCTTCAAGTCTTTCAACTTCTTTTAATGTTGCTTTAACATCATGCGTTTTAGTAGTGGTCATTGATTGAACTGTTATTGCATGTTCACCACCAACAATAATGTCTCCAACTTTAACTTCTTTTGTTTTTTTACGATTTATCATTAATTTTATAACGGTAAAATTACTACAAGCTAACCTTCAAAAGGATCCTTCAAATATTTTTTAGATAAAATTATTACATGAGAAAAATTATCTAAATTTATACATTTTCTATAATATTTTCGAGCTTTTACCCTCTCCCCTCTTTTGTCCATTATCTTTGCTTTTAAAAAATAAGCTTCTCCAAGAAATGCATCGAGTTCAGCAGCATAATAATTGATACACTTATCTAAGTTTTGAAGTGATTTTTTATCATCTCCTATTAAATAATAATAATACCCCCAAAGATAATCTAAATATGAGCCAAAACCTTCACGATGTCTTGCCCTCTGTTTAAAAAGTGATTTATCTAAATCATCTAATATAATTTTTGATAATTCTAGATCTCTATTTTGTAATAGACTAACAGCATAATGAATTTTATAATCATAATTATTTGGAAATTCATCAATGAGTCTTTTACTAACTTCTAAGCCTCTATCTATATCTCTATCTATAAATTGATATATATACGATAAAACACTTAAAGATTCCGTCCATGCCCATGGACTTTGACTTGCGGCAATCTCCATTTTTCTAATACCTTCTTTTCTTGAAGCTTTTAAGCCAAAATATTTAGCACTTGCTTTTACTAGCGGATTGCTTAGCCCTGAATAATATTCAACAATACCAATTGGCAAGTATGCATCTAGCATATTAGAGTCAAGTGCAGCTGCTTTTTGGATTACACGAAAACCTTGATATGCAGAAAAAAATGTTGATATCCACTTTTTTTGACCCAATGAAGTTCGAGCTTTTAAACCAAGAGCACAGCCATAATAAAGCATATACTCTGGATTATCTGGATAAATTAATAAAAGAGAATCATAAGCTGATTGAATATCCTTGAGATTATTATCAAAATTAATATAAATATCTTTTATAGGTAGCTCCGCTTCATCTTTTCTCCAATATGCTGCTGCCCATGCTATATGTACACCAGGGTGATCTGGAAAATCTTTTCTAGCTTTTGCAAGTACTTCAATACTTCTTTCATATTCATAATTATAAAAAGCATTCACTCCTTGATGAACAAAAATATCTCCAGGATGTTGTCCATTAAGAATTAAAGAAAATATAAATAAAATAAAAGTGAGCTTCATTATTAATTGTAATTTTTTGCTAATATAAAAAAATTAACTTGCAGTTTTACCAGCAAGTAGTAGCCAACCACGTGAATCGTTATTAACAGGGCTTAATTCCATAGAGCGTGACCACGCTGCCTTTGCTAAACCAGATTCATTCATCTTCCAATAAGTAATTCCTAATCCAAGGTAATTATCTGCACTCGAAGGACTTAATTCTATCGCTTCTTGAAAAGCAGCAAGTGACTCTCTAAACATACTTTTATCTCTATAATAACCACCCAATGTAAACATTGATCCAGGAAGCCATAATCCTGAATTTTTATTAACACTGAGGGCTTTTCGAAAAGATGTTTGACCAAGATTAGATTCACCATTCCGATTGTATTCTACAGCTAATATATAATATGCCTGAGGTAATAAAGATTTTACTTTAATATTATCAGGTTCATAATGCAGTAAGTCTTCCCAAGAAGAGGAAGCTCTTCCCCATTCACTACCGTTAAAATAACTTAATCCTTGCTTGAATCTAGAGTCAGTATCTGAAGGGTCAAGCCTAATTGCATCACTATATGTCAAAGCAGCATAAACATGTTTACCTTGATTAGAATAAAGATCAGCTAAGGCAACATAAGATTCTTGATGTCCAGGGTCTTTTTTAATGGATTCTTGGTAGCTAGCTTTTGCTTTTTCTAAATCACCCAAACCTTCAAAAGCCATACCTTTAAGAAAAATGAAGCCACTATGCCTTGGGAACATATCTTGCCCACCCTTAGCTAACTTGGCTGCATATTCAAAGTTTCTTTCATTTAAGCTTTTTCTAATGGATTGCATTCGACGAGCTGGTCCATTAGGATCTTTTTTTGATGATTTAGTTAAAATATCATCTGATAATGAAAGATTCTCAGAATTTCCAAATAAAGTCGCCATCATTTCAATTGTAGCTCGATGATTTGGCTGAACATCTAATGCTTCTTCAAATGAATGACGCGCTTTAGTCATTTGACCAAATCTTGAATAAAATGACCCTAGATGGAAATGTGCATTTGCATTTAATGAATGTTGTGAAGCCATTTTTAAATAAATTTCTTTTGCATATTCAAATTGACCATTTGCTTCATAATGACGAGCTAAATCAATTTGCTTTCTAAAATCGTTTGGCTCAGATTTTGCTGCTTTTTCTAGATCATAAGTTGATGGTGAAAGACGGATTGTAGCTCGTTCAATCTTTTTTGAATGCTTATCATCAATGAAACTTGTTGCTTTAGCTAGATTTCTTGAACTCAGTTCAAAACCTTCAGCTATATTATAAATATCGTTTGCGTATTTCACAGGACTAATTCTAGGGATATCAGATAACCTAGGCACTTTTGCTTTTGTCGGTTTTGAAGCAATATTTGTTCCTCTTCTTCTCAGAATTGACTGTAGCTGCTGAACTTTTTTCTTATTTGAAGCAGATGAGTTTAATTGAAGTGCTTTTTTGAAATCTTTTAGAGCTCCTGCATAATTTTTTTTCTTTGCTTTAGAATTACCGCGCTTACTATATGCTGAAGCTTGAGCCATTTGTTTTTTTGAGGGTTTTCTCGACGATTTCTTTGAAGATTTTTTACTTCTACTTTGTTTTTTAGCAATAGAGGTTAATTGCTGAACTCTTTTTTTATAGTTGGGCGTAGGATTTAGTTTATATGCTCTTTTATAATCAGAAAGAGCTCCTTTATAATCTTTTTTCTTTGCTTTTGAGTTGGCTCTTTTAGCATACTTTGAGGCTTGAGCAGTATTTTTTTTCTTTGATTGGGCTTGAATAATGGCAGACTGATTGGATACTGGTAATATCCCTGCCAGTGAAATTGTTAATATTAATCGTGTTGTCCAGAGGTAAATCAAGCGCATCATAATTACAAGAATTTACAACATCCAATGTTTAAAGGAATATCTATTTTAACGAAATTCTAACACAGAAAACCACTTTGATTTAATACCGCCTTGTTCTCCAGATTCCGTCCAAGCAAAAAATAATTGATCATCAACTCTTTCCATTTGAGGATAACCCGCAACTCGACCAGGTTCAATCTCAGAAATAATTTTCGCTTTATACATATCTCCATTTTTTGAAACTATTCTAGATAAGATGTTTGTTGATTTATCTGATATTTCAACCCAACTAACAATTACTTCTTCTTTATTAAGCCAAACTAAATCAACTCTACCAATTGGCTTTGATAAATCAACTCGAATTGGCTTCTCAAAAGAATTACCTTCATCTTCTGAAAATGATACATTTACAGTTGGGTTTGCATTCGGAGCAGTATACCAAGCAATTGCAACTTTATTACCGAGGTTTGATAATATTGGTCCGTTGACTGGACAACCTGTTATTTTCCACTTATCATCATTAACTGGATAGGGGTTAGACCATTGACCGTTGGCAAAGCGTATAATATTGATATTCCTGATTTCCTTATCACTTCGATCCCGATAAGCTAGTATGAGAGCATTTTCAGTTTTTATTGCAGAAGTAGGGCAGCATTCACAAACTTTATTATCAAGTTGAGTTTCCAAATTAAATTTACCACTCTTATTAAAAGTAGTTTGGTAAAGGTTCATTGCACCATAGCCATGACCATCAGGGTTTGCTTCCATATTTCTACCATCCAGCCAAACTAAACCTAATTGATCATTAAAATTATTAAAAAAAGAAACAAACCCATGCTCACCTTTAACTCCATCGCGATGAGGGCTTTTAGGTTCAGTCCAATTTTTTCCGCGATCATATGAAGTAATAACTTTTATATCATAATCATAAGAACCTACACCTGACTTTTGTAGCCAATGTGCAGCAAGTGTATCTCCTCCAAAATGATATATAGATGGAAAATCTGCCCAGTTTAAAAAGTAATTTTCACCTTTTGAGATAATTTGGTTTTTTGACCATTCTCCATTTGAAAACTCAGACCAATTGATTGCCCAATTCAAAGAATCTATCTTCTCATACCAAGACATTAGCATACCATTATTTTTTGTGGGACTTAAACGAGGATAACGACTTTCAGATTTTATTGAGGGGAGTTTAAAATCTATTGAACTGCAACTTATAATAAGAAAAAAAAGAAATATAATTTTTTTCAATCTAAATCAACATCTTCTGGTTTTTTACAACAAATCTCTAATTTTTCATACGCAGCTGGATCAGCAGTTTTATCATTCACATTGTAACCTATTGAAGCAATCGCATTCTCAATTGTATTCAAATCTATTAATGATGCTTTATAGGTAACTTTACCTAATTTTGATTTCAAGTCAACTTCAATTTTATTTACACCATCTAAATCAACAATCGCTTCTTCTACATTAATAGAGCACATTAAACATTGCATAGTATCAAGTTTAAGCTCCGCAGTTATTTTATCACTATTACAACTGATTGCTAAGCTTATAATCACTATACTCAAAAATATTTTCATTTTATCTTACCTTTTTATTAATATTATATAAATAATTCTAAAATATATCACTTTATTTTATGGCTAAGATTTCATCTTTATAAAAAATAAATGATTGATATATATCAAGAAATAGTAACGCTGTGGAAGGTTACTTTAATGTGATTAGTTAGATTATTTTTTAGCGAATTTAATTGCACAACCTAAAGCTTTAGTTTCTGCTAAATCAATATTTTTACCTTTAGCTACAGCTTTAATTGCATTAAAAAGATATTTATTTTTTACCTTTTTTGGTTTTCGAGCATTATCATCTATAGCACCTCGATAAACTAATTTACCTTTACCATTGAATAGGTAAATATGAGGTGTTTTTGTAGCTCCGAATGCTTTTGCTAATTTAGCTTCTTTATCTAAAGCATAAAGAAAGTCATGATCATATTTTTTAGCAAATTCACGCATATCAGATAAGCCTTCACCTCTATCTCTAATAAGAGTATTTGGATTAACAGTAATAAAACCAATCTTATTTTTATTACTTTCTTCAGCTAATGAGTTATATCTATCTTGCCATGCATGAACCCAAGGGCATGTATTGCAAGAAAAATTGACCAATAATCCATTTTCCATTTTCACATCATTTAAAGAAATCAACTTACCACTAATATCCATCATTTTAATTTCAGCCAATGGTATACTTGAACCAAGTTTAAGTTCACCAGCAAAAAGTGTTGACAGTAATAAAGTAATTGATAATATATTTATGGTTTTTTTCATAATAAAGTTCCTGTATTAAGGTAGTAAAATTACATCTAATTTAAATATTTAAGTACAGCTTTTGAAATTTGAATATCTTGAACAGCTACACCTGTGTGATCAGCAATAGTAATTTGCTCATCATTCATTCGTCCTTTCACTTTTCCTTGAATTATCTCGCCTATCTCAACTACTTCTTTCATAGAGAAGCCACCTTTAATAGCTTGATGTATTTCACCTCTATGCTCACATTGAGAACGACTATCGGCTACAACAATATCAGCTTGAGATAGAATAGAAGATGAAACTTCTTGTTTTGTAAGTGTATCTGAACCCATTGCTGTAATATGAGTTCCTGGATTAACTTTTGTTATAATAGGACTCTCAGTTGGTGTACAGGTAACTATTAACTGGCACCTTTCCATAATTTTATTAATATCAGTAGTAATAGTTATATTATAATTACTATTAGAAAAATAATCTTTATATTTTTTTAAAGAATTTTTGTTTCTGCCCCAAACAATTACTGATTTACAGTCAATAATATCTTTTAAATATTTTAATTGCATCTTAGCTTGAACACCCGCGCCCACAATACCAATATTTTTTATATTGCTTGGAGCTAAATATTTAGCAGAAATAGCACCTGCAACTGCAGTTCGTACATCAGTAAGGAAAGATTCATCATTTAAAATGGCTTTAGGCTTTCCTGTCTTTTGATCATATATAAGCATCATGCCATAACCATTTGGCAGATCTAAATTTGAATTTTTAAAAAAACCTGATGCAATTTTAATAACATAAACATTATCATTTTTTATATATCCGTACTTAATATGAACATCTCCAGGTGGTGAATCAAAATGTAGTTCACCCACAGGTGGAACTACAACCTCTCCTTTTGAATAAGCTACAAAGCCATCTTCAATTTCTTTAACTAAATTAATTTTAGTTAAAACATTTTTGATCTCTTCTAATGAATAAATGCGCATTATAAAATAGATTTTAAGACTTCAGAACTAATATTTCCACCACACATCACAATAACGACAGTTTGCCCTTCTAAGTCTTCTTTCTTCTTTAAAAAACCTGCTATAGCAGTTCCAGCAGCCCCTTCAATCAACTGATGGTGTTTTTTTATTCCAATTCTAATTCCGGCTGCAATTTGACTCTCATTTACAATAATAAATTCATCAATAATTTCTTGACACAATTTAAATGTTATGGAGCCAATTTCTACACCACCTGCTGTACCATCAGAAAGAGTTTCTTTAGATGGTAGATCTAATTGTTTACCTGCTTTTAAAGATTCATACATCACACATGAGTTTTCTGGAGAAACTCCAAATATTTTAATTTTTTGTTTCATCGACTTTAAATATCCTCCAACTCCAGAGATCAACCCACCGCCGCCAACGGATATAAATACTGAGTCAAGATTATTAAGTTCATTGAAAATTTCTAAACCAAGAGTACCTTGTCCTGAAATAATAGTGGGGTCATTATATGGAGAGATATACGTTGCACCAGTTTTTTTAGAAATTTCTTGGGCATGCTCTTCAGCATTAATACAGTCATTCCCAAAGTATTCAACTTCACCTCCAAGATTTATAATATTTTCAACTTTATTTTTATGAACATTCTCAGGAACAACAATCTTTCCTTTTATATTTAGTAAGGACATCGCCAGAGAACAGGCAGCTCCATGATTTCCCGTTGATGCAGTAACTACGCCACTAGCAATTTCATTCTTATTTAGTGAGGTCATTTTACTTATCGCACCACGAAATTTGAAGGATCCAGTTTTTTGAATATTATCAAGTTTTAGATAAACATCGCCATTTATTATTTTACTCAAGTATGGAGAATGCTCTAATGGTGTATTTCGAATATGAGGCTGAGATCGTTGAAATGAATTTTCTACATCTTTTGGGAAAGAAATCATAAATTTTTTAAAATTGGGGTTATGCGCTCAAGGGCAGCCTCTAAGTCACTAGATTTGGCACCATAACCAAATCTAAGATAATGATCCATACCATACCAGTCACCTGCCACTAACATTACACTCGCTTCTTCACGTACTTTTTCAACTAATAGAGTAGAATTAATATCCCAATTATATTTAACAAAGGCCATTGCTCCAGCCGAAGGTGGAATAAAACTAAGTTGATGATCAAAAAGTTTTACCCACTTTTGAAAAAGATTTAAATTTTGTGTTAATGCATCACGTGTTCTATCTAATGTAAGCATTCTGTTATCAGGATGTAATACATGAGCACCAATTAAATCACTTAAGCGACCAATGGCTATAGTAGTATAGTCGTGTGTAGCCCAACATTCTTTGATATACTCTTTATTAGAGACAGACCACCCTAAACGTAAACCAGGGAGGCCATAAGCTTTTGATAAACCACAATTAACGATCGTTTTAGAATAATTTATATCCCAGAACGAAGTGCATTCCGTACGATTAAGTTCTGCACCGCGATAAACCTCATCACATAAAATCCAAGCATTTACTTCTTTTGCTATTTCTCCAATTTCAAAAACTGTTTCTTTCGGTAAAACTGATCCAGTTGGATTATTTGGATTGCAAATGCAGATCATTTTAGTTTTATTAGTTACTAATGATTTTAGTTCATCAATATCTGGTTGCCAGTTTAAAGATTCTTTTAAAGAAAAAGTTTTAACATTTACTCCTAAGCCTCGCGCAAAACCATAAATTTGTAAATAATTAGGGACCATATATATCATCTCATCACCAGACTTAAGTAAAGACATTATCGCTATCATATTAGCTTCTGCGGAACCATTAAAAGCTTGAATATTATCTAGCTCTGCCCCTCTATAAATACTTGATATGGATTGTCTTAATTCATCAGAACCTTCTGTAAAGCCATATGTTAATTCAGTATTCGCAATCTTTTCAATAAAATCGGTCTCAAATAAAGTATTAAAAGTACCTGGGTGCACTCCACTTTCAGAAAGATTGTAATCAACTTTATTTTCCCATGTAGATTGCTGTCTTTCTAATTGAAATTTTTCAAAATTCATAATTTTAAAGCCTTAATTATTGCTGATTCAAACCGATTTTTATTTTTTTTCATTTCCCAAAAATCTGATATGTTTCCATTTTTATCATACACTATTGTGAAAGGGAGAGCTCCTGACCAATCTATACTTATTTCATTTATAAAATTATTATCATTACCTTCTTCTTTTATAAAAGAAAGACCTTTAACACCTTTTTCCTTTAAAAAATCAAAAACTTCTTTTTTTCTATCTAACCAATCTGCACTAATAAAATAAATTTTCATTCCTTTTTCATTATATTTATTAGATAGATCGACAATCATTGGAAACTCTTCAATACATGGTGCACAATAAGTAGCCCAGAAATTGATTAATACTGCTTCACTGCCTTTGTGTTTATTAATTTGATTATTTATATCAAATGCATCTACAGTTTTAAGGCTTAAAGCTTCTTTATCACATCCTAAGATAAAAATTAATAGAAATGGTAATATTTTTTTCATTTAATTTCCTACAATAAAAACAGCATTACTAAAAAGTAATTTTCCGTTATACCAAAAACCTCTAAATAATGGATTGTCTGCCATATAAATTATGTTTCCTCGACCCACGTCTTCTACACCAAAAACCATAGACTCACGAAAATTTTCTTGAGCCTTAAAACCAACAAAACCACTAACTATTGCGGTTGAATCATCTACTGTTCCAACATTCCAACCATTTTGTAAATAAGCATAGCGACTATTTCGAAGTTTCAAAGAAAAATATTCATCACCATAACCAAAAGCTAAAGGGTGACTCTTATCCATATTAACTTTTATAATAGATCCATAAGCATTTTGACTCATCTCTGACCTTTGACGATCTTTATAAGAGCGTAACCGTTCAGATAACTCTCGTTCTTTATTTCTTTTTTCTAATGATTTTTTCTCATCAGAAGTAGCAAATTTTTTAAGGCCATATCCTTTCTGATCCACAAACTTATCTAATGAAGATTCCATTACTATAAGTTTTCCTCCTGAACGTACCCAATTCCTTAATTCAATTAATACATCTTGAGTTAAATAATCATGTATTCCACCAGGTAAAATTAAAATATCAAAATTATGTTTAGGGATTTCTGTAAAATAATCACTTCTTAAAACAGTGACCGGAAATTCTATTTGTCTTTCAAAAAAATGCCAAATCTCACCATAACGTGAACTATTAACTCCCTCACCTGAAACTAATCCAATTTTAGGTTTTTTTACTAAACGCATTGAAGAAGAACCAAAGTCTTTTCCTCTTGAAACTAATCCTGAATTAACAGGTGTCAATGTACGATCAAACTTTCTACCGGCTTTTTTGATAATTTCATCAAATTTAAAACCATGCTTTTCATTCCCTTTTCTAGTAATAACTAAAGTACCTCGGTCATACTTACGACCTTCTATACTAAATGGTTCCTCAGAGACTCTTGAAACGATATCATTGTTAAATAAATTAGCAAGAAACCTTACATCCTTTATACCTTTCCAAGGAAGTAGATAAGCGTAAGGAGACTGGTTAGTAATTTCATTCTTAGTAGAAAAATATCGAGCTTTTGAAGATTTAACATCACTTTTTACTGCATATGTTTCTAGGCCAAAAACATATGGTATCGACCAAGCAGTAATATCATATGTCAATGAATCCCTCAAGGTAGTTTGAGGTTCAAAAAGAATTTGGACTAACACCGACTTAGCCTGTTTTGCTGAAATAATCATGTCCCCTTTTGATATTCTGAATTGTTCATTTTTACTTTTAAGATAACTAAAGCCTTTAATGGATTTTGAATTACTTACCAAACCATGTTTAATACCATTGTTATCAAGCCAGTTTTGAAGATCTTTTATTTTATCTTTATTATTATTTTTAGAAATAATATATGCTGAGTATTTACCAGGCGGGTTTTTCTTACCTTCTTCAAAAAACTTTGAAAATTCTAATAACATTTTATCAACATTGTTTGAAGCTACTTCAATGGTTGATAAACCTGTTGTATAGTGATGCGTTAATCGATCCTTCAATGTTAGTGTATCACCGTCTTCAGTTTCTACAGCTAAACCACCTTTACTATGGCCAGCTTGTTCATATGTCATTCCAATAGCCCCATTGTAAGTGGGATAAGTATCACCATAGCTTGGATATAATAGATCAAAGACCTCTTTTGTAAAATAAAGCCAATTATTTTCATCAAAATATTCCGAATGATTTTTCCCAATCATTGTTTGCAGTTCTCTTTGCCAATCTGTTATGTAGTCATGAAAAGGTTCAGCTGCTGGGGCAAAAAAATATGGGCTATTTACACCCTGTTCATGAAAATCAACATGTATTTGAGGAAGCCATTCATTATATAATTTAATTCTAGATTGAGATTCAACTTGTACTTGCCAAGCCCAATCTCTATTTAAATCAAAATAATAATGATTTGTTCGACCACCAGGCCAAGGTTCCATATGTTCAATAGATAGCGGATCTGGGTCAGGCCACCTATTAGCTGTCATTCTAAACCAATTTGTGTACCTGTCTCTACCATCAGGATTAATACAGGGATCAATAATTACAACCGTATTTTTTAGCCAGTCTTGAGTCTTTTTATTATTTTTATCAGCTAAAGTATAAAGGGTTTTCATCGCAGCTTCAGTTGAGTTTGCTTCATTTCCGTGAACATTGTAACTCAACCAAACAATACCTACTTTTTTATCAGATATTTCACCTTTAATAATGCCCGCTCTCTTCAAGTTATCCGTGCGAATATCTTCAATCATTTCCATGTTTTCTTCACTTGAGATTACAGCTACTAACAAAGGACGTCCTTCATATGTCTTACCATAAGAAATCAATTTTACATTTGATGAAGCATTTGAGACATGATTAAAATATGATACAACTTTATGATGAAAAGTAAAATTTTCTCCAAGTTCATAACCAAGAAAAGTAGCTGGAGATTTAATTGTTTCACCAAAAAGAGATGAAAAAATTAAAAGAATGCTAAATATTATTTTATACATTAATAGTCCTCAAATATCTCATGTAAGAAATTATGAAAGTAAAATATTTATCAGAAATAAAATTAGAGGCTTTTCATTAAGTTTTTTTTGATAATAAATGATGCCGTTAATAAGCCTGAAAAAAGCGCACTTGTAAGACCAACAGTCGTTATATCTTGACCTGTCAAAAATAAATTCTTGACTTCAGATCTTGGTCTTATCCAATCCTGTCTAAATCTTTTAGAGGAATGGTCTAAGCCGTACATCTCACCTTTTGGATAATGAGCCATATCTCTAACTGATAGAGGTGTTGATAATTCATAATAATCCATAGCTTTTTCAATCTCTGGTACATGCTTATAAACTACTTCTAATATTTTTTTAGACATTGTCTCTTTAAATTTTTCATATGATTCACCACGTTTTTTCCATGGTTTTCCTTCCCATTCTTTATACCAATCCCATTTACCAAGTGTTATAGCTTCCATCGTAGCACAACCTGGATGATTTTTATTCCAATCAGGGTCTTTAGCAGATGGAAATGATACATAAACTACAGGAAATTCACCATTAGGATCAGATTGGTAATTAATAACATTTTGGTCGTGATCATATCCAGGGTAAATCCAAAGATTTGTCGTTTTAAGATTTAACTCTTCTGCTGTTTTATTTAAACCAATATATAGGCAAATGTAACTTTCTGTTGGTTTAACTTTATTTAATTGTGATATTTGTTTATCATTCTTTGAATAGTTTCTCAAAAAAGTCTTAATCGTGTTAACAAGCCCCGCACTACTTACAACTTTATTAGCCATTAGTTCATCACCATTTTTAAGTCTAACGCCTATTGCTTTATTTCGTTTAACAATAATCTCATTTACATCAGCATTTACAACGACTTTCCCTCCTAAAGACTCTATGAAATCTGTAGTATGCTCAGCGATCATTCTGGAGCCCCCAATAGGATAATTTGCACCATCTAAATAGTGACGCGCTACCATTGCATGCATAGCAAAGCTACTTCGCTTTGGAGGAAGTCCATAGTCACCCCACTGTCCACAGAGAACACTTTTAAGTTTTTTATTATTTGTTAATTCATCTAGAACATCATTGGTTGTTTTATCAGAGTTTTTAAAAAAACTTTTTGTCATTTTTTTACCAACTAATAGGTATAACCATTTAGGTAAAAGCTTACTTGCAAAGAATTTTTTACTATTTTTTGATTGTACACCAAGAAGACGAATATAATTAGTAATGGCTAATTTTTCTTCTGGAAAATATTCTGATAATT
>TARA_B110000495_G_scaffold51115_1_pt1 | contig 18673 bp, 16 predicted proteins | sample TARA_B110000495 | Tara Oceans TARA_B110000495 (sample SAMEA4398219) | marine metagenome | biome: Polar Biome; feature: [MES] marine water layer (ENVO:01000295) within the mesopelagic zone...; material: water (ENVO:00002006), including particulate matter (ENVO:01000060) such as...... | reverse complement strand
AATTACGTCGCCTGATTCGGAGCGATACCACCCGAATGTGCCAAGTTGGCGGGGTGGTCAATTTGACCGTGCCGAAGGTGCACAACCGAGTCTCCTCTGCGTGCAATGTCCAGATTATGGGTCACTAAAACGATTGTAAGGCCTTCTACATGGAGCGAACTGAGGACGTCGAGAATTTCGTTCCCTGTTGCTTCATCAAGATTGCCTGTTGGCTCATCAGCAAGAAGAACACTAGGTTCATTAATAAGCGCACGCGCGATTGCAACCCTTTGCCGTTCTCCGCCAGAGAGTTCACGTGGACGGTGGGAAAGTCGGTGCCCTAGCCCAAATTGTTCTAACAGTTGGGTTCCACGAGTTCGAGATTTTTCAGTTGCATTACCAAATCCCCCAATCATTGCCGGCAGAACAGTATTTTCAAGAACAGTAAGTTCTGGGAGCAAATGGTAAAACTGGAATACAAAACCAATATCGGAATTTCGATATTGGTTGATTCGTCTATTGGTTTGTTCCCAAATCGATTCACCTTTGAACAGTACTGAGCCGCCATCAATTTTATCTGGCCGATCCAGACCACCAAGTAAATGCAATGCTGTCGATTTTCCTGAGCCGCTCGATCCAAGAATAGTAACCCACTCGCCTTCGTGCACCTGAAGGGAAGCATCACGCAAGACCGGTACACTCGCACGGCCTAATTGATACGTTTTCTTAAGGCGTATACCCTCAAGTATCAGGTTACTCATGACGTAGCGCCTTAACTGGGTCTGTGTCAGCTGCTTTTGCTGCTGGAATAACTGCACCAATAAGACAAAACAAAATTGCTCCGAAGGCAGTAACAATACTCGATGGCCAGTCGACATTATTCGGGATGATAGAGAAGTAATACACAGATGCATCCCAGATAACTAAGCCGCCAATCGATTTAATAAACAGCACAAGGGCACCTATTCCAGCGAAGGTAGCAAAGCCCAGAATTCCAAGCACAATTGGGAGCATTTGCCCACCTCTAGATTTTGCAATTGTGAGGATAGTAATGCCACCAGCTATCGCAAATGCAGCAATGGCCATTCCGAGTGGTGGGTTCCCCATCGCATCATGAATTTCATTGATATTCTTCGTAATGAGCCATCCAACAAGTAAGCCAAGGGCAGAACCTAACACGCCAATCACCAGACTGTACTGCAAGAAAATCCAAACGATGCTTCCTCGAGAAGCGCCTATGCTTCGAAGAATTCCAATGTCGCGAGTTTTTTCATAGACGATAGACCAGAAGATTGAAAGAATGAGTGCGGCAACTACAAGGTATACGATTGAAAATAATGTTCGCATTAACTCACGTTCTTTTTCAACCGGACCAGTGAAACTTCTTTGTTGTTCTTCCCATGTGTGAATGGTCAGACCTGGGTTACTTCTAGAAGGTGGCATAACCGTTGTGTCGAATGGCATACCTGCAATAAACTGGTCGTAGATGTTTTCCACGATGATTTCAAGTTCGTCTGCAGAGAGCCCTGCTACGCCACGTATAAGAATACTTGTAGCTTTCGCAGGATCAACACCTACTATTTCTGTTGGATCATCTTCGTCGACAATTTGCGCTTCGTCTAAATGTAACAATTTTTGCGCTGTGTGGATTGGCACAAAAATACGTGATTCATCAATCATAAAAACGCCGGATTGAAATTCATTTACAAAGGGAAGAATGACAGATTCAGGTTCGATTACCCCGCCCTCAGAATCTACTGGCAACATAGTTAGCGTTCCATCAAACCGTGGGAGCCACCAATAATCATGCCGAACAACTTTATAGGTGCCGTCTTTTTGACGCTCGTTGCCTTCAGAAACATGCAATCCAGAAACAATGCCGTCTCTTCCATTCTGCATGAGCGTCAAGCCTTGCGCAAGTATGGCATCTGGATTTCCAAGGCGTTCATCTAAAGCAAGAGTACGTGACCATTGCTCGTCGCTCATGATTTGTTGTACAGCAGTCCAGAGACCTACATCTTCGTAGTTCAGCGCGCTCGAAGCGCTATTCGCAACTTCAACTAGTTCGTTCCAATCATCATCTTGCATTTCATCGCGGAGGAGTTCTTGGTTTTCTGTTATTACATCAAGCAATAACCAGTCACGTTGATTCTCAGTGGGAGTTTTCCATTGCAGTGATGAATCGTAGGAAGTGACTTTTGCAAACGAAATTGGTTCGATACCCCAAACTTGCACAGTTTCACTTTGCTTTGCTTCGGACTCGGGGTACGGCATCCGTAACAAGCCCCAACCATCTACTATTGGCGTGGCTGCGAGAACGTTGGAATTTTCTTCTAACTGTGCTATGAGTTCATCGTAATGAGGAAGTCCCGAAATACCGTATGTCACGATGACGTCGCCCATTAGTGTGCGTCCAGATGATTGCACCATGTGCAAGAAGCCCGACATGACAGATACGACGACTATGACCAATGCAACACAAAGTGCTACAGCCAATACCGCGATAAGCGGGATGACCCTGCTGGTCAGGTACTTTGTTGTAAGAAGGAGTTGGTACACAAGGTGTGCATCGTACAACGGAGCAGTGGCTGTGTTGTGCATGAAATACGAAATGTGTCCTCATCGTACTGTGGCATTTTGAGAAATCACAGCCTCGTAAGTGTTGAGGCAGACGCCTACGAGTACTATATGTATCGATGGAAATGGCATCAGACATTATTGGAGTAGTCGTAGGGGTATCCCTATTCCTTTGGATTGGAGTTGGATTTCGGTTGTGGTCGATGGCTAAGACAAAATCAACAATTCGCGAAGGTCTAACGCTACCCACGCCAGAAAACACAACCGTGAGCATCATCGTTCCTGCCCACAACGAGGAGCGCGTAATTGATAGGTGTGCCACTTCGTTACGCAATCAATCTTTTACGGCTATTCAAATCATTTTTGTTCTTGATAGGTGCACTGACAGTACATTAGCAATTTTGCAAAAGCATGCAGAAGAAGACTCGCGGATTTGCCTTATAGAAAACGGAAGTTGCCCTGAAGATTGGGCAGGTAAATGTAACGCAGCTAAAGTTGGAGCACAGCAAGCAACAGGGGATTGGCTTCTGTTCACAGACGCAGATACGAAATTCGATAGAGAACTTGTTCAGTGCGCTGTGGCATCAGCCATCAAGCGTGGGGCCGCGCTTTTAAGTGTTTTAAGTTCACTTACAATTACGAAATATTTTGAAAAATTTGTTCAGCCAATTGCTGGAACATTCCTAGTACGTCAATTCCCCATCGATAAGATTAATAGAGAGCGCCGCTCTAGACCATTCGCAAATGGACAATTCATGCTTTTTTCTAGAGAAGTGTACGAGTCGATTGGCGGTCACGATTCCGTGAAGGACGATCTTCTAGAAGATATTGCAATCGCAAGAGTCGTACATAACAATGGCGGTAGAGTGCAAATGCTGTTCGCAGAGGGCATGTTGAAGTGCTCCATGTATCCGAATTTTGAAGCGTTTCGTCGAGGGTGGAAACGAATCTACATTGAAGCGAGTTCACGAAATGTAAATCGTTTAATACGTAGCGGAATACTTGCAATTATTGTTTCGCTATTGCTTCCTGCTGCAGGTGTTGCGGGCATTCTCATTGGCGAAGAAGTATCGCCATTACTTTTTTGGGTTTCCATCGCATCCCTAGTAGCGATGGTAGTTGTCGTAGGCTGGCTGTATTCGATTAATAGCGCGCCAGTCGTTTTTGCTATTTTTGCGCCGATTGGCGGGCTCGTTGTAGCCATACTTTTCTTTGAATCTGCACATATGCTTAAAAATCGTACCCCTATTTCTTGGGGTGGACGTGAATATATTCTGGAGCCAAGACCCTAATGCGTATTTTGTTAACCAACGACGACGGCATTCGTGCCCCAGGAATTATTGCTTTGCATACAGCACTTGAAGGTTTAGGAGAGTGTGTTGTTTTTGCTCCAGAAACAGTACAGTCTGCGATGAGCCATGGCATTACGTACACCAAGCCATTGATGGTGCAGAACGTGGATGTGACCGAAACTATGTCTGGAACATCTATTGATGGCAGGCCAGCAGATTGCGTCAAACTTGCTCTTAGGACTCTGTGGGAGGAACGTTTTGGTGCTGGGACAAAACCAGACATTACCATCAGCGGAATGAATAGCGGCGCTAATGTTGGAATCAATATTATTTATTCCGGCACAGTAGCAGCGGCAATCGAATCTGCATTTCTCGGTGTACCCGCTATTGCAGTAAGTTTGTATTTAGATAATAGAGAATCGGTTTGTTACGATCGCGCTGCTGAGATGGCAAGAACGGTTATAGACAGAGTACTTGAACATGCACTTGAACCGCACGATGTCATCAACATTAATATTCCCGTGTGCGAATGCCCTGATGCCACTATGCCCGATATTAAAGTTGTTGATATGAATGCTGCAGGTGATCTTGGACATTACGACAAGCGGCAGTCGCCAGACGGCAGAACATATTACTGGGCAGCTGGAAACGGGATGTCATTTGCACACACTGCATCTGGCAGTGATGTTGAAGCATTGAAACAACAGTACATTACAGTGACACCTCTAGATTACGTTATGACGAACACGTCGAGTATGGGGATTTGGAAAGAACGGCTCGAGTAGATATTATTTTGCAAAAGTAATATGAATAGAAATTAAAATGGTTTCATCATCTTCTAATGAATCAATCTGTTCCCCTGAAGCTCGCCATCTGTATAAGCTCGCAATTAATGACCCGTCAATAGATGGACTCCCAGTGCTGTAAACAATAATTACATCAGTAGGTTTGCCCTTCTTGTTGATGAGCAAATCCGCAACTAAATCACTTGGCGCATTGGTCACGAGTTGATTGGCAGTAAAGGAGGGTCGGCGAGGGCGGAGCACTATTCCTTTTGCAGCGAGGGGCTTGCCAGACTTCCATTGTTCTGGAGTTATTTTAATCGTCGAGGTTGCAGACGAATCTCTATCTGACGCAACGCCTTCCTGTTCGACTTTTTCCTTGGTCTCTGGTGCTGGATTGGGTTGCGTCTCGTGTACCAGAGCAACTGTGCTCTCAATTCTGTCTGGTTGCACTTCTATTTCTCTGCTTGGCACAGAGATTTCTATTCCTTGCAGCGCCTCGAGCAATTCTTTAGAGAGTTGAGAAATGGGCTCTGCTAAATTCTTCGCAATATCAATTGCTAATTGTGCTGGGGTGGGCGTTGCTATTGCAACTTCTGCTTGCATTTCTGCTTGCTCAACTTCAGCAAAACGAGCCCGCTGTTCTTCGTACTCCTCGTACCCAAGCCATGTCAGAGTCGCCTCTTCCGATTTATCGATACCAAGTGCAACGCTCTCGTCTTCAACTGGAGGAGTATCTAAATGTGTTGCTTTGGTCGCCGGAAGGTGCGCCATGTTCTCTTTGTTTGCATAGATAACGGGGATAAAAATTGTGTGCAGTGCAATCGAGCCAAGTAATGCAAGAGGTAAAGCAGCTGATTCACGGAAGCTCATGTTCGTTTTCCGTTTGTTTCGGAGCGCCGACAAAAAAGATTTCTAGCCCTTCTCTGCGTAATGCGTCCCATGTGCCAGTTAACAGTGGCCCGCGATCAGTAATAGCATTCCCATCTTCGACTACAAGGTATATTGCTGCATCAGGCGACTCAACTAATTGTTCTCGAACGGCAGAAGCTATGTTCTCGATAGGAACAACTATGCTGTTTACGTAGATGTTTCCATCAATAGCAATTGTGACTGAAATTGAAGGGCGTACTTCTGCGGGTGTGCCCGAAACATATGACTCAAGGGGTACAGGTAATACTTCTACCCGCACCATGAGTACCATTGCATAGATAAAAAAAGTTAACAATAAAAAGACGACATCGATGAGGGGCATCATCTCAATACGTGCTTCATGCTCACTGCGACGAATGGGCCGCATGAGTTATTCTTCGAAAGTCAGGCTTGCAAGCGCAACCATTGTGTTCTCGATAAATTCGAACACTTGGTCAAGCCCTGTAGCAAGCATCGTTGACCAGATGGCATCTGAAATGTTACATATAATCATGCGCCGATTTTTTGCTTGTAGGAGTTTTTTGATTTCAATGAGGGCGCCAAGATTTGACGAATTTAAATTGGATACTTTTTGCAAATCGATGATGACTTCAGGTGCATTCCCATCGCTTTTAATTTGAGCGAGCAGAGTGTCGGTATCTTCCGAGAATTCTGGTTCGTCGAGAAGTTCCATAATTACAATATCATCGTTCCACTGATTTAAAGTCATAACTACAAGGATACCTTATTTAGTTGTCTATAGATTTACATTGAAGCTGGAATTTCAGCTTCAACCTCTTCATCCATGCCCTCGACCTTTGCAGCTGCAATAAGTCGGTCGCCATCTTTCAGGTTCACCACGCGTACGCCCTTGGTATTTCGACCAATTGTGCGGATGTCGTTTGCGGAGATGCGTACAAGCATACCGTTTGCTGTTATGAACATGAGGCTGTCGCTGTCTCGGACGGCACGAATATCCGCGACAAGGCCATTTCTATCGCCTGTTTTGATATCTCGTCTGCCTTTGCCACCCCTAGATTGTGCTCGAGTGGTGCCATCTTCACTCCGCACAAGGTAGTCAAGCATAGGAGTACGTTTTCCGTACCCATTTTCTGTCATCGTCATTAGGTCCGCGTCATCTTCTGCGAGTACAGCGCCCACTACTCGGTCGCCTTCAGCAAGGTTGATACCCTTAACGCCGGCTGCAGTACGTCCCATGAGACGTGCGTCTGTTTCAACAAAACGTATAGACATGCCTTGGGATGTTCCCATGAGAACATGTGCTTCACCGTCGGTTTTGATGACATCCACAAGTGAATCATCGTCGTTCAAACGGATAGCATGGATACCAGAACGGTTTACGTTTCTGTATTCAGATAGCGCTGTTCGTTTCACGCGACCTTTGGATGTTGCAAACACAAGGTTGTCAGGACACGTGTCAAAATCTTTGATGTTTCTGAAAGTGACAATATTCTCGCCCGCTTTCAGTTGCAGCAAGTTCACGATTGCGCGTCCACGGCTTGTACGAGTAGCTTCAGGAATTTGGTACACCTTCAGCTTGAAAACACGCCCAGTGTCTGTGAAGCACAATAAGTCATCATGCGTAGAGGCAACAAAAATATGCTCAATAAAGTCGCCGTCTTTTGTTTCGCCGCCTTTAATACCACGCCCGCCTCGACCTTGTTCTCGGAATGTATCAATTGGTAACCGTTTCACGTAGCCTTGATGCGAAATAGTAACGCAGACCTCGTGCTCTGGAATAAGAGCGCCGTAATCGTAGCCCTCATCTTCGCCTTCAATAAACCCAGTCAACCTGTCTGTTGCGTATTTTTCTTTCAGCTCTACGCAATCTTCACGAATCATATGCAGCACACGCTGTTCGTCTGCAAGAATTGCGCTGTAGAAATCGATTTTCTCAAGCAGTTCAGAATATTCACCTGTGAGTTTTTCAATTTCTAATCCAACAAGTTGAATAAGGCGGAGTGCGCCAATTGAGTCCGCTTGTAATTTTGAAAGTGAAACGCCATCTTTTGCAGCTTCAATAAGCCGCTTGGCGATGAACTTTGAATACTCATGCGTTTCAGGAATACAGAACCGGCGTTCCATAAGTTTATCAATCGCCTCGTCGCGTGTTTGGCTTCCGCGGATGAGCGCTATGACTTCATCAATATCACAAACTGCGTAAATTAAACCCTCAAGTCTGTGTGCAGCTCTTCTTGCTTCTCTAAGTAAGAACTCAGTTCTACGACGAATAACTTCTTGCCTGTGACCTACCCAACAATCGATCAGACTGCGAATGCCAAGAGTTTGCGGGCGACCATTTACTAATGCAATGTTGATTACTGAAACAGTAGATTGCAATGGTGTGAATTTGAACAATTGTCGTTCAACAACGTCTGGGTCTGCACCGCGCTTTAAGTAAACAACAATTCGGGTGCGCCACTTTTTCCCCGAGAAGTTTTTGATGTCTGAAATATCAGTAATGCGACCATTCTTTGCACAGTCAACTATTTTTTCGATCAAGTTGTTCTGGACAAGTTGGTATGGGATTTCATCAATGACAATCGCTTCGCGCTTGCCTATAGTTTCGTGGTGGACTCGACCCCGAACTTGCAAACGGCCTCGACCAGTTGCGTAAGCTTCTGCGAGTCCTTGTTTGCCCACAACCACACCACCAGTTGGAAAATCTGGTCCTGGAACGATAGCAAGCAAGTCATGTAGTTCAATTTCTGGATTGTCTATTGTTGCAACAATTGCATCGCAAATCTCACCCACGTTATGCGGAGGCATAGAGCAAGACATACCAACTGCGATACCGCTCGAGCCGTTTACAAGAAGGTTAGGAAACTTTCCTGGAAGAACAGTCGGTTCGAACCGAGTTTCATCGTAATTTGGTTTGAAGTCAACTGTGTCGAGTTTAATGTCATCAAGCATCGCAACCGAGGCGTGGGTCATTCGCGCTTCGGTGTACCGCATTGCCGCAGGTGGGTCACCATCGATGGAACCAAAGTTGCCTTGCTTGTCGATAAGCATGACTCGCATTTTCCAATTCTGTCCCATATGAACTAGCGTTGGATAGATAACGGCTTCACCATGCGGGTGGTAGTTACCCGAAGTATCGCCAGCAATTTTGGCACATTTTCTGTGCTTACGACCCGGCGACAAATTCAAGTCATGCATCGCTACAAGAATTCGGCGTTGCGAAGGTTTCAGACCATCCCGAACATCTGGTAACGCACGATCCATGATCGTAGACATGGCGTATGTAAGATAACTATCGTGCAACTCTCGTTCAATAAGTTGATCTTTAACAGCACCTATGTTTGGTGGCGTTTTGTCCCCGGGTGAATCATCTGGGGTATCGGAATTTTGTTTTGGGGTATCGCTCATCTGTCTCTTTTGCAGATGGGTATTGTACGTGAATACGTTCCCTCTCGCATGCAATATAGAGTGTTACTGAGTACTCTTAAGCAGGAATAAATATTCGGTATTTCCCGCGCCTTTCTTACTCGATTTTTTCCCTTTGATAGGCGAAATCGTTTCGTGCAAAATCTCAAGTTGCAGTTCTTCGCATAAGGTACGAGTTCGTTCGAGAACACGAGCAACGGCACCTTCGCTCAGCCCAGAAGCAACAGATTCAACATGTTTTTCCTCTTTAGAGAGCTCGTAGTGTGGTTTTATCAGCGTTATGATGTGCCCCGAAGAAAGCCAGGAACAACATGCGGGTAATGCTAGCCGTTGGGGGGTCCAGCCTAAGTCCATAACGACAAGGTCAACACTTTTTGGTGGTTCAACATGCAGCGCATTTGTCCGCTCAAGCGTTGTGACTCTCTCGTCACTTCGCAACTTCCATGCGAGTGTTCCGTAGCCAGTATCAACAGAGAACACATGCGAAGCCCCGCGTTGCAAAAGGCAATCGGTAAACCCACCAACGTTGCATCCTAAATCAGCGCAGAGTAATTCAGTCACGTCAAAATTACTTGTTTGAAGTGCGTGTTCAAGTTTTAGACCCGCGCGAGAAACAAAAGGGGATTCAGGCACGTGTTTCTTCTACCCCTACAAGTGCAACACCTGAGGAATTCGCAGCATGAATGACTGCTGGTGCGTCAAGTAAAATCACACGACCACTTCCAACAGCAATACAGGTACAGCCTGCAGCAGAAACCTGCGAGATAGTATTTACGCCAATCGAGGGTACATCCGCTCGCATATCGTGGTCATCTGCAGCTGTTTTAAGTAAAGTCCATCCATTTTTTTTACAAAGTGAACCTGCACGAGCAATGAGGGCTTCGGTGCCTTCAATCGCTTCTACTGCAAGTACATCACCATTACGAACAGCAATGCATTGACCGATATGCAACGACGCGCTTTGGGTGAGCAGTGGCCAACCGAAGGCAATGTCTGCGGCTTGCATAGTTGATGGCTGCACTGTTCCAAGTGTGCCAGACTGTGCAAGGTGTTCTGGAATATGTGTTGTAGAATCGATGAGAGTTACTCCTGATTTATACAGTTCATCGGCAATGGCTGCAAGGACTGTAGCATCACGACGATCATGGCGTAGGCGTCTATACCAAAGTAGTAAACTTGTAAGGTCTGGCATGAGCCTAAGAACGCTGAAGTGGCGATGCATGACTGTTTTGCCTACACCGCCAACCATGACGGTATCTTCTGCTCCCCAGCGCTTTAACAATCGAATCCAGCGGCCAACTTTGGCTATCCCCGCGATAGAGAATTCATCGCAAACTCCAGGAAGTTCGGGAACGTACTGGTCCCGAAGTCCAACGCAACACACGCGAAAGCCCGCTTTTTTTGCGCTATTGGCAACGATAACAGGCAGGATTCCATTTCCAGCAATCATGCCAAGGATGGGTTTTGGTGAACTCATACGTCGCCATCCTCTTTAGAGTGCATTGGCAAAATATCTTCTGGAGATAGAGTGACACCTTCATTCGATGAAACATACTTCAGTACTTTTGTTGGGCACGGGTCGACAAATAAAAGCGAGCGTAGGGCAGGGCGAATAAACTTTTGTTGGATTCCATGTTCAAGTAAATCCATGAGTGGGTCAAAGTACCCTTGAATATTCACAATACCAATTTGCTTTTGATGGTCTCCAAGTTGCCTGCCAACGAGTACTTCAAAAAATTCCTCGTACGTGCCAATGCCGCCTGGGAGAACAAGAAATGCATCGCTTCGTTCCATCATGATGGTTCGTCGCTCTTGCATGGTATCTACAACTATAAGTTCATCACAGGATTCATTTGCTTGTTCATGCTTAACAAGTTTATGAGTAATCACGCCAACTACTTGTGCGCCACTTGCAGCAGCACTAGATGCTACTTCTCCCATAAGCCCAATGCGACCTCCGCCGTAGACGAGTGTTTGCTTGTTAGCAGCGATACCCTTACCAATGATGTTTGCAGCATCATGATATGGCTCTGACAAGTCAGTAGACGAACCGCAGTAAACAGCTATTGCTTTCCTCATTTTCCTCGAGCCTTTTCAATAGCATGTAACACTTGTGAAACCGTATAGAAATCGCCACGAAACACTTCGTTGCCATCTGGGCCAAGTACGATGAGTAAGGGAATTCCTAGTCCAACTTTATGTAAAAGCGCTTTTCCAGAGGCATTGTTGCCTGTCAAATCTACTTTTATTGCTGTTACATCTTCTGCTTCAAACGCAGCAACTACCTTACTATTATGAAGCACAGTGCTTTCTAATGCTTTGCAGTTTAAACACCATTCGGCAGTGAATTCAATGACTACTACATCCCCATCGGCAAGACTTTCTTCTAACACTTCAGGCGTATAGTATTTCCATTCAATTGGTCCAGGATCAGTCAAGATTACTCCCCCGTACGATGCTGCAACTACGATACATATACCAGTAGAGGTGAATATAAATTTCGCTGCACCATTGGTTGCAATTTTAAGAGTCCGCCATGCGAGCCATACGCCGGAAGCTGCAACACACGCTGCTACAAACCAAAGATATATTCGCGATGGTGGCGCGCCTTCTTGTTGCAACATGCCACTGAGCCCAACTCCAAAAAAGTACACAGCAGCAGCAAGCATAAACAATCCCATTACTTGCTTGACCACTTCGCTAGCAGCTCCAGCGCGAGGCATTTTTTCAACAAGTTTTGGGAATGCAGCAAGTACAAGATACGGCACCGCCATTCCAAACCCAATTGCCCCAAACACTGTAAGGGTGAGCGAGGGCTCTTGTTTAGCAGCCCAGAGTGCAGCTGCTCCCATAAATGGAGCTGTGCATGGAGTGGACAGAACCGCTGTCATAATTCCAAACATAAACGAGCCGTACCATGAATCTTGTTTCGGATTTACTGCATATACAAAGCGGGGAAGTCGAATTGAGAAAAGACCACCCATTCCAATTGCCATAATGCCGATGAAAAGTCCTAATACGATAGTGAACGCGGGGTATTGAAAGAGTTGATTGATAGCAGTGAAGCCACTTACTAGCGCAATTGCAGCACCCAGTCCTACCCATAGTGCCATGACACCGAGCATCATCCAAATTCCTAGAAAAAATGTTTTCCTTCTGTTGCCTGCATGGGCGCTTAGACCCATAATTTTAATTGGAATAACCGGCAAGACGCATGGTGTGAGGTTCAGTAAAAAGCCGCCGCCCATCGCAACTACAAGTAACAAGAGAAATCCGAACAAACCATCTGGGTTAATCGTGAATTCAATAGCAAAAACATCAAACCTAATTTCTTCAGCCGGTGCTGAAACACCAGCATGTATATCTTGAAACACACCACGATCAAAACTTTGAAAAGTTTCGGTTGGTGTAATAATAGTTGCACTTGACGATGGTTCTATAATTTCAATCGCAACAGAAATACCGTATGTATCCCAAGACGACCCGGAATCCGGTTGCGGAGTTGGTCGCAAACAGGAAGTGTCGTCGCACGATTGAAAGATTGGCTTGATGATAAATGAAGTTGTCCCTATTGGCGCGTCCGCATCAATTGTAATTGGTACATAAATCACAGCGATTTCTTCAAAGACTGCGTAGTCAACTGGGGTTCCTACAAAACCGACTTCAACAAGAACAGGTTTCGGCCATTGCGTAAATCCCTCATGTATAGAGAGGGGAGAATCTTCTGGGAGTTCAAATACAAGCTCGGTTGCAATGTAATCTTCAGGGTCCCCAAGTTCTTCTGGTACCACCGGATCATTCGTGTGCGTGTGCCAATGGTCCTCATGATCAAGGACTACAGCAAGGACAATATCTCCGCCAGGTTTTGCTTGTTTTTGAGAGACTTCGACAGAAACGGTTACTTTTGAACGAGAATCACGAAAATTACCAGGTTGTGCTAAGAGGCTGTTGGCGGGAAATAGCCATAATAAGCCTATAGAGAGTGATTTTAAAGAATTCAGTTGCATTGCGGTAATCCTATTCTATTGGGGAGAGTTGCGTTTTAGGCGGGCTGAGAATACCCTGTACCGTTTCCAGTCGTCGGCGTAGACGGCACAGCAAGTATGAGGAGTGATGTAATGGTCCAACGTAGGACTTTACAACTAATTTCCAGTTATGACTGCTAATTGCAGTCATCCCCTGGCCTTGGACCTTCCCCTAAGCGGATGCAAGCATCCCTACGGAGGTTCAGTCTTTATGTAAGCATTTTTGTCTTACATTTCGACAAGTGCAACGGCACTTTTGACTGTAAAAAGTCAGCCACGGGTACGCGAAGCGTCCCGTTTTTTTATTGATACGTATAACCCAAAAACCAAACAACTCAACAACACAAATAGGCAGAGAACATGAACAAAGAAACATTAGAAATTATCGATACAATCGCAAAGCAGCGCAAGATTGAAAAAACAATCATCATTGCTGACCTTGAACAAGCTATGGTGAGTGCTGCTCGAAAGCACTTTAACTCTCTTGACACAGAAGAGTTTTCTTGCAACATGGATCTTATGACTGGCGAGATTTGTATATGGCGGCACCTTGATGAAGGCGCAGTTGAAGTTCCTCTCGCAGAACTGGGCAGAATTCCAGCGCAAACTTTTAAACAAGTAATGATTCAACGCTTCCGTGAGGATGAACGCGTAGGCATTTACGATGAATACATTGATAAAGCTAGCGAACTTACAACAGGCGTGTGTAGTAGATACGAAGGCGGCTCACTTATTGTCCAACTTGATAAGTTAGGCAGAGTTGAAGGATTTATGCCACGTTCTGAGCAAATTCCAGGAGAACAATTTCGTCCGGGTGACCGAGTTCGCTGTTTTATCCTTGATGTTCGTGATACTGGAAGCCAAGTCAAAATTGTTCTTTCCAGAAGCCACCCAGATTTCATTCGCAGGTTATTCGAAGCAGAAGTTCCGGAAGTACAAGAGCACGTTATTGAAATTCATGCGATGTCACGAGAGCCAGGCTTTAGGACTAAAATCGCAGTGACTTCCAACGATTCAAAAGTGGACCCAGTTGGCGCGTGCGTTGGTGTTCGCGGCAGCAGAATCCGAAACATTGTTGAAGAACTTGGTGGAGAAAAAATTGACATCGTTCGCTGGAACGAATCAAGCCAAGTACTTATATCGAATGCATTAAAACCTGCGGAAGTAGACGAAGTAAGCCTTTGCTTCGAACTTGGTCGCGCAACTATTATTGTACGAGATGACCAATTATCATTGGCAATTGGCCGGCGTGGTCAGAATGTTCGACTTGCCGCTCGCTTGACTGGATGGGATATTGATATTCTGACTCCGGAAGAATACCAAAAAGGTCTTGAAATTCTTTGGGACGCTCTTAAGCCTATCGAAGGTGTTTCAGAAGAAATGCTTGACCGTATGGCTGCAATGGGAATCATCAGCATCTTTGATGTCGAAGAAATTGGTAGGAATGTTTTAGAAGAAGATTTAGAATTCCCTAAACATTTAGCAGACAGCTGCATCGAATGTTCCGTTATTCGCTCGAAAGAAGTGACCGCTGAGCAAGAAGAAGCGAAACGGCTTGATGAAGTGAAACGAACAGAAGATGAAGCAGCTGCTTCAGCTGTTCTTGACGCAGCAACAGACGATGCTTCAGAAGCTGCGGCGGATTCGATCCTCGATTTTTCAAGCGATGATGATACGCAAGCAGAAGATGTGTCAGTGGCAGTAGTAGAAGAAACAACCGAAACGACAGAAGAAACAAGCGACTAATCACAATAAGTGATTACGGAGATTACACGTGGCTAAAAAAGCAGTGAAAACAAGAGTTCATCATCTCGCCAAGAAGATTGGTGTAGAGTCGAAAGACATTGTCGCTAAATGTAAAAGCGAAGGCATCCCTGGTATCACAACATACCAGTCTGCGATCTCTGCAGGTCTACAAGCAACAATTGTAGAGTGGTTTAGCGAAGTAGAAGACAAAGCCAGTTCTTCTGCAATTGAAACTGCTGCCAAAGTTGATGTAACCAAGGTGAAGGCACGAGCGAAAAAGAAAACAAAAAAGAAAGTTCCAACGATAGCCGATTCGCCAGTCGCAAGTGCTTCTGGTACTGCTTCAGTAGAAGGTCAAAAAGATGCGAAGCAAGGGGTTACACCCTTGGGTCGTACGATGGACGCGCCAGTAAAAGCAAAAATGGCTGGGCCGCGGGTTATTCGAATCGAAAAACCTGAACCAGAAACAAAACCTAAACCAAGGCAACCCCGGCGTCAGCCAGGTGGGCAATCTCCAAGAGGTGGAGCAGGTGTAGGAATTCCGCAGCAAATGCCGCCACCCCAGCAAGATGACAAAGGTAATCGTCGGAACAAACGACGAACAACAAATCAAGCCGCTCCTCGGCAGGGCGAACGTGGGTCACGGAATCCAAGTCCGGTGCAAGGCAAGCCAGATTCAAACTGGAGAAAACAAGATCTTCTCGAACGAGAAAACAGGTTGCGTAGAAGTGGTGGCTTCTTTAGGCAAGCTCGTAGGGATAGCCAAAAGAGAACCGATCAGCCAGCATCTAAAGCAAAAACACTGAAACAAACAGGCGGTTCAATTGATATTACTGAACCAATTTCAATCAAAGCACTTTCAGCAGCGACTGGAGTCAAGGCGAAAGACATCTTGAAAAAATTGTTGCTCAATGAAATTATGGCAACAGTAAACGACACTATCGATACAGATCAAGCTCTTGAGATGATGCTTGGTTGGGGAATTGATCTAAATGTTATTGCCGAGAAAACAGCGGAAGAACAAATTGTTGAATCATTTACATCCCGCGAATATGTAGATGAGCAACCGCGTTCGCCTGTCGTAACAATTTTAGGCCATGTTGATCATGGTAAAACGTCTCTTCTCGACCGCATTCGGTCCGCAAACGTTGCCGATGGTGAAGCTGGCGGAATTACCCAAGCAACAAGTGCATTTAGAGTTCCAGTAAAAGCGGGTGATGTTGACAGGTTAGTTACGTTCATCGACACTCCTGGTCACGAAGCATTTACAGAAATGCGTTCACGTGGAGCTAAAGTTACAGACATAGTTGTCCTTGTAGTTGCTGCAGATGACGGTGTAATGCCACAAACTATCGAATCAATAAACCACTCCAAGAGTGCTGGCGTGCCAATTGTTGTAGCGCTCAATAAGATCGATAAACAAAATGCCACCGAAGAAAATATCCAGCGAATTTTTGGTCAACTTGCTGAACATGAACTAAATCCAGTTGACTGGGGCGGATCAACAGAAGTGGTCCGAACAAGCGCTATAGAAAACACCGGAATTCAGGACCTTCTTGAAATCCTGGATTATCAAGCGGAGTTACTCGAATTGAAAGCTGATTTTGGCGGCAGCGCTGAAGGAACAGTAATTGAAGCCCACGTAGCGGAAGGCCGTGGTCCAGTTGCAAGTGTACTAGTACAAGAAGGCGTGTTGAAAAAGGGCGACTTTATTGTTGCAGGCCGCGGGTACGGAAGAATTCGCGCATTAGTAAACGAACGTGATGAGCAGGTTGTCGAAGCCTTGCCATCAACGCCACTGTCCATTTTAGGTTTGAGCGAAGTCCCAGATGCTGGCGATAAGTTTTATGTTGTTAAATCTTTAAAGGCCGCAGAAGCTGCCGCGAAAGAACGTGCGCAACTTGAACGCCAATCTGATTTATCTCGCGAGAGAGTAACACTCGACAATATATTTGAGCAAATGAAAACCGCAGAAATGCGTGAACTTCCTGTCATCGTCAAAGGCGATGTACAAGGGTCAATTGAGACATTGCGAAATACTATTGGTAAAATCGGCAACGATGAAGCCGCTATTGTTATTAAACATAGTGCAGTTGGCGGCATAAACGAATCAGATGTGAATTTAGCAGAAGCTTGCGGTGGAATTATCGCTGGCTTCAATGTTACAAGTTCTGCCAAATCAAGAAGGCTTGCAGAGGAAAAAGGCGTTGAGATACGGTATTACGATGTCATTTACGATTTAATCGATGACTTAACAAAAGCACTCGAAGGGCTGTTAGATCCAGAAATCAAACTAGAAGTTCTCGGACATGCTGAAGTACGCGATGTGTTTAGGGTTTCGAAAGTCGGCATGATTGCCGGTTGCTATGTTACAGACGGCTCAATCGAAAGGCACCAACAGATTCGTGTCACACGGGACGGCATTGTTGTAGAAGCAGATCGTAAACTCGATCAATTGAAACGATTTAAAGACGACGCAAAAGAAGTTAAAGCTGGACAAGAGTGCGGAATGAATATTGATGGATACACCGACATCAAAGTCGGCGATGTTATCGAATGTTATAAATCTCTAGAGGTGAAGCGAACGCTGTCGTAATACTATGAGTCAACGAACCGAGCAAGTTGCATCTACGCTAAAGCGAGCTACACAAATGGTGTTATCGCGTGGTATTTCTGACCCTCGCGTGCAGGGGATTATTACTATTACAAAAGTAGACGTGAGTGCAGATTTAGCAAACGCTACTTTGTTTTGCACGGTTACACCACATAAACACGAAAAGTTATCGTTGCACGGTTTGACATCTGCCTCAAGGTGGATTCGCAGGCAAGTTGCAGACAAAGTACGTTTTCGTAGGATGCCTCAATTCAGTTTTAAGCTTGATGAACAATTGATTAAACAACAAGAAGTGCTTGCTAGTATTGCCGAGGCAATTCGTGAAGACGAAAAAAGAGCACAAAATAAAAAGAAGGATACTTGAGTGAAAAACGCTACAGAATTTGCAAAGAAATTCAAAAAATTTAAAAAGAGTTTGCCAGATGCCTCGGTTAAAATGACCGAGCATGGCGTTATCGGTGAAGTCGTGTACGCGCACCTCCTTTGGAACGCAACATCTAAGCAAGCAAGCCAAGCATATAAAAGATTGATGGCCGCAACTGTTGACATGAATGATCTGCGGGTACACCATCTATACGAAACCATAGATTTGATTGGCGAAAGTTATCCTCAGGTATACGATCGAACGAAACGGTTAAAAACAGTACTTGATGCTATTTATAAGCGTGAACATGGTATGCATGTTGCAAGCCTTGAAGGTGCTGGCAAGCGAGATATTCGTGACTATTTCGAATCGCTCAAAGGCATATCGCCATTTGTTTGCAACAGAATTATTGCAATCTGCTTCGAGGTAGCAGCTATGCCTGTCGACGACAGGACATTGGCAGTTATGATTTCTAATGACCTGATACACGAAAGTGCAGATGTAGCAGATGCAAGTTCCTGGCTCACAAGGCAAGTGAAGGCAGGAGAAATTGGCGAGATTCATGTGCGCTTACACACTTGGGTGGAACTTCAACCGATCCCGAAACCACCGAAGAAAGTAACTCGAAAAATCAGGAAGAAAACTTTTGTAAAGGTTGTTGCTAAAGCAGTAGTGGAATCCGATGAAACTTTAATTGTTGAGGAAGTTGCACCTAAAAAACCGGTCAAGAAAAAGACGGTAACGAAAAAGAAAGTCGCTAAAACAAAAACTCCTAAGAAGAAAGTTACTAAAAAGAAAACTTCCAAGAAGCAAAAAACAACTACTAAAAAAGTAGTAAAGAAAACACCCCCAACAAAAAAGAAGGCTGCAAAGAAGAAAGTAGCGAATAAACCTTCGTCAAAGAAGAAGGTTGCAAAGAAGAAGGTTGCAAAGAAGAAGTGATTGGACGCTGCGTAGCAATGTCTCTGATGTTC
>TARA_B110000495_G_scaffold11519_1_pt1 | contig 18974 bp, 17 predicted proteins | sample TARA_B110000495 | Tara Oceans TARA_B110000495 (sample SAMEA4398219) | marine metagenome | biome: Polar Biome; feature: [MES] marine water layer (ENVO:01000295) within the mesopelagic zone...; material: water (ENVO:00002006), including particulate matter (ENVO:01000060) such as...... | reverse complement strand
GGAAAATTCAGATTAGTCGCCATGGACTAATTAGCTCGATCAATAGAGACAACAAAACGTAGACACTTGACCACAAGGAAGCAGTATGAAAAACGCTTGGGCTGTGAGATACGCCACTGACGAAGTTCTTGAGACGTCCGTCCAGTTGGGTGTCAAGAACATTATTTTTTATAGTGGCCCTGGTGAAGACGTCCTTCCAGGAACAGATCAACCGCACAACAAAGACAAAAACTCCTACGAGGACTACCTTAATTTCAAGAAACGAATCGACTCGTATGGATTGAATGTGGTTGGTTGCGAGAACAGTTTTATCTCAAATCCTAAATTCCATGACATCGCATTTGGTGGCCCTAAACGAGACCAATTGATCGAATTATTAGCGGGTGAAATAACTGACATGGGTCGAGCTGGGGTACCTATTTTTGCGTATCACTGGATGCCTATGGACGTTTGGAGATCTGAGAACACTGTTATTAGAGGTGGGACTAACGTTACGGCGTGGGACAGTAATTCGACAGGACAAGAGCGTATTTCGTCGCCTGGAGTCATTGATTTAGATCAGACTGCTGAAAAATTACTCTCGGGATATGACACATCCCGAGAAAACATGTGGGAATGTCTTGAATACTGGATTAAGACGATAACGCCGATAGCGGAATCTGCTGGCATTCGTCTTGGTATTCACCCTGACGACCCTCCTGTAGCTGAACTCGGCGGTGTTCCCAGACTTCTCGGAAGCTTCGATGCATACAAGCGCCTAACTTCGATAGTGGACAGTCCGTACAACGGAATTGAGTTCTGTCAGGGCACGTTTTCCGAAATGGAAGATGCCAGAAACGGTGGTATTTACGAAATGATCAAGTACTTTGCCGAACGAGACAAAGTTTTGTATGTCCATTTTCGTAACGTGTCGGGTACCGTTCCGAAGTTTAACGAGGAGTTCATAAATACTGGATATGTCGATATGAAGCGTGCGATGGAAACTTATCACGCCGCCGGATACCAGGGTGTTTTTATGGATGATCACTGCCCTGATATCGTCGGTGATACGGCGTTTCCGGGGAACTGGGGTGGATATCGATCAAGGATCTTTGCTCAGGGTTACATACAAGCGATGCTTGAGGCAGTTACGGGTAATCGACCTGAATAAATACATTGCGCGCACACACTTGCTTATTGGCGCCGTACTGAATGACCCGAATAGTCATACTGGGCAACGCTGTGCGTGAAACAACTGATTCTCAATCGGTTCAACCTAATTCACTTTTAGCGATCGCATATCGTCGAAAACTGGCATTGATTGTTGCCCTAGCGACGGCGTTAATTGTCACGTCAGCAAGTCAGACTGTTGTGGCTACAGCCTCACAGAACATCGTTGCCGATATCGGCGGGTTTGGTCTGTTTACGTGGATGTTTGCAGGTTTCTCACTGACGTCTGCGGTTGCTGTTCCAATTGTCGGCAAGCTTGCCGATATGCATGGAACACGACCTCTGATTATCGTTTCGCTCACCTTGTTTATTGTTTCTTCTACAGTTGGAGGATTCGTAAATTCTATGGAGCAAATGATAATAGTGCGTGCGTTCCAGGGAGTTGGCTTCGCCGGTGTTCTAAGTAGTGTGTGGGTAACAACTGCAACAATGTGGGCTCCCAAAGACAGGGCCAAATGGCTAGGAGTACTTTCTGGGGCTTTCACTCTGTCTGGAGTCGCTGGGCCAATACTCGGAGGCTTCGTTTCGGACGAGATAAGCTGGCGATGGTTATTCTGGTTTAATCTTCCTGTAGGGACTCTAGCTCTGTGGTTCTTGGTGCGCAACTTCCCGAAAATTAACCGTGAGCATCGACCTCGCCGCTTAGACATCGCTGGTGGACTGACATTTGGTCTATTCGCTACATCGGCCCTATTCGCAGTATCACTTGGCGGTGACAAATATGCGTGGGATTCACCAGTTATTGTTGGCCTGTTTCTGTTCGCTTCACTGAGCATCGGCTTGTTCGTGCGAGCCGAGTTACGGGCCGAAGATCCAGTGTTACCACCTGAATTATTCCGACATCGTATTTTTGCAGGTGCAATGGCCGCTTCACTGACCGTAACGATCAGTTTCGTTGTAACAACTGTGTTCGTTCCACTTCTCGTCATCGGTGCAAAAGGAGAGTCGGCAACAACCTCAGCATTTCCTCTCATGGCAGAAGCTCTGGGCATCGCGATTGGGGCAAACTTCGCAGGTCAAGTCTTATCAAGATTTGGCTACGCACGAGAGCTTGCCGCAATAGGCCTTGCTTTGACAGCGGTGATTCTCTGGTCAATAGGGACGATAGGCGTCGATATTAGTCTCAATCAGCTTGCAATCATGTCATTGGTGATGGGTATCGGCATCGCACTAGCATTCACGGCATTTACTGTCCAGGTGCAAAACTCTATGCCAGAGAACGTGCTTGGAGTAGTTACAACAAGCATGCAATTCGCAAGAACGTTCAGTATGGCTACTAGCAGCGCTATTTTGGGAGCTATCTTGCTGGCAGGAATAGGTTTCATTAATGTTGATGATCCAAGACCACAAGACGTGATCACGAATCCCGAAGTAATCGTTGCCGAAGAACGTCTTGCCGATGTGAAATTCGAGTATTTAGCTGATCCTAATCTTGGTGAATCGGCGTTTGATGATGATCTGGCTAAGGCAAGGGAAAAGATAGGCCACGCCCTCTCAACGGTATTTCGTGTGGCGGCCGTCGGCAGTGCTATTGGTGTACTACTTGCCTTCTATACATTCAGTGGCATACGAAAGGAAGAATACGACTGATGATTGTCATGAGTTACGTCAAAACGTCTATAACGCACGGACGGTGTTAGGAGTGACCGTGACGCTTACTCGGCCAGCGCTGTTTTGATCTGTAGTATCTTGGGACGTTGAATATTCGATTGGTTTATTCCGACAGATAGCTCGAATGGATTGCACATATGTACGTTGTTAGACGGTGGTACAAAACTAAACCCGGCTAGGCACGACGAGTCGCTACGTTAGTGCACAAACAAGCTCAGGCTTACCACGACTCTGGACAAAGAAGCGATTTTCGCGTTTCTTACAACGGCTATACGTTGCCAGGCGAGCAAGACACGGTTTGCCTTGAGTGGACAGACGAATCATTGCAAACACCTACTCGTAAAGATCATGAATTGCCATCGGAAGCACTTGAGTTGGGCGCCGATGTCCGCAAATTGATTGAAAGTCAGCGGATTGAGTTCATGGAACTCCTCACTCCAGAAAAATTCCAAGAGTAGTAACCGACCGGTGAATCGACTGAGGTTCGTTCTACTAGATCACGATGTCGTTAGATCTGAACGGGCGTGCCGCCGTCGACGTGGATGATCTGGCTTGTGATGAAGCGGGATTCTTCTGAAACTAAAAACAGAACCAGATTTGCCACATCTATTGGGTATCCTGGACCGTCAATCATCTGCATTAGCTCGAACATTCCTTCGAACGCGTGGTGTCCACCATCAGCATCGGTGATCGTTCCGCGTGTGGCACCGGGAGTCATGATTTGGCCGGGGCGAACGCCGTTCACCCGAATGCCGACTCCGCCGCCGATTCCAGCCATGTAGCGAGTCATGGCATCGACACCGGCTTTTGCCGCCCAATAGGATGATGAGGTAGAACCGAATTTCTCATGCATTTTGGGGCTGGTGCCGCGGGTGGCTGCTACAGAAGATGTGTTCACGATAGCCCCACCGCCTGCTTTGACCATGTGAGGCCATACCGTCTGACTCATATAGAGCGTGCCGTTCAGGTTCGTATTGATCACTCGGCTGAACTCTTCGCTAGATTCGTTTGGGAAGTTTTCTCGCCCGCCGCCCCCAGCATTGTTGAAGAGCACGTTGATCTCGCCGTACACACCCACTGCCTGCTCGACGGCTGCGTTCACCATCGATTCGTCGCCAACGTCGCAAGCGATGAATGTTGCCTCACCACCGGCTTCTTGGATAGCAGCTTCAACAGCTTTGCCTTGGTCTTCTCGGCGCGCCATGATTATGACTTTGGCACCTTCCTGTGCGAACAGATGTGCCGTGCCTTCGCCGATACCGCTGTTTCCGCCGGTAACTATCGCTACCTTGCCATCGAGTCGATTCGCCATCTACGCTGCCTCCGGGTTAGTTCGTACTGCCGTGTAATAGCGACATTCTAGGCTGATCTGAGAATTTATGAGAAGAACAAACGAGAAACGACGAATCAGGGTAGATTACCGCTGATGGCCGATTCTACACAAGGCGATCGATTACAGAACCTTCATGGTCGCAGGTATCGACATCAGCATCGACGTTCCGGTGGTTTAAAAACTAATTCGCTGGTTGAGAGCCGATTCAGCCAATCAACCAGCTAAACTGGTTCGCCGTTGTAAGCACCTAATTTCTAGGTGTTGATGGCGCTATTCAGCGTCGCTTTCGACACTTTAAAAAAGCTCTTTAACCTTTTTATGATCTTCGAATTTGTGCGGAAGTTCTGAAGAGGTCGAGCATCAGCATGATGATCTATATTCGGGCCATTTCAGAGCAATTGGCGGAAAACATGAACGTTCCGGATAAGCCGGGTTTAGGAATCGACGTCGACGAAGATGCAATCGCAAATAGCCCGCTTCATCCCGACAATTACATGTCGACTAGGTATCGACGTCGAGATTGCTCAGTCACGAACTGGTAGGGCATTGTTAGGGATGAAATGAATATCTAACGCGCGCGGTGACTAGGAAATGTTTATCACGAGTGAGGCGATATAAAAAGCCGTTAATCCAACCCCCGAGCCGACGTGCGGACCAGTTGGCTAGCTAACTTCTACAGTGGTTACGTGTGGGGCGTGTATGCCGAGTGATGACGTGAGGAATTGGGTCACCATTTCGAGCGAGGGCACACACTCGGGACACTCTTCGTTCACGCCGGGGGTGTACTCGATTTTTAGAGTGCCATCGTCAAGTATCGGCGTTCCGAGTGTTCCGCCTTCTGACGCGACCATTGTCTCAATTTGCTCAAGTACGAAATCGACGCTGGTGTCTGATGTGCTTTGAACCATTTGCCTAATTTCTCTCGGATTACCCTCTGATTGTCAGGGAACTAGTTGTCGGAATCTACTTCCGACATTTTACAACTGATAGTCGGCGTTCAGCGCAGCGAGGGCTTTGTCGATCGACGGTACGTCGAATCCCGAGAGCTGCTGATCGCCGATAACGGTGACCGGTGTCGAATCGAATCCCATCGCTAACATTTCGGCTCGACCTTCGAGGTCGGTCGAAACGTTTTTCACGACGAACTCAACTCCACGGAGTGAAAGGTACCCTTTCACCATTTCGCAGGAGCCTCAAATATTTGACGAGTAGACGGTGATTTGCGACATGATCGAAAAGGCTCAGTGTTGACTATCGAACGCCATCTTGCGGAGCGTAGCCAAGCACTTCCTTGGCGTGAGCGTTATCGCGGAAGAGCTTAGCATTATCGGACGTAGCCCAGAATATATCGAATTTGAGGTCGGTAGGGGCTTCGATGATCTTCACGGTCAGTTGCTGGATATCGCGGTAACTCGACCAGCTCGCTTGGGCTCGACCGGGTCCCGCTTTGTCAATTGGTCCGCAACTGCTAATGCGCAGATTAATCACTGAAAGATCAGTGGTCAAAGCGTAATAGCGTCCTAAGTCTTCACCGAACAGCTTGGTCACTCCATACAGACTTACCGGCTTCGGCTCAGAAAACTCGTTCACCATCTCCCATGAATTGGGAATTTCAACCTCTTCGGTTGAAACCAGAGATTTGTACGGCTCTTCCAATTCATACCCGTTCGACGTGGCGCCGGAGCTTGCGAGTATCACCCTAGATGCCCCGGTTTGATTCGCCATTTCGAGCACGTTGTAGGCACCAACGATGTTATTTTGCAGCATCGAATCCCAGCCTGCGTTCATGCCTTCTTCACTGCTCATTCCACCGTCAGCCGCTAAATTTAGGACAACGTCGATTCCCTCGAATGCAGGTCTTAGTGATTCAAAATCAGATATGTCGGCTTTGAAGACACGCTCCTGCGGCAATCCTTCGACGCCGCTTCTCGAAAGTGCGCTGATCCTATATCGCTCTTCGAGGGCAGGGCGGAGTGCTTGGCCAACGACGCCGTTTAATCCGGTCACGAGGAGATTGAGTTTGTCTGGCAATGTGGGGTGCTCCGGTGGAGTTTGCGAGGAGTGACTATGAATGAGGTAATCAGACGAGGATTATTAGCCAGATTACTGCGGCTAGAACCAATGAAACCAAAACTGCGGCCGATCCGGAGTCTTTGGCAGTCTTCGATAGTTCGTGCAGTTCAGGCCCGATCCGATCGATAGCGGCTTCGATTGCCGAATTGATGAGTTCGACTATCACGACGATTGCGAGTGATCCGACTAAAATCGCTCGTTCGACATTGATGTCGGAAACTAGGAACGCAGTAATCGAGCCGAAAACAAGCAGTATGACTTCCTGTTGGAAGGCTCGTTCCGACTTGGCTGCGTATGCCAGACCGTTTAGTGAATTTCCGAATGCTCTAACGAGCAGCATTGGATTGAGAAGATTAAGTAGTTGCATGAGTTGTTTGGTCGAACAATTATTGAATCAACGCAAGGCTATCAATTCGGAGCCGAATTACGCGACTCGATTTCTAATCCATTGGCCCAATCCAACCCGTTACGCCGCCGTCGGCGAGTAGTTCGCTTCCTGTGACGTATTTGGCTTCATCAGACGCTAGGAACAGGATGGGACCTGCGATATCGGATGCATCGGCAACTCGTCCGAGCGGCACTCGTTTGGCGAGTCGTTCGCTCCACTCATCGTCGAACGCGTTGGCAGTGAACGGCGTAAGTGTCCAGCCCGGAAGCACGGTGTTTACTCTTATGTTGTCGGCTCCATATTGAACCGCCGCCGATCTTGCGAAGTGGGTCATTCCGGCTCGTGAAGTGGCATAGGCGTTCGCTTGGTCACGTACGACTCTCGCCATCATCGACGAGATAAGCACGATTGATCCGCCACCGCTGTTCCGCATTGGCTCGACCACGGCGCGTGTTCCGAGAAACATACCGAGATTTGTGACATCCATCACTCGTCGCCAACTGTCGACTTCGGTGCTGTCGATAGTTCCCTCTCTATCAGGGATTCCGGCAGCCATGATCATGATGTCGAGCCGACCATGTAAAGAAAGAGTATTGTCGACGGCCACTTGCCAATCTGACTCGCTAGTGACGTCCATGTGAACGTAATCAGCGGTTACGCCTGAAGCCTTCATCTTGAGAACCGAGCGCGTGCCTGCCTCGTCATCGATGTCACCGATCACTACTTTGCCGCCGTCGCGAGCGATCTCCAGTGCCGACAACCCGGCGAATCCGAGCAGACGATCTTCATCGGCGTTGGCGCCACCAACGACTAGTGCGACTTTTCCTTTGAATCGTGTGCTCATGATTGATCTCAGACTGGTGGGTGAAGATTGTGGAAGTCGGTCGCCCTCTCGAATGCATCCCCTGCGCCAACAAGCAGCGGTTCCGATAGATGATGCCCTGAGAACTGCAACGAAACTGGCATGCCGGTGTGATCGAGACCACACGGCAGGGCGATAGTTGGAAGCCCTGAGAAGTCGAACGGCACTGTGAATCGGCTGTCCCACGGCTTTCGGTCGGTGGGTATTGGGCCGTATAAACCTTCAGGTGAAACTGGATACGATGCTTTTGGATTCGAGGGTCCAGCGAGAACGTCGATGTCGCGCATTGTGATTCTCAGTTCACCATTCATTTTCAATCGTAAATTGTGAGCGTTTGCGTACTCAGTTGCGGTGTGAGCAGTACCGTTTTCTAGCCACTGTCGGAAAAATGGACCGTACTCGTCAGCTCTAAATGGATATGTATCCGCGTGTGCCGCTGCAGCTTCTGTTGAGCAAATGATTGGCCATGCTGCCATTGCCTCTCGCATGATCTCCGGCATCTGAACATTCACGATTTCGGCGCCAAGCGATTCCATGGTCTTCACGCCATCAAAAACCGCTTGTGCGAATGATGGTTCCATGTCTTCAGTCGCATATGCCTCGTCCCAACCGACCTTCAACCCCTTCACACCTTTGCCGATATCCGACAGCATGTTCGGCACTTCGTGCGGAAGTGACGTTGGGTCGTTTGGATCGAATCCAGAAATTACCTGAAGCATGATTCCAGCGTCAGCCGCCGAGCGAGTGAGAGGTCCCACATGATCGAGCGATTCAGCAAGATTCATCACACCGTGGCGAGACACGCGTCCCCAGGTCGGTTTTAGTCCGACCGTCCCACAAACCGCGGCTGGAAACCTGATCGATCCCCCGGTATCGCTTCCGAGCGTTCCGAAAGCCAATCCAGCGGCAGTTGCCGATCCTGAACCACTCGAAGAAGCACCAGCCCAGTGGGATTTTCGCCACGGATTTTCCGGGACGTCGAGCTTTGGGTTGTAGCCGCCCACCGCCCCTTCCGTCATGTTGAGTTTGCCGAGCATGACCGCACCCGCTTCACGAAGGTTCGTAACCACGGTCGAATCTTCTGCTGGGATGTTGTCAGCGAAAACTGCCGAGCCGCCCATCGTTCGAATACCGGCCGTGTCGCACAGATCTTTTACAGCGATTGGTATTCCGTGAAGCTTACCTCGGTATTTGCCGATGTCTATCTCTTTTTTAGCGATCTCGGCTTGTTCGATCGCAAGCTCACCAGTGACGGTAGCGAACGACTTGAGAGTACTATCGAGTGCTTCGATACGTTCGAGTTGCGACCGGGTTAGGTCAACAGGCGATAGTTCACCTGATTCGATGAGCGGAGCCAGTTCTGAAATCGTTTTGTAGTGCATGTGGTCGGATCTTAGTCGATAACTCTGAATTAGTTTTTACGTGAAGGCTGAATCGCCGCTAGGGCCGCTACGCTGGAGGAGTAGGAATGTCTCGGCGAGGACCGAGTCTGGCGGGAATAACGGGACCACCATGATTGTGCCGAGTGATGGTATTCAGTTTGGGCCGAAGAGTGAATCCCGGATTCTCCCAGTCTTCAACTTCGCAGCGTTCAGCCCACTCGTTGTAGAACTTGATCATCGCAGCGGCGCGTTCTTTTTCACCGTTGATCAGGTCATTTAGTTCCGTTCGATCTGCACTGATGTTGTACAACTCCCAATCTGCTTTGGAGTTTGGATCTGACGGATCGCCGATCTCGCTTACCAACTTCCAGTCGCCGATACGAACAGCCCTGTTGCCTTCGTGTTCCCAAGCGATTGGTTGATCTCGTTTCCAGTCTTGCCCTTTCAAAACATTTGCGAAGGACTCGCCCTCAGCCGGTTTGATGTCCTTGCCTTTGAACGTCGTTGGATAGTTCGCACCCGCAATGTCGAGTAAAGTCGCGTTGATATCGATGATGTGCGCAGGATTATTGAATATCGCACCTTTGTCAGCCACGCCATCAGGCCAGCTTATGATGAACGGTGTCGAAATACCGCCTTCGTGAGTGAAGTGTTTGAACAAACGGAACGGCGTGTTGTTCACGTTCGCCCAAGAAATATCGACGCTTGCAAACGTGTCTGCTGGTCCCGGCTCTATAGATGGTGAGTTGCCGGTCCGTACGACGCGTCCGTCGACAGTAGGATAGTTGTAGCGTGAAGGATCGGGCAGTGGCGTGTCTTCTGCCAAAAGCTCAGCACATCCACCGTTGTCGGCCAGGAACACAACGACGGTGTTGTCTGCTTCACCCGACTCTTCAATTTTTTTCATGAGCTGACCGATTCCTCGATCTACTTGCTCAACCTGCGCTGCATATACCGCCATTTGGACGTCTCTCCATTCTTTGTCCGGGGCCTCGTCCCAAGCAAGAACGCCGGCGTCCCGAGGGGATAAATTCCAAGCCGGATCAACAATGCCAAGACCTCGCTGGGATTCGTGTCGATTCAGGCGGGTCTCATCCCATCCTTTACGGTATTTTCCGCGGTACTTTTCGATATCTTCTGGCAAAGCGTGAAGCGGCCAGTGCGGAGCAGTGAACGCCATGTACAGGAAGAACGGCTCATGACGATGTACCGCATCGTCGACAAATTGGGTCGCCTTCGATGCGATGGCGTCTGTGAAATGGTAGTCGGTGGTTTCGACGCTGATCCGAGTGGTGTCGTCCATCAGCATGTTCGGATTGTAGTAGCTACCACCGCCCGACAGGATGCCGTAGAACCGGTCGAATCCTCGCCCTTTAGGCGACGGGTAGCCGAGCATGTCGGGATGCCAACCTTCCGGCAAATTCCCTTGTTCGCCACCAACGTGCCACTTTCCTGCCATTAAAGTTCGGTATCCAACAGTTTTTAAAACCTCCGCGATGGTTACGCAGTTGTCGTTTAGGTAGCCCTGATACGCCGGCACGCCAAGATTGTTGATCATGTGCCCGATGCCTGCCTGCTGTGGGTTCAATCCGGTCAGCAACGCCGCACGGGATGGGCAGCATCGCGCCGAGTTGTACATCTGGGTGAACCGAACGCCCTGACCTGCCAGCTTGTCGAGATTTGGCGTGCGAATCTCCGATCCAAAACTTCCTAGATCTGACCAACCTAGATCATCGGCCATTATTAGAACGATGTTCGGCTTCTTCTGTTCGGTGGGGTTCTTGTCGGAAGAAGACTGAGTCATTTGGATTTTAGTTCCTTGCTCGTAGCGCGTTCTGGAAGCGTGTTGATCGAATAAACGAAACTTTACTCTAGCCCGAGGTCTCCTGAGCGGGAATATTCCAACTCCTGTGCTAAGTTCAGTCGATAGGAAATTAGCGTGCGTACCGCTCCGTGACTATGTATTTAAGGGAGAGATGATTGGCTCAGCAGTTCGATTGCATCGTGATTGGTGTCGGAGGGATGGGCAGTTCAGCTGTTCACAATCTCGCAAAACGAGGTCAGAAGGTTCTCGGACTTGAGAAGTTCGATATTCCTCACTCAGAAGGTTCATCTCATGGTGTAAACCGAATCATTCGACTGGCCTACTACGAACATGCTTCTTACGTACCTTTGTTGAGACGGGCGTACGAAATGTGGTCTGATATCGAGACGATTGCCGGAGAACAACTGCTGTACAAGATCGGTTCTATAGACACCGCACCTTCGGGCCATGAAGTATTTGAAGGTTCGTTGGAATCGTGTTTGGAACACGATATTCCGCATGAAGTACTGAATCACAAACAGATCAACGATCGATTTCCCGGCTACGAAATGCCGCTCGGTCAGATGGGCCTGTATCAGGCCGACGGTGGGTTCGTTCTATCGGAACGAGCGATAGTTGCTTACGTGAACGCAGCGGTCGCAGAAGGTGCCGAGGTTCATGCTCGTGAATCGGTCATCAAATGGGAAACTGAAGGAGCAGGGGTTCGTGTGTTCACTGATAGAGCCGAATATACCGCCGATCGTCTCGTGATTACTGCTGGCGCGTGGGCCGCCGGAATGGTTTCTTCTCTCGAAGAGTTGGCTGTTCCCGAACGACAAGTCCTCGCTTGGTTACAACCTAAAAAACCGTCGCTGTTTGCCCTAGAGAATTTCCCGGTATTCAACGCCTACTTCGAAGAAGGTCGTTACTACGGCTTCCCCGTATTTGGGATTCCGGGATTCAAGATCGGTCGGTTTCACCATCTCGAAGAGGTGACTGATCCGGATCACATGGAACGAGAAGTAACGCAGGAAGACGAAGATATTTTGCGAGCAGCGGCTTCACGTTACTTCCCGGAAGCCAACGGCACGCTGATGACGTTAAAAACTTGCATGTTCACCAACACTCCAGATGAACATTTCATCATCGACAAAATGCCCGGAACGCCACAGGTGACTGTAGCGGCCGGGTTCTCGGGGCACGGATTCAAGTTCGCAAGTGTCGTGGGCGAGATCGTCGGAGATCTCGCGATCAAAGGTGAAACAGCTCACAACATCGATCTGTTGAAGTTCGATAGGTTTTAGATCAAAGAACTGGCAGTGCTCGGAACTATTCCCAAGGCACTTCGAGGAGTTCTTCTCCCCATATCACTGGGCCATTGAACACGCTCTTTACTTCGAACAGCGCCTGTGACTTACGAACTGGTTCTTCCATCTTGCCCTGTTGATGAACCAATGCGAGTCTTTTGACGCCAGCGTCGACGGCGGTTTGTGCTGCTCCGAACGTCCCGGTTTCAGTATCGTAACTTGGCGATCCCGGAATCATGTCTTCATCGACCTTGATGCACTCCATTACTAGTAGGTCGGCGCCAGTGGCTAGATCGGTCAGCGACTTACATGGTCTTGTGTCGCCTGAGAATACGATCGAACCTTCGTCGGAATCGATGCGGTATGCCAGTGAATCCAGATAAGGCTGTACGTGATCGACCGGTGCTGCGGTGATCTCCCAGTTCTTGCCTGTTGCGACCGTTCCGGGACCGATGTCTTTCGCGTGAATCTTCGGTGGCTTGCGCGGTGGAATGCCACCCCGTTCGACGTAGGCTGCAATGCTAAGTGGGTGCTTCGTGCGGGCGACTATGTCATGCCAGTAAGCGCCGTTTGGTTCGCCCATTAGCCGATCCGTAAGTTGTTCCGTTAGCTTTGGTCCGTAGACCTCAAGCTCGCTTTCTTTTCCGATCGACATATCGAATCTTGTGAGCAGAAACGACGGGTAGTCGGCGTCGTGGTCCGAGTGATGATGGGTGAAAAACATCTTGTCGATCTGAGTCGACTGGAATCCGGCTTTGTGTAGTTTGTAGTTCGCTCCGTGTCCGCAATCGAACATCAGCCATTCATCGCCGATGCCGACTAGGAACGACGACCCCCAATGTGCCATATCAGGGGCGGGCGTTCCTGTGCACAGCATTATTACTCTGGGGGGCATTTGATTCTCCTAGGATCAGGTCGTCACATCGCTACTGCGAGTGAATTTAGCTGATTCCCAAGTATTGTCGATACGGTGTCCCCGTAATTTGCCCGTGTTCGTCTAATATTGGAGCTGTTTGTCGACGATGTTGATCAGCGGATACCCTAATACATATCCGCGCAGATATTCAGCAAAAATATCGACAGTGCGCTTGGCGTATACTCCCGGCGTCTCTAAAAATGCTTATCGATTATCGCCGACCTCGACGCCATTTTTCGCGTTGAACGACGAAGCGAGGTCAACCCGACGAGTTCTTCATCAAAACCTACCGCCAGTCAACTTGAACGCCAGCAAAGAAGTGTTCGAGCACGAATTACCGATTCAGGACCTACCGGTTCTGACGTGTTGTGGCGAATAACGAAACTTACGTTCGCCTATCGATGGCATTTAGCTACTGCGACCGTATTTGCAGCGAGTACGGCGGTGATATCACTATTTATTCCTAGATTGCTTGGTGAAGGTGTCGATGACGCTCTTTTATTGATCAAGGGTGAATCTGCATCTAGGGGTGAAATCGAATCGCTGTTATTGGAAACAGCTCTGTTGGTGATATTGGTCTCAACACTGCGAGGTACTACTGGTTTCGCCCAAATGTTCCTTGGGGAAACACTGAGCCAGCGCGTTTCCAATCGTCTGAGGATGCTGTATTTCGACAAGCTTCAGGTTCTCAGCTTCAGCTTTCATGATCGTGTTCACACTGGGCAACTAATGTCCCGCGGACTGTCTGATATAGAAGGCGTCCGCATGTTCGTCCAATCCGGAATAGTCCAGATTGTCAGGGTTGTGGTCGTGCTGGTTGCTGCTGGCATATTCATGGCGCAGATCGACTTGCAGTTGGCGTTAATGAGTCTCAGTTTTGTTCCGTTTATGGTTTATCGGAGCGCCCATCTGCGTCTTCAATTGCGAACCACGTGGCGGAAAATACAAGACGCACTCGGTGATCTCACTACGACAATGCAAGAAAACCTTGCTGGCGTGCGAGTTGTAAGGGCGTTCTCTGCACAAAAATATGAAGAGTCGAAGTTTGAGACAACTGCCCGCGAGGTTGTCGACCTAAGAATGAGTGCGGCTCGAACTCACGCCCGTGGCGGTGGATCAATTTCGTTTGCGTTCCTCATCGCTTGGGCAATTGTTTTGTGGATGGGCGGTGAGAAGGTAATCAGCGGTGATCTGACAGAAGGGGAACTGACTCAGTTCTTCTTCTATCTCGCACTTCTTCGCTTCCCGGTTCGTATGCTCATCATGATTATTAATTCGACGGCGCGTGCATCTTCTGCTGGTGGCAGGATTTTCGAGGTTCTCGATATTCCTTCTGAGATTGCAGACGATACCAAGGCATCTCCGCTTGAAATCACTGAAGGTGTGCTGCGGTTCGATAACGTTTCATTTAGCTATGGCGACGCGCCTGCTCTCAGCGGAATTAGTTTCGAGGCGAGAAAAGACCACACGATCGGCATTGTCGGTGCACCAGGGAGTGGTAAAAGTTCGATTACCAATCTCATTCCACGATTTTATGATCCGACGACCGGTACTGTTTCGATCGACGGAACTGATCTCAAAACAGCAACCACTCTTTCGGTTCGGCAGGCGATTGGTCTTGTCGAACAAGATCCGTTCTTATTTGACGGCTCGATTCGCGACAATATCCGTTATGGCGACGTAAAAGCATCGGATGAAAAGGTTGAGGCTGCTGCCAGAATTGCCCAAATACACGATTTCATCGCCGATCTCCCTGAGGGCTACGACACGGAACTAGGTGAGCGTGGCGTTGGTCTTTCGGGCGGGCAACGACAGCGAGTGGCAATCGCTCGAACTCTTCTTACCGATTCGCCGTTGTTGGTGCTAGATGACTCAACGTCGTCGGTCGATGCTGGAACTGACGCGCGCATCCGTCAGGCGCTCAAGGAGCTTACTGAGGGCCAGACTACGATCATCATTGCCCATAGGCTCGGATCGCTTCAGCACGCCGACGAAATACTCGTCCTCGAAAATGGTCGAATAATCGAACGGGGTGATCACGACGAGTTGTTGGCCCAAAAAGGTCACTACAAACAGCTTTGGGATCTCCAGCAGGGTCGCGGTGTGGAGGAAATCGAATAATGGCTAATACTTCGAGCAACACTCAGTCATCACAACAGCCAAAGCGACAAAGGCCAGCAAATGCTGAAGAAGAACACGCTAATCTGAACGAGTCAGATGAGGAGATGTTCGCCCAGCTCGACGGTACAGTTTTCAAGCGATTCTTTTACTACGCTTCACCGTATAAAAAGGAGATGCTTATCGCCACATTGGCGGTGGTTGGCTTTACCTTGGCGAACCTAGCAGTGCCTCTGCTTGTGAAATTAGGCATCGACAACGCGATTGGAAAAGGCGATTCAAACCTGCTGGGCATTATTGCCATTTCGATGGTCGTGGTCGCCGCTGTTTACTGGTTCACGAACTACTTGCAGAGCGTGTTGATTACGAGAGTCGCTCTCACAGTGCTTTACGACATTCGAGCTGACATGTTCCTTCAACTTCAGCGTCTTGCGTTGTCGTTTTCGGACAAAACTCCAATTGGAGCACTGATGGCGAGAATGTTCGGTGATGTGGGCGCACTTCAAGAAATGCTCGAATCATCGATCGAAATCATTGGTGATTTACTAACTTTAGTCGGCATTGTCGTGATTTTGCTGTTACTTGATTTCCAACTCGCACTATTTACTCTGGCACTTGTGCCAGCGTTATTTCTTATCCGCGTGATCTGGCAACCGTTCGCCAGACGAGCGTTTTTGAGAATGCGTCGAAATTCATCAATAGTAGGTGTGTATCTTGACCAAAATGTAAGCGGTATTCGTGTTGTACAGGCCCTCAACAGGCAGCAAGAAAATACCGGAATAATGGGCGGGAAAGTAAGCACATTCTTCTGGTCGTCGGTACGTGCGTCACGACTCGGTGGTGTGCTGATGCCGACGGTCGAACTGATGACGGGTAGCGCTTTGGCGATCGTACTGATCGTTGGGGGCGGGCGAGTACTTAGCGAATCTATAGAAATAGGTACGATGGTCGCCTTCTTGCTTTACGTCCAAAGATTCTTCGAACCGATTCGCACTTTGACCATGCACTACGCTGCACTTCAACGAGCTGTTGCTTCAGGACATCGTATTTTTGAACTATTGGATATTCCACTCGATGTCGCCGATAAGCCAGATGCCAAACCAATCAGTGCAGGGCATGGCAGGGTTGAATTCAAAAATGTCACGTTTGGCTATCGTCCTGAACGCCCAATTCTGCGCAATATTAGTTTTGTAGCTGAACCTGGCCAAACAATCGCTTTAGTCGGACCCACCGGATCAGGCAAAACTTCGATCACTGCGCTCGCTCATCGTTTTTACGACGTGCAAGAAGGTTCTATTTCAATCGACGGGCAGGATATCCGAGACGTGACTCAGGAGTCGATCGGGCGCGTGATGGGTATGGTTTTGCAGGAGCCATTCCTGTTCTCGAAATCTGTCTTGGAGAACGTCCTCTACAACACTGAAAATGCCACTCGTGAAGACGCAGTAACGGCTTGTAAGGTCATTGGTGCCCACGACTTTGTTATGCAACTCGACGATGACTACGATACAACTCTCGAGCAGCGTGGATCGAACTTGTCTGTAGGGCAGCGTCAATTACTGAGCTTTGCTCGGGCGTTGGTCGCTGATCCCAAAATACTTGTGTTGGACGAAGCCACTGCGAACATCGATAGTTACACGGAGCGGATTATTCAGGACGCGCTAAAGAAGCTGCTTGAAGGCCGTACCGCATTGGTGATCGCTCACAGACTATCGACAATTCGAAACTCGAACCAGATTATCGTCGTGCGAGATGGTGAGATCGTCGAAAACGGTAATCATGATGAGCTAGTTTCCGCAACAGGGCTCTATGCTCAATTGTGGCAAACGAACTACACGTCGTTCGATGACATAGCAGAGAACGCTGGCGATATAACTGGCGCTCCGGTTAGCACCACATAGTTCGTAGTCTGGGCGTTAGCTTCCACCGATCTATTTCTTCGAAACTAAGGGCAATAGAAGTCGAGAAGGCATTTCCGAATTGTGGAACACCGTCTGCTTAGCCACTTTCAATTCTGCGTCGGACCAAAAATCTTTACCTGTGTTGTGATTTCTATCGAAGTTAGGGAAGTCTGAGCTCGATACATCAAGTCGCAGACTTTGTCCTGGCTGTAGTTCGATTCCCACTGGGTTTAACTTGATTGTGTATTTGTATGGAGTGCCTGGCTCCAACAATATTTCCTGCTCGAACCCATCGCGGTATCGAGCTCTCATGATTCCGTAAGTCAGATTTACGGCGATTCCGCTTTTTTCTACTACAACGAGCTTGGCTGTCCAATCGGTATCAAGAGCGTCTGAAGTTGCCCATAGTTCGAGTTCGACAGGACCTATAAATCTCGTTGGCGATTCAAATGGTTCAGTTTGGTACACCAATACATCGGTTCGACCGTCCAACGGCTTTTGATCGCGGGGCATGGCCTGAGCATCGATGTCCATGACGCTCATCACCGGATCGCGTGGGTCATATGAATATGTATCGGGGTTTTCTGAGGATGGCTGGTCGTTAGACATCGAGCCGTCGCCGCGAGGTGTGTTTGCCGAGCCTTCGCTGTGCAGGTAGTACGGCACTGTCTCTGCTCGATTTATTGGCCACTCGTTTTCGAACGTCCACTCGTTCGCCCCAAGAATGAACAGCTTAACCCCTGGTTCAGTGCCGATTCCGTCATCGATGCCTTTGAACTGATAGTCATACCAGCGCAATATAAGGTTCTCCCATGTTTCTTCGGCCTGAGCACCGTAATCGACCGGACCCAGATCGCGATTGAGCGTTGTCATCATGTGCGACCAAGGCCCGACGACCATTCTGTGCTTTCCGCGTAGATGTTCGGGTCCATTGGTTTCTAAGCCTGTGTATTGGTTAACCGTGCCGATTACGCGATCCCACCACCCGGTAAACATACCTGCGGGAACATTTACTTTTGGGTGTACGGCGCCGAAATTCCACATCTCGAGATTCTGTTCTTTGTAGTACGCCCTGAGTTGAGGAGTTAAACCTGAGAATGGCTCGTCGGGAATTTCACTGAATGGTAAGTACCAAATCCACTTGCCACGCTCGATGGAGCGCCATTGATTCACGGCATCGACGGGAGAATGTGGCCCGTGATCTACACCTGATCGACGACGCATGTCGGCGGCCATCATGTAAGTCCATTCAAGCCTGCGACCGGTTTCAAAAATCCCGAAGTTCATGTCGAGCGATTTCGTGCCCATCCCACTGGCGTGAATCGCTTTGAGGGAAGATGGTTGCAGTTCTGCCATTCGCCAGGATGTCCAACCATCGTAGGAGTGACCCCAGGTGCCGATCTGGCCGTCGGAATGCTTTAGGTTTGCCGCCCACTCAACTGTGTCGTAGCCGTCTTCGGCGTCTCCCGTGAGGGAATTGTCCATGAACTGCCATTTGAAGTCGCCTTCGGAGTCGTATCGTCCCCGCATGTCCTGACAAATCACCGTATAGCCGCGTTCAGCAAGGTTGCGGGCAGTTTTTACGTATCGAGGGTTGAGCTTCCAGTAGGGCGTTCTAAGGAGCAATGTGGGGTGCTGGCCGCCATCGTTAGGACGATAGATATCTGCTTTGAGCACGCTGCCGTCTCTCATCTCGGCCGAAACATTTTCGTGAGTAATTAGAGAGGTCAATATGGATATGCTCGTTGTTCGCAAAAATAGAGTGAGTGAATGGCTGCGAAGCGTATAGAACACTTGATGTAATGTCACTCCGAGCCGAGTTAAATATTTCCTTTTCGACTCAGCCCGTCCTCTTAAATAGCAAAAGCCTTATGCGCTGTACGGCTGGCCTGAAGATGGCCTGTGCCCGAGAGTTTTCCGGCCGGGAAATGCTCTCGAATGCACTACATAAGGGCTCTTGTAACGTTATGAACTTTTGGCTACTTCAAGTTCATAACGTTCAGTAGGCTAGGCGGAATTGCACGCTGAACTGTCAGTGGCGCACCGAGCTGTGGAGTGAGTTCTAGGACG
>TARA_B110000495_G_scaffold47434_1_pt1 | contig 19170 bp, 19 predicted proteins | sample TARA_B110000495 | Tara Oceans TARA_B110000495 (sample SAMEA4398219) | marine metagenome | biome: Polar Biome; feature: [MES] marine water layer (ENVO:01000295) within the mesopelagic zone...; material: water (ENVO:00002006), including particulate matter (ENVO:01000060) such as...... | reverse complement strand
TATCTCATGGCGTGATCGGTGAATCGCTTGCGGCTGCTTTGACGACTCAGGAGCTAATTCAGTGGCAGGATATTCACGTTCAGTCTCCTGTTGATCATCAGCGGTTCATAACGAAGACAGCTGCGAGATTATTGCCCGCTCTAGCTGGAAGGCTCTCATCATGAAGATTCTGATTCTTGGTGGAAACGGAATGCTGGGACCTTGGGCTGTGAAAGCTTTGCAGGATCGCCACGACATTTTGCTGACTGATATCAACGATCCCTACCCTGAATACACAGGTGAGTTTCAGAAGTTGTCAGTCGATGATGTTGATGGAGTGGTAAAAGCTGCCGAAGGCATGGATATGATCGTGAACCTCTCGGTTTTGCGACCTCATCGTCAGATTGCGTTCGATGTGAATACGATGGGTAACTACGCCATGATGGTCGCCGCCCGTGAGCACCGGATAAAACGAGTCATCACTACAGGTCCGCACTTTCAGATGGTCGGGCAGCAGTACGAAGAATGGGATTTTGATCTCACCCCAGATATGCCGCCCGCTCCCGGCACACGGCTCTACGCACACACGAAGGCGCTAGGGCAAGAGATTTGCCGAGTGTTCAGTGAACGACATGGTATTCAAGTGATCACATTGCTGTACTACAACATGAAGCATTCTTGGAACTTGGGTGGCCCTGAGGCTCCCGTGGTCTATCACGAGGACATGGTTCCGTTCTCGACTTCGTGGCAAGACTGCGGAACTGCTGTTCGGGCGGCAGTTGAAGTTCCTGAGGAACGACTCGACTCAAAAAATGAAGCCTTCTTCATCTTTCCCGATTTGCCACACCGTAAATTCGACAATGAAAAGACAAGGCGTGTACTTGGATGGAAGCCTAGATATCAGGTGGAACGACTCTGGAACAAGGCGCCTCGAAATCCTGATAGCAATCTGACTGAAGCTTTCTAGCAATCGTGAGCAACAGCCCGAATAAAAAAAGCCCCCGGATGCAATCATCCGGGGGCTTTTTTGTTTACTTTGTTATTGGGACCTAGAGATCTTTTACTTCAGCGGTGATCTTTTCTACAGAGTCTTTGGCATCACCGAATAGCATCTGAGTCTTGTCTAGGAAGAACAGTTCGTTCTGCACTCCGGCGAACCCAGACGACATTCCACGCTTCATCATGATGACCGACTGAGCCTGGTCAACGTTCAGAATTGGCATTCCGTAGATCGGACTCGACTTGTCGGTTCGTGCCGACGGGTTCGTCACGTCGTTCGCACCGATCACTACTGCAACGTCGGTTCGCTGGAACTCACCATTGATTTCGTCCAAATCCTTCAGCTCGTCATAAGGCACGTTCGCCTCGGCGAGCAGTACGTTCATGTGACCTGGCATTCGACCTGCAACAGGATGAATCGCGTAGCGAACGCTAATGCCTTTTTCCTTGAGCAAGTCGGCAAGTTCACGAACCTGGTGTTGAGCCTGAGCAACCGCTAGACCGTAACCAGGAACGAAGATCACCGACTGTGCGTACGCCAGCATCATTGCAGCGTCTTCAGGCTGGATCGAAGTGACCGGGCGGTCATCGTCGCTACCCGCGCTGGCTGCACCATCTTCGACACCGAATCCACCGAGCATAACGTTAGCTAGCGATCGGTTCATCGCTTTGGTCATGATCCTCGTGAGAATCAGACCCGACGCACCAACCAGAGAACCAGCGATGATGAGGACGGTGTTTCCAAGCACGAAACCAGTCGCCGCTCCAGCGATACCCGAGTAAGAGTTCAAAAGAGCGATTACAACTGGCATATCGGCTCCGCCAATTGGAATTACGACAAGGATTCCGAGGGCAAGTGCAATTGCACCGGCGATCATGAATGCGGTCATCGAAGGATCGATCACCAACCAAACGGTCGATGCGATCATTCCAATCAATAACGCAACGTTGATTACATTTCGAATCGGCAGCAGAATCGGTCGAGTCGGCACAATGCCTTGAAGCTTGCCGTAAGCGATGAAGCTACCGGTTAGCGTCACACCACCAACGATTACCGAGGCCATGATCGTTATCGATACGTCCTGAGCGATGTCCGCTCCATCGTCGATTAACTTAATTAGTGCGGCTGCAGCAACCACCGCCGAGGCGGCTCCGCCGAAACCATTGAAGATTGCCACAAGCTGTGGCATCGACGTCATCGCGACCTTGCGAGCCGAGAACGCTCCGATTGCTGAACCGACGATGGCACCGGCGAGAATGAATTCCCAAGACGCAATATCGTTGCCGACCACGGTTGCGACAATTGCAACCAACATCGCTAGGGCCGACATTCGGTTACCGTTTCGAGCAGTAGCTGGTGAGCCGAGCTGTTTGAGTCCGACAATGAACAGAATCGCCGCAACTATGTACGCCGCGTTCGTAATGTTCAGGTGGAAAATTGCATCGGTGCTCATCGTTTGTCACCGGACCTTCGGAACATTTTGAGCATTCTGTCGGTAACCATGAAGCCACCAACCACATTGATCATGCCGAGTCCGACCGCGACGGCTCCCAGAATCTGACCTGCGATTCCGTCGGCCTGTCCTGCAACCAATAACGCACCGACAATTACGATTCCAGATATGGCGTTCGATCCCGACATGAGCGGAGTGTGCAGCGTAGGCGGCACTTTGGTGATTACTTCGTAACCAATGAAAATCGCCAGTACGAATACTGTTAGAGCGATGATTAGCGCTTCAGCGTCAAACATTTATTCACCTAATCCGTGTCGTGCTTCGCCTTCGTGGGCGACACACATGGTGTCGATCACTTCATCTTCGAAATCGAGGGTAAGAGTTCCCTCTTTTCGATCGATGATGAGATCTAATAGCGCCATTACGTTCCGAGAGTAGAGCTGGCTTGCGTGGAACGGCATTGAGCTTGGAACGTTGATAGGTCCGTTGATCATTACACCATTCTTGTTGATGATTTCACCAGCGACCGTGCCTGCAACGTTTCCGCCCGATTCAGCAGCAAGGTCGATAACAACGCTACCCGGCTTCATTACGTCGACCATGTCTTCAGTCATCAGTAGCGGGGCAGGGCGCCCAGGAATTGCAGCAGTCGTGATTACGGCGTCGGCATCGGCGATGTGCCCTTTTAGGAACTCTCGCTGGGCTGCCTGCTCGTCTTCAGTCTGCGCTCGTGCGTATCCACCAGCACCTTCAGCGTCTTCCGCTGCTGGTGGCTGAATGAACTTAGCTCCAAGACTTTCGACCTGCTCGCCAGCAGCGGCTCGAACGTCGAATGCTTCGACGATCGCACCTAGTCGGCGTGCAGTCGCTATTGCTTGAAGACCGGCAACACCGGCTCCGAGCACTAGAATTTTCGCTGGCGGGATAGTCCCAGCAGCGGTCATCATCATTGGAAGATATTTCCCGAGAGAGTTAGCGGCGAGAAGTGCAGCCTTGTACCCGGCGATAGACGCCTGAGACGACAGAACGTCCATTCGCTGCGCTCGGGCGATTCGTGGAACTAGCTCCATTGCAAGAGCGGTTGCTCCGGCTGAAGCTAGAGAAGCGACGTCCGTGGCATTCGATCGTGCATTCAACGTGCTTACAACGATGCTGCCCTTTTTCAAGGAACCGACTTCTTCGGCAGTTGGAGGTTGGACGTGGACGAATATATCGACCGATCCGGCTATCTCGGTTGCAGAGGCAGTCTTTGCACCAGCTTCAGCATACGCGGCGTCAGGGAAGCCAGCGGCCGTCCCTGCGTCTTCTTCAATAAATAACTGGTGGCCAGCTTTGACGAGGCGTTCAACCGTCTCTGGCACAAGTGCCACGCGATTCTCGTTGGGATCTGACTCCCTCGGGGCGCCGATCTTCATCCATTGCTCCAGTCGAACAAGCGTGATTGCTCGTTACGGTTAGTTTCGCCTATGTAGTTAGGCGACAACCATTTCATCATATCTCTGATATCCGTCGAAACGGCGTGAAATTATGATGAAACCCTTGTGCACCCATTTACTGTCAGTTGGTTTGGGATGTACTTTGGTCGTGCTCGGTCAAAATATCATTGACTGATCGATCAATATTGTTAAAAATATCCCAGATTTCATGCCGAGCAGGCACTCGAATCGCATTAGGGATAAGAACCAAGGAGCGAGTTATGTACGTGATCAGACGTGTCTACGACGTGAAGCCCGGAACCGCCCGCAAAGTTGCGACTCTACTTCAGCAGCAGGGTGATGCTTACACCGCAGCCGGTCAGCGCTCCGAAGTGACTATTACTTTCAATGGCGGAACATTGCCCGGTGACACAAATCGTGTGTACATGCAGTGGACTGAAGAAACCATTGATTCACCGTACCGCGAGGGTGTGCCGTCGGTACCTGCGGCTTCCGCAATCGGTGCTCAAGTGCGAGAGCACGTGATCGGCAATCGCATTGAGTTCTTTGAAATGATGATTCCCGCCAAAATGCAAAAAGACTAATCGTTCTACGTGTGATCCTGTTTGGTCACCATTCGTTTTGAACACGCATAGCCGCACCAACCTTTAGAAAGTGCTTCGCTCGAATTGAAGATAAAAGAAATAACGGCCTTTCCAATCCGAATCTCTCGAGAAGACGATGAAGAAGGCAACGATCGTCCCAGTGTTATCGATTTTGGCGACTACTTCGTCGATGAATCGGCGTTTACTTCGATCTACTCGAAGCACCACGAAACGACGGTAATAAAAATCGAAACTGACACAGGAATTGTCGGTTGGGGCGAAGCGCAATCACCTGTGGCGCCTCGTACGACACAGGTGATTGTGGAGGATCTGGTGCGGCCTCTTATCGTCGGGCGTGATCCGTTCGACATCGAGGCGATCTGGACTCGAAACTATGGTGCGATGCGTGAAAGAGGCCATCCAACCGGTTTCTACGTCGATGCGATCGGCGGCACCGATATCGCTCTCTGGGACATCGTTGGCAAGGCGACCGGTAAGCCAGTTCATAAGCTTGCTGGTGGTCGATATCGCGACAAGATCAAGCTTTACGCTGGGCTAGGCGGAACTGATCCCGAGAAAGTGGCCGACGCTGCCGAAGAGCATGTTGGTCTGGGCTACAAGGCTCTGAAGCTTCATCTGTTACTCGATGTTGAAGGCGTTGCAGAAATAGCCAATGCAGTTCGTAAGCGAGTTGGCCCAGACATCATGCTGATGTGCGACGTTCACATGCGCCAGTCCTTATCTAGCGCTATCAAGCTTGGTCGTGCTTTAGAAAAGCTCGATTTCACTTGGCTCGAATCGCCCCTAGTTCCTGATGATATTCCTGGATCGGTGGCTCTTTCCGAAGCTCTCGATATGGCAGTGGCTATTGGTGAGTGGAGCCGCACTCGATACGAAATGCGAGAGGCGTTCGAGCGTCGCGCCTACGATATCGTCATGCACGACATCGCTCGAACCGGTATCACTGAAGGTCACCGTATTGGAACGATTGCCGATACCTACAACATTCCTGTGGCGCCCCATGTCGGTGGCGGCGGAATATTGTCGGTAGCGGCAACGGTTGAATACTCGGCGTCCTGTTCAAACTTCATGATTATGGAGCACGGTCATCACGCCAACGGCTACAAGAATGCGATTACTTCTGAAGAGTACGGACCCCGTAATGGGTACTTCGAGGTAAGCGATAAGCCGGGGCTTGGGATAGAAATCGATCAATCACTCGTCGAAAAATATTTGGTCTCTTAGTGCGATACGAGGCGAAGGGGTGATTCATTGAGCGATTACGAATCGCCGTTCGTGCTGGCAGTCGATATCGGCAGCTCGTCGGTTAAGGCCGGATTGTTCGATGCGCACGCTCAAAGCGTAAAAGGCGTTGAGGAGAGCATTCCTCACGCCCAGACCGTAGCCTCCGATGGAACGTCTGAAGAAGACGCAGACCAGATTCGAGTCGCCACAGAGCAGGCCATCGATTCAGTTCTCAAAAAAGCTGGCAATCTAGCATCCGAGATAATCGGTGTTGGATTCGATTGCATGGCAAGCACGGTGCTCGGCGTTGATTCAGAAGGAAACGCTATCACGCCCGTCTACAGCTACGCCGACACTCGTTCGGCCGCTGATGTCGATCGGCTTCGTGATGAGCTAAACGTTCCGATCATTTATGACCGCACCGGGGTGATGCAGCACACTTCGTACCTGCCTGGGCGCATTCGATGGTTGAGAAGAACGCAACCTGAACTTGCCGGCCAAATCGACCGTTATGTCGACGTATCAACCTATATTTTTACGAAATGGTTTGGTCGCAGCGACGTAAAGGCGAGCTACTGTGTGTCATCGTGGAGTGGTCTCCTGAACAGGCACGATCTTGAGTGGGATCACGGTCTGCTTGGTCGACTCGGAATCGACGAAAGCAATCTTCCCGAGCTAGCACCATGGAGTTCGCCCGAACGTGGATTAACCAACGAATTCGCTCTACGATGGCCAGCGTTGGCTGAACTACCGTTCCTGCTAGCTGTTGGCGATGGTGCCGCAGTTAACGTCGGTACTGGTTGTGTGGACGAGACCAAAGTGGCACTGACCGTTGGCACAACTGGCGCGATGCGCGTGCTCACTGAGGGTCCTGCGCCTGACGTGCCGACCGGTCTTTGGGCGTATCGACTCGGAAGCAATCGAACATTGCTCGGGGGATCGTTCTCTGAAGGCGGGAACGTCGTGCAGTGGGCGCTCGACAATCTCAAGCTGCCACCAATCGAGCAGCTAAATTTTGAGCTGTCAAAACTTCAGCCGGCACAGCACGGAATTAATGTTCTACCGTTTATCGCTGGCGAACGAGCGACCGGTTGGTCAACCTCTGCCACCGGCGTACTCGAAGGAGTGAGAATATCGACCACTCCTATGGAAATTCTTCAGGCAATGCTCGAATCGGTGTCTTATCGATTTGCTATGGTCGCCGACCTACTGTTGCCGGGTGTGAAGTCGGGCTATCAGATGATCGCCAGCGGCGGAGCGATACAGAACTCTCCGTGGTGGCTACAAACGATGTCCGACGTGCTGGGCGTGCCAGTAGGCGTATCGGCAGAGCAGCAAGACACCAGCAGGGGAACGGCAGTGCTGGCATTGAACGCACTAGGCGTTTGGGACAGTCTCGACACGTATCACGCCCACATCGCTGAAACTTACGAACCGAACCTTGCTAATGCTGAGTTATACGCCGAAGGCAGACAGCGACAGTCTGAACTATACGGTCGGTTACTCGGTTAGCCGCTTCGTGAACCGCTTGGTTCATCGGAATGTCGATCAACCCGTTCTTCGATAACCGTTCCCATTTGGTGTCGAACGTCCTGAATTAGCTCGTCGGGAGGTGCGACATCTTCTGGCGCCATTTCAGCTTCGTTCACCCATTCCCACAGGTCTTCGAGGGTTTCTCTAAGTTCGCGCGCCGACATCATTTGGGTATTGAGCAATGGGTAGTGGGGTGGCGCACGGAAGTTCTCGTCAGACATAGACTTAATCTGCCTTCTTCACGGCGTGTCCACCGAAGCCGTTACGCATTGCTGCGAGCATCTTGCCGCCCAGAGGATTGGACTGGCGTGAGCGGAATCTCATTTGCAGTGCAGCTGTAATCACAGGAGCCGGGACTGCTAGTTCCACTGATGCATCGACAGTCCAGCGTCCTTCACCCGAATCATCTACATACGAACTGAGTTCATCTAAATGAGGGTCTTTTTCTAGCTCATCAACCGTGAGGTCGAGTAGCCATGATCGGATCACACTTCCGCGTGTCCAGTTTTCGGCGATGGCTCCGAGATCGAGGTTGAAATCTTCTTTGGCGGCAAGGAGTTCAAAACCTTCTGCATATGCCTGCATCAGTCCGTACTCTATGCCGTTATGAATCATTTTTACGTAGTGACCAGAACCACTGGGTCCGACGTGTAAATTGCCATCGGAATCATCGGGGGCAAGAGTTTTGAAAATCGGCCTGTTTCGGTCGTAGGCGTTGCGATTGCCCCCGACAGTTAGGCAATAGCCGTTGGCGAGGCCCCAGACTCCGCCGCTGGTTCCAGAGTCAAGAAAGTCGATGCCGCTTTGGGCTGCATGCTCGCCACGTCGCTGCGATTCCTTGTAGTTCGAGTTTCCGCCGTCGATTAGCGTGTCTCCTTCATCAAGAAGCTCGACAAGTTCGTTGACAGTGCTCTCGGTGATATCACCAGACGGAACCATCACCCATACTGTCCGTGGAGCTTCAAGCTGGCTCACAACGTCGTTGAGCGACCTAGCTGCCAAGGCACCTTTTTCGGCAAGTGTTTTCACCGCTGAAGAGTCAGGATCGAATACGATAACTTCGTGTCCGTCATTGAGCAGTCGTTCCGACATATTTCCGCCCATGCGGCCGAGACCAACCATACCGAGTTTCATTCGTTTTCTCCGTGAAAATTCAACCGCACTTCTTGTGAAGTAGATGGTCAGATCTTGCTTGTCGAGTTGATTCTGCGATCTACCGCTTCATTGAGTTTAGCTGGGTCGTGCACAACCCACTGCGGATCTAGCCATGAACTTGATTCGATTGCCACACGCGAAAAAGGGGTGCTGACGCATATCCATGACGCCCCAGCCGCGATAGCGGCTTTCGTGCCGATAGGCGAATCTTCAATGATTACGACTTGTTCTGGTTCAACGCCAAGTCGCTCCATCGCTAGCAGATAAATTTCTGGATCAGGTTTCGGATCGGTGACCATTTCACGCCCAACAATATCGTCGAGTAGTACCCGTACTCCAAGAGCATCGAGCACTCGTTTCGCCTCATCGCTGAATGACGATGTTGCGACCGATACGGTGCGTCCGATGCGCTTTTGGTCACGCAAAAGATCGATGTTGTGCTGATAGACGTTTTCAAGCAGTTGGTCAGTTGCACCGTCGGTGACCCGGTATTCATCCATTCGGATTTGGTGCAGATGCTTCCAGAGTTCGCCGTCGACAGGTTCAAGTGAATCAGTGAGACCGAACTCGTGGATCATCCGGCGACTGACCATTTCATCGGTTGAGCCAACGATCCGTTCATAGAGTTCGATGGCACGGTGGTCTGGGGCGCTAGCTCCGGTGAGCCTGCCCAGAACAGTTGCATAAGATTTTGCTTTGAGTCGTTCGGTTTCTACGAGAGTTCCGTCGAGATCGAAAATGAACGCGCTGATCCTGCTGTCTTGTTCGATCTGATCTGGCATTAGTCGTTTCTGAAGGTTGGTTACAAAACTTCTGAAGTCGTACGTGATTTCTCGAAGATTTTTCTGATATCGCCAAATTTAGCGGCGATCACGTCGACGGCTTCATCCCGTTTGATTATGCCTTGATTTAACTGGACTAGGTGTCGGTAATACGCACCAGGTCCGATCAATACGCCCGAAACCCCTTGGATCCGAGCTGCGAGTGAAATTATGTTCTTTTCGGATTGTGAAAGTTCGTTTCCGATTTGCCCAGCTGAAAGCCCTTCTGCAACAACGAGCAGCACCTTGTTGTCACGATCATCAACATGCGCTTGAGCTGTGATGGCCTCAGTGAACGTCTCATCGTCAGCTGGTTCAAAAGCCCAAATCGATGGGTGAACGCCGGCGTCTTGAAGTTGTTGAATCGACATGATTACGAGCATCGCCCGTGCGCTCGATAATCCACCGTACATTTCGACCTGTGTCGACGTTGGTATGGAGTCGAGTTCAATCATTAACGGCTTAGATTCTTCACGCGCCTTGTCAGAGACGATCTTCAGTCTCTCAAGGAGTTCCTTACGACCTACTTCAGGTCCATCTGGATTCAACGTTAGTTGGACTGCTGTGTAGTCGAGATTGAGTCGATTCAGCGAATGGGTTCCACTTTGTGGGGAAGATGCCGTAGTTAACGCCATGGCTTTGGCTCGCAGCAGCACCGACTCTCCAAGATCGCTATCTGCCCAGAGACCAATACTCGATTTTGCTAACCCGTTTTCGACTGCAGTAGTTATGCCATCGAAAACTACGCGCTTGAGATTGGCCGCTTGTTCGCGATCGGCAGCCGTTGGCTGACCGGTAGGTGCGAGTACCTCAGAAATTAGGTCAATTCGATCGTCAAGTGCGATGAAGTAATTAGCGTTTGAGTTGATTGTCGAGCTAGTCATTTGAAGGTCTCCGAATCGTTGAGGGCCGTTCTGTTCGTTCAAATTTGGCTGTCTTGTCTAGTTCTTATTTAGGGCTCGTACTGCCGTCTTCAGTTCCTCGACCAAGTCGCCTTGGATCTTGATCGGTAGAACTGTTTGGCCGCCTTCAGCCATAACCGCAAAGTCGCCGGCTGCTTGAACCTCGGTCAGTTGACCGAAAGTGTACGACTCGCCCGGCACGGCAAGATGATCGTATTTCCCTGATACGAAACCTAGTACGATCGCGTTCTGTGGTCCGCCTTTGTACAGCTGGCCTGTTGAGTGGAGATAGCGAGGACCGTACCCGAATGTTGTCGCCATCCCGGTCTTTTCTGATATCGCCTTGCGGAGCTTTGAGAAAGCAGCTGTTAGTTCATCCGATTCTGGTAGAAACGCCGTTAACGCAACGTAACGGGGAGCAGATTCACCCGCAATGTATTCGAGCGCATTACTGAGCGGGAATTTTTTGATCGAGGTTGTCGGGTTCGAAAGAAGTTCCCGCGATTTCACTTTGGCTGATTCGACATCTGGCTGATCGAATGGGTAAATGTCCAGCAATGACGAAGCAGCGGCTGTAGCAAATTGCCACCGGAAAAAATCCCCGGCAATTTCGTGTTTGTCGGGTGTTGGTGGTTCGATGACGAATACTGGATTATCCGACCTTCGAAGTGCAGATATAACATGGTCAATTCGCTTTTCTTCACCTCCAGATTTATACACGACGAACTGGCGATCTGGCGCAAAATCATCGAGAGTCAACTCCGGTTCGCCAGTAATTGGAATCAGGCCTTTTCCGTTTTTTCCAGTTGATTCGGCTAGAAGCTGGTCGACCCACATTCCGAATATCGAATACTCATCGCTGGTGATCAGGGTGACTTTATTTCGTCCTGCGTGCGCGTTCGACGCCAAGAATGCACCGAGAGCTAAACCTGGATTTTCTTTCGAGTCGAATTGGCATTGTTGTGCCATACGGGCGGCAGATTCGGCGAATGCTCGAAGATTCATACCGGTCGCTGCAGCAGGCATCATTCCGAACGCACTGAGCGCTGAGAACCTGCCTCCAACTTTATCTGGCGTTGATACCCACGTGCCAAATTCACCTGCTCTAGCTCGTCCAGCAAGTGGTGTGCCCGGATCGGTCAAAGCGACGAAGTTTTTGCGATTCATAGAAGACTCGACCGAATCAGCCATTGCCGCACGGAAGTGCGCTTCCAGCGTCAACGGCTCGACGGTAGTGCCTGACTTGCTCGATACGAAGAACAGAGTTTTGCTGAGATCAAGCTTGGCAGTTATTTGCGAAACGGTCGTCGGATTTACCGTGTCGAGAGCGTGGAGTCCGATTGAAGGCCGGTTGGTCGAAGGAGAATCAGATGTCCCGAAAATGCTGCTCAGCGTCAGCGTCGTCATGCTGCTCCCGCCCATTCCGAGCACTACAACATCGGTGAAGCCATCTTGTAGGAGCTGTGAGTTGAGATCAGCGAACTGCGAAGCCAACATCGACAGCCGCATTGGCAGATCGAGCCAGCCGAGTGTTTTGCTGGCCGGGTCACCACCGGGAGATGGTTCCGGCCACAAAGTGGCGTCACGGTTCCACAGCCTCGACGCGAATGATTCATCCACCAGTCGTTGCAGAGATTGGTCTGCTGAAACGTTCTGGTCGTCTTTCATTTCGTCGTTACTCCGAAATCATTTGCCGAGCGCTTCAAGTTTTTCTTCGATCCGACCTAGCAGCGATGCGTAAGAATCGGCAAACGTCGCTACACCGGCAGTGAGAAGATCATCCGTGATCGAATCAATCGAAACACCAACTTCAGCCAGAGCTTTCAACTGTGCCTGAGCTTCACCCAAGTCGGAGGTCAGATCTGATCCGGGGTTTCCGTGATCGGAGTATGCCGCCAACGTTGCTTCAGGAATCGTGTCGACCGTGTCGGGGCCCATCAGGCCATCAACATACATCGTGTCGGAGTAATTGGGGTTCTTGACGCCTGTGGAAGCCCACAACGGACGCTGTACCTGTGCTCCGGTGGTGTGGAGTGGGAAGAACGAACCTCCGCCACCTAACTTGCGATCAAATAACTCGGCGAACTTGGCGTACGCAACCTTGGCGTTCGCAATTCCGATCTTCCCGCGGAGCTCATGTCCATCGGGAAGTACGTTGTCGACCGCACTGTCGACCCGGCTGACGAAGAACGATGCAACAGAAGCGACCGCAGCTGGCATGCCGCGATCTGCCTTGGCAAAGTCTGAGAGACCGTCGATGTATGCGTTTGCGGCGGCTGTGTAAGCGTCGAGAGAGAACAGCAGTGTGACATTTACGTTGATGCCTTCTGAAATGAGCGTCCTGATTGCTGGAACTCCCTCGGGAGTACCAGGAACTTTGATCATCACGTTAGGACGGTCGATTGCATCCCACAGTCGTCGTGCTTCAGTAATAGTGCCGTCGGTGTCGGCGGCGAGAGTCGGAGATACCTCAATGCTGACGTATCCATCACGCATGCTTGCTGCGTCATAAACAGGTCGTAGAACGTCGGCTGCATCTCGAATATCGTCCACTGCCAATCGCTCGAATACGGTTTGGCTGTTTGCACCGCCCTTCGCGTATTCGATCAATGACTCGTCGTAGATGTCACTTTCTGCGATGGCTTTGTCGAAGATCGACGGATTCGATGTGACACCTGTTATCCCAGAATCGATGAACTTCTGAAGTTCGCCTGATCGGAGCATGTCGCGGCTGATCGAATCGAGCCAGATCGACTGACCGTTTTCGAGTGCCTTCTGAATGTTGTTCATAAGTTTCCTGTGAATGCGACGTGTTCAGATTGCCGTATTAGCGAATAGTAATACGTAGAACTAGCTTTTCGAGATTTGATCTTTTTCGATGGCGGTGACTTTGTCGAGCCGACGCTGAAATCGTGGTTCATCTGCTTCAAGATTCGCAGCCATGAACGACTTGACGAGATCTTCCGCAAGCGCAATGCCAACTACTCGTGCACCCATACACAAAACGTTCATGTCGTCGTGTCGAACACCTTGGCCGGCCGAGTAGGTGTCGTGGCAAAGACCAGCTCGAACGCCTGGATACTTATTGGCAGCGATAGCCGCTCCAACTCCGCTGCCGCAGATAACGATTCCACGTTCGGCTTCGCCCGACTGAACTGAAGCTGCTACTGGAGCTGCGAAATCAGGGAAGTCGTCTTCGGCGTCGTAGTCGTGGGCACCTTTATCCAGAACTTCATGACCCAGAGATTCGAGAACCTTGGTCATGTCAGATTTCAGGTCGTAGCCGCCGTGGTCGGCGCCAATTGCTACTTTCATTTCAAGCCAGCCTGTTCAAGGGTTTGTCGTTGCTTAGTAATTTATGGAAGACATTCTCGGTGCAATTCTGTGTGAATGCCACCGAACAGCCGAGAATATCTGCCTAAATTTCTGTGCTGTTGGTTCACAGCTACTCGCTAGAAACGGTGTGATCCGGCCACTTTGACTCGAACCGAGTAGAGTGAAGTGTCACCGCAAATGTAGATGCGCTTGCCATCTTCATCGCCAAATACTAGATTGGCTGTTGCCTGTTCTGGAATCAGTATTTTGCCAAGAAGTGTCCCATCGGACGAGTAGCACTGCACGCCATCTCGTGCGCTAGTCCATACGTTGCCTTGTTCATCAACACGGAAGCCATCTGATGCCCCAGGTCGTACTTCGGCAAACAGGCGACGGTTAGACAACGTCTTGCCATCGTCAGCGACGTCGAAGACGGTGATATCACGAGGTGCGCCGGTGTCGGCAAGGTAGAGCAGCTTTTCGTTGGGTGAGAAGGCGAGACCGTTTGGTCGATCGCCAAGGCTATCGACGATTGAAGTTTCATTGGTTTCCGGATCAAATCGGTATGTGAAGTTGCCGTCAAGCTCGGAATCCCGCTTGTTGCCCTCGCGGTCAGAGAGGATGCCGTAAGGAGGGTCGGTGAACCAGATCGTACCATCCTTCTTCACGACGAGGTCGTTCGGTGAATTCAAGCGAGCGCCTTGCCAATTGTCGACAAGGGTGTTCACAGTTCCGTCAGCTTCCGTGCGAGAAATTCGGTTTGCGGCATGCTCACACGAAACGAGTCGACCCTGTTGGTCGCGGTAGTGTCCGTTCGTGTTGTTGCAAGGCTCGCGAAAGACGGTCGTGTCACCTGATCCAGCTTCGAACTTTAGGATTCGGTTGTTTGGAATATCCGACCACAAAACATAGTCGCCCTCAGGAAAGTACGCCGGACCCTCGGCCCATTCGCAACCGGTGAAGTGTTTAGATATTTCAGCGTTTGCGTCTATGAGATCTAGAAAGCGATCGTCAATCACTTCGATACCTTTGAGCAGCTCTTCAGAAGGAATCTGTGATCGATGATTCGGGAAAGTCTTGTTTTCAGCTGTCATTGGAAATTATGTTCTTTCTCGTTGTTAAAGGTGGTTTGAGATTCGTTGATTACGGAGCGTCGAATCGTGTGTAGTTAGTTGGTTGGACGAGTAGCGCCAGCGATATTAAGTTCGATGCTCCAGATTGAGCTTGTTGCGCCGATAAACAGTGTTTGGTTATCCGACATGCCGAACGACAGGTTTGCCGATACTTCTGGAGTGTGGATTTTACCGAGCAATTTGCCCGCCGGGTTGAATACTTGGATTCCATCTCCGGCTGCAACCCAGATATTGCTGTTTACGTCGGCACGGAAGCCGTCGGGGACATGGGGGTCGACATCGGCGAAGAGTCGTGGATTTTCGAGCTTGTCGCCAGACACATCGAACGCCATAAGATTATGGGGTCGAAACTCGCCGTGTGTTCGACCCGTATCGCCGACATAAAGGACTGATTCATCCGGCGAAAACGTGATGCCGTTTGGCTTGTCGAAATCTTCACTTGCCATCGAAATATCGAGCGTGTCGCCGTCGACGCGGAAGACGCGGTTACGATCTTGTTCTGGGATTTGACCATGCCCGAGTTCAGGGTGAAGAAATCCGTAGTCAGGATCGGTAAACCAGATCGAACCGTCCGATTTCACTGCCACATCGTTGGGCGAAGTCAGTTTTCCGCCATTAAACGAATCAGCAATCGTGGTGATCGTGCCGTCCAACTCTTCACGTACGACCGCTCGTCCGCGTGTCAGGCACGAAATAATCCTGCCTTGACGGTCGACCGTGTTTCCGTTTGAACAATCAGAAGGCTCTCGGTAAATACCAAAACCCTTCGACTCGCCCCAACTCACAATTCGATTGTTCGGAATATCGCTTGCGATAACTTTGTTCAATCGGGGAACCCAACAGACACCCTCGGCGAAGGCGAGTCCGTCGGCACGTTGAATCAATTCTGGAGTCGAACCCAGAATCCTTTGAAACTCATTATCGAAAATCTCGAACTGCTCCATCGTCAAATCCCTTTACGCATCACGTAATCCCGCTTGTTATATCCGCCAGCCTCGCTGATGCATCTAAATCGGCCGAAGGGCGAGAACTATGCGGAGCGTATCACTCGGTCGTGGGATTGGTACGTGTATAAAGCCGATCAGACGCTAATATCGTTAGGCGCAATTTTGTAATGTCGAAACTTCGTGTGACCTAGATGGGAATTTGAATGGTTCTGGAAATGGCTGGCAAAACCGACCCTAGTTTATTCAAGGCAGGCGTCGGAAGGGCAGTAATCACACCACCGGTTGGATTTGTTATCGATGGGCCAGAACATGGCTCTCGGGTGTCGACCGGCATTTTGGACGATCTTCTCGCAAGAGTCATAGTGCTTGAATCTAAAGGCACGCGAGTTGTTCTTGTTAGCCTCGACGTATGGGGGCTTTCTGCATCAGTGCTAAGTTCGACCAAGTTGGCTGCCAGCGCCGCTGCCAGTGTCGAAGCTGATTCAGTTTGGGTATCCGTTACAGGTAACGCTTCGAGTCCGCCTCTATGGCGAAACGACCCTCAATACGCTGCCTATTCCGCTTATCTTCCTGAACAGATCTCAGGCGCTGTACGAATCGCCGTGAGTTCTCTCGAACCGGCTTCAATGGGGTCGACCGGAACACTGCTGCCGGATGTTTCTACATTCACCGAAGGTCCTGGTCGACCTGGAAATGCTGCCTTGTTTGTGATGGCAGTCAACCGCGCTGATGGAAGCGGGATTGCTCGCCTAATCAATTTTGCCTGCCCGGCGACCATTCTAGGAAAATCGACGCAGTGGACTGCCGATTACCCCGGTTACGCTGCTTGGGCCATCGAACAAAACGGTGGCGGGATTACGCTATTTTCTCAGGCTCCTTCACACGACATTCGACCCTACGATTGGTGGGACGACAACCCTGAACCTTCGCACCCAGATCGAGTGGCTCAAGACGTTCATGCGATGGGATTGCTTCTCGCAACTCAGGCTGCGAATGGTGCTGCTGAAACGACTCAACGTCGGAACGTTGAAGTTGTAATTCGTACTGACGAACAGGCCGGAATTCAGGTCATGCAGATCGGCGATGCTTACTTCGTCTCTACGGAAAAACCGCAACCGAACAAATTCGCTCGGCGATTCCGACGTGAGATGCCACACTCGAACACGTTTATTGCAGCTAACCTTTCAGGTGGCATGTTCGACGACAAAGCCACCTTCGATGCTCGTGCAATTAAACGAGGTACTGCCATCTTGAAAGAGATGGGCGCCAGTTAGCCCACTGGCTCTGGTCGAGTACGAAATCGTGTGCTAGCTTGCCGTATTACCTTTGATTGTTTCGAGTACGGAAGCGCATAGGAGAGGAATTACCTTGGCAAAGATTTCACTGATAGGGGCGGGCAGCGTGGTGTTCGCTCGTCGATTGCTACAGGACATCGTATGCGTACCTGAGCTCTCCGATTCGACGGTGTCTTTGATGGACACCGACCCTGAGCGACTAGCTCTCATGAGCAAATTTGCAAACAAGCTTGCTCGCGACACCGGGACGAATATCAATGTCGAAACAACGCCCGATCGACGTGAAGCTATCGATGGTTCGGACTACGTACTCACGACGATCAGAGTTGGCGATAGCTACGAACGCGACATAGCGATTCCGTTGAAGTATGGAGTCGATCAGTCGGTAGGTGACACCGTAGGACCCGGTGGCGTTTTCAAGGCGCTTCGCACGGCTCCAGTTCTCATGGATATCTGCGAAGACATCGAAGACGTTGCCCCGAACGCGACGTTGTTGAACTACACAAACCCGATGGCGATTGCTTGCTGGGCTATCGCTGAAGCGACCGACGTGCCAACGATAGGTCTATGCCACAGCGTTCAGCACACAACTGCAGATCTCGCCGACTTTATCGGTGTTTCTAAGGATCGAGTAAAAGGCTGGGTCGCCGGAATCAATCACCTCGCATGGTTCTTGCGATTCGAGGTAGACGGGCAGGATGCCTACCCACAACTTTTCGAGGCGATGGAAAACCCGGAAATATTCTCTCGAGATACCGTTCGATTCGAGGTTATGAAGCAGTTCGGATACTTCGTCACAGAGTCGACCCGACACATGTCGGAGTACACGCCGTATTTCCGCACGAACGAAGACACCATTGAAGATTTCAACTTGAACCAGATTCGACAGGATCTACAACGTCGTACCACTCGAGTTGACGATCACTACACTCAGCTTCTTGAGGACGCCAACACCGATCGTGTTCTTACTGCTGATCGATCTGAGGAGTATGCGTGCCGCATCATCGAAGCGATGGAATCGGACCGTCCAACAGTGATAAACGGAAACGTTCCAAACGAAGGGTTAATCGACAATCTGCTCGATCTGAGCAGTGTTGAAGTTCCCATTCTTATCGACAAACTCGGATTCCATCCAATGTCGGTGGGAGAATTACCGGGGCAGTTGGCTGCCCTGAGTCGTTCAAACCAGGCGGTGCAGCAGATGGCTACTCAGGCGATTCTCGATGGCGACAGAGAGGCGGCGTTCCACGCAATCGCACTTGACCCGCTGACGTCGGCCGTTTTATCGCTGGGAGAAATTCGGTCGATGTTTGACGAGATGTGGACTGCCCACGGCAATGAGCTGGCTGCGTACTCGTAATGCCTACCGGAACAGAATTGATGCGAGCCGCGGTAGCGGTCGAAAAGGGCGTGGTTCGTTGCGAGGAGGTCGAGATACCGCGTCCTGCGATCGGCGAAGTTCTGGTTCGCACCCGTGCAGCATCGATATGTGGAAGTGACCTTCATATGGTCAACACTGGTTGGGCGATGCACGCGTTTCCCGCAATGGCTGGTCACCCGGGGCATGAAGCGGTTGGAGAGGTCGTCGAATCACTATCGGATAAATTTGCGGCAGGCGATGTTGTGCTCACCACACCGCATATCTGGAATTCTCGGTGCTTCGCTGACTATCAAGTCGTTGACGACGCTCATGTGCTTAAACTGGAACTTGACGTTGATCTCGACACCGTGACTCTTGCACAGCAACTGGGGACGGTTGTCTATGCAGCGAAACGGCTACCAGCATCGCTCGAAGGGCAAACCTGCTTGGTCGTCGGTCAGGGGAGCGCAGGGCTGTTCTGGGATTTCACACTCAAGAATTTAGGTGCCGAGAAGATTATTTCTATCGAGCCGTTGGCGTGGCGTCGTGAACTCGGATTGGCGTATGGCGTCGACGAAACAATCGATGTGACCGGTGACGCAGCAGTTGAAGCCGTACGGGATTTAACCGGCGGTGCAGGTGCCGATCTTGTTATCGAAGCAGTCGGTTCAACGCCAACTCTTTCACAAGCGTTCCATCTTGTTCGCAACGAAGGGCGTGTCGTTCTATTTGGTCTTCCTGAGTCAGAGGAACCAGTTCCGTTCGATTATTCACAGATGTTCAAAAGTCGAGCTGACGTATTCACTGTTCTCGGTTCACAGGATGAACCGGGGCTCACCAGCTACTCCGAAGCGGCACGTCAGATTAGTTCAGGCGAAATCGATGTTCAGCCGATTATTTCACACCAGGTGAATATCGGTGAAATCGACCGAGCATTCGCTGTCGCCAACGAACGTGTCGATGGCGCTGTGAAAATCGGTATTACGTTCGACTAGGGGCGGTGCGCTGTCGT
>TARA_B110000495_G_scaffold123026_1_pt1 | contig 19370 bp, 17 predicted proteins | sample TARA_B110000495 | Tara Oceans TARA_B110000495 (sample SAMEA4398219) | marine metagenome | biome: Polar Biome; feature: [MES] marine water layer (ENVO:01000295) within the mesopelagic zone...; material: water (ENVO:00002006), including particulate matter (ENVO:01000060) such... | reverse complement strand
TTTTTATTACAATAACCACAGCTAGTTTGGCTTGGAAATGCTAGGCCTATGGTAACGATCAGGAATAGTAATGTTTTTGTTAACCGATTAATCATAACATAAATCTACCACAGGCATCTATGACAAAAAAAGGCTACCCTTTTTCATATTAATCTTTATCTAAAATACTCTAACTTCCCCACCATTATTTTATGAACTATGAAAAAAATACTCCTACTCAATATTCTACTTTGTTCCTTAATTTGGAACTGTGGTAACAAAACTATGGCCAAAGATTCCAAGCATCAAAATCGTCTCTCAAATTCTCAAAGCCCCTACTTGCTACAACACGCTTCCAATCCCGTGGACTGGTATCCCTGGAGTGATGAAGCATTTGAAAAAGCAAAAAAAGAGAATAAACCTATTTTCCTCTCCATAGGATATTCCACCTGTCATTGGTGCCACGTGATGGAGCATGAATCCTTTGAAGATTCCACCGTGGCAAAACTCATGAATGAAAATTTTGTAAACATAAAAGTGGATCGTGAAGAAATGCCGGAAGTGGATCACCTATATATGTCCGTTTGCCAAGCTATGACGGGTCGTGGCGGTTGGCCGCTTACGATTGTCATGACTCCAGATAAAAATCCTTTTTTCGCTGGAACATATTTCCCAAAAGAAGGACGGGGGAAACGGCCGGGAATGATGCAATTAATCCCTAGCCTAGCCAATGCTTGGAAAACCAAACAAGATGAAATTGTCAAAACAATAAACCGAGTCGAAACTTATTTAGTTCAAATTAACACAAGTTCCCAAGGTGAAGATTGGGATGAGACTATGATACGTGATGCTTTCAGTCAATACGCAAGTCAGTTTGATCCTGATTATGGCGGATTTGGGAAAGCACCAAAATTCCCGTCACCCCACAATTTGATCTTTTTATTACGGTATAGTAAACTTTTCGGTGATCAAATCGGAACACGTATGGTGAAAAAGACACTCCATCATATGCGACTCGGTGGCGTTTATGATCATATAGGCTTGGGGTTTCATCGGTATTCTACAGATCGTCAATGGTTTCTACCCCATTTTGAAAAAATGTTGTATGATCAAGCCATGATATCCATGGCATGCTTAGAGGCATTCCAGCTAACTGGTAATGAGGAATATGCACAAATAGCTCGCGAAATTTTTACCTACGTTCTTCGAGATATGACCGACAAAGATGGTGGTTTTTATTCCGCCGAAGATGCAGACAGCGAAGGTGAAGAAGGTATTTTTTATATTTGGACAGAAAAAGAGTTCGTGGAAATCCTGGGCGAAGAAAAAGGGAAAATGTTGGCAAAAATTTATGGATTCACTGAAATTGGGAATTTTCATGAAGAAGCAACTGGAGAAACTACTGGAAATAATATTCCACATTTCCCATATGATCATTCATCATTGGCAAGCAAAGTTGGTATGAATTTAGAAGTATTCAATTCCTTCATTGAATCAACTCGAGAACAATTATTCAACGTGAGAAAAAAACGAATTCACCCTTTAAAGGATGATAAAATTCTTACAGATTGGAATGGTCTCATGATTGCCGCATTATCTCATGGGGGACAAATTCTGGGAGACGACATTTTTATCGATGCTGCAAAAAATGCAGCCGACTTTGTGTTAACATCACTGAGAAATAAAAATGGAAGACTTATGAAACGATCTCGATTAGGGAAGGCTGGATTACCGCCCCATTTAGATGATTATTCCTTCATGGTTTTTGGACTCCTAAATTTATATGAAGCTACATTTGATGCAAAATATTTAGAATCAGCTTTAGCTTTAACAGAAATTATGGTAACAGATTTTGGAGATAAAAATGGTGCTTTTTTCATTGGAAGTAAAAATGCCGAAAAACTCATGGTTCGTGCCAAAGATAGTTATGATGGCGCAATTCCATCGGGAAATTCTGTGGCTGCTATGAACTTATTTAGATTGGGAAAGATTACAGGAAATCCAAAATGGACTGAACAAGCCAATAAAACATTGAAAGCTTTTACGAATCAAGCAAAACAATCTCCAACTGGATTTGCACATATGCTCACTGCATTTATGTTTGATCTGAAAGACCCAAAAGAAGTTGTTTTAGTTGGAGATTCCAACGATCCAAAAACTCAAAAAATGATCCGGGCACTCCGTGAAAATTATGTCCCAAATAAAGTGGTTTTATTTAAGGATATTTCAAAACCTGACGCATTATCAATCGTCGCTCCATGGACAGAAAATCATGTTATGATGGATGGAAAACCAACTTTTTATATTTGCGAAAATTTCGCATGTAAACAACCCACAACAAATCTTGATTTGGCTTTGAAGTATTTAAATGAGTAAAACTTTCTCAAAACAATTAGGATCCACCTTAGCTCATATTCAAGATCTTTTTGATACGGTTTTCCATGGGTTACTTAAATCGGGTAATAGAAAGAAAAAAAATAAAATTATGACAAATATTGAAGATGCCGGTGACGCATACTACGAAACCTATTCTGATATAAAAAAAGGAAATGATAAAAAATGAAAAAATTAGCACTACATTGGCAAATTATTATTGGTCTAGCCTTTGGTTTAGTTTACGGTATTGTTGCCGCAAGTAATGGATGGGGAGATTTTACAACTGATTGGGTTGCACCATTTGGCATCATTTTTATGAATTTATTGAAATTGATTGCAGTCCCTTTAGTTTTGGCTTCTTTGATTACCGGTGTAGCATCCTTGTCTGATTTAAAAAAATTGAGCCGTATTGGCGGCAAAACAATTGGGATTTATATTGGAACAACTGCCGTCGCTGTCACCATTGGATTAATCTCGGTTAATGTGCTTCAACCTGGAGATAAAGTCCCTGACCTCATGAAAGAGAAACTTCAGGAAACGTATGAAGCTGATGCATCTTCTCGTTTTGGGTCAGCAGAAAAAGTGAAAAACCGTGGCCCGCTTCAAGCAATCGTGGACATGGTTCCGAGTAATTTCTTTTCATCTGCTTCCAGTAACCGAAATATGCTTCAGGTTGTTTTTGCTGCAATTTTTATTGGGATTGGGTTAATTCAAATCCCGAAAGATAAAGGGAAACCGGTTCTAGACTTTTTTGAAGGCTTGAATGATGTGGTGATAAAATTGGTTGACCTTATCATGTTGATGGCCCCGGTAGGTGTGTTTGCGCTTATCGCCCAAACGATTAATAAAGTTGCGGGAAATGACTTGGCACAAGTTTTGGAATTACTTGGTGCTTTAGGATATTATATGGTTGCTGTTATTCTTGGGCTCCTTTTCCACGCTGTATTTACCTACACCGGTTTATTAAAAATATTGACAAAAATGCCGTTAAAGACATTTTATAGGGGGATTGCTCCGGCACAACTATTGGCATTTTCTACAAGTTCAAGTGGGGCAACTTTACCGGTTACTATGGAACGGTGCGAAGACGAATTGGGTGTATCAGAAGAAGTTTCATCTTTTGTTCTCCCACTCGGTGCAACAATTAATATGGATGGAACAGCATTGTATCAAGCTGTCGCTGCAGTTTTTATTGCACAAACACTTGGAATGGATCTGGGTATTGGCGCCCAACTCACGATTATTTTAACGGCAGTATTAGCATCTATTGGCACCGCTGCTGTTCCGGGCGCTGGAATCATCATGCTCGTTATAATTTTAGAAGCTGTTGGCGTTCCAACAGCAGGAATTGCTCTCATTCTTGGTGTGGACAGAATTCTTGATATGATGAGAACTGTTGTAAATGTGACAGGTGATGCTTCGGTTGCAGTCATTGTTGCAAATTCAGAAGGCCAATTAAATATTCCAAATAAATAAATTTTAGATTAACGTAACAATTCAAGAAGAGCAATTACTGATTAATAATAAATTGTTTCAAAATGGTTTACTTAAATAAAAATCAGATATAAGTTCTAACATATTTTTGAAAGTTTAACGGGTGGGTTCTGTATTTTTTTGGATCGATACTCAATATTGGGTGCTGAACTTCAATGTCAAAAAACAGGCCTTCTCCGCAATTGTGGGGTAAAGGAAGTTTGCTGTCATTGAGAGGCTCCCTCCGTTCAATAAACATAGAATGGTCCCAAAAAAACAATCTACCCGTTTCTTTTAATCCAAAGTCGATAAAATCTGATTTATCCTTGATTGACTTCCTCGAATTCTCAGTTTAACCTTTGTTTCTTCGTATTCCCGTTTTAGAACTTCCACACCTTCCTGTGTTTGAGCAATCATTCTTCCTTGATCATAAGGAAATTCAAGATCAATCGTTTTAAAGTTTTCTTCCATTTTTTCCAGAATTCTTGAGCGTAGTTCTGATAATCTCAAATGTTGCTGAGCAGAAATAGTGACAGAATCAGGAAACTCCCGCTGTCTTTTTTCAATTATATTTCCATCTGAAATCAAATCTACTTTATTCAATACGTGAATTTGTGGGATTTTATGTGCACCCATTTCTTTTAAAACTGATTCTATTGTTATGACATGATCTCCAATTTGTGGGGACGAAATATCCGAAACTACCACGATTAAATCCGCCTCCAAAACTTCTTTCAATGTACTCTTAAATGAAGCGACTAAATTGTGAGGTAATTTCCGGATGAATCCAACCGTATCACTCAATAAAATTTGATGAGACTCATCTAAATCCAATTGTCGAACCGTCGTGTCAAGCGTAGCAAATAATTGATCTCGAATATATACATCAGAGCCGGTTAAGGCTTTAAATACTGTTGATTTTCCTGCATTGGTATATCCAACCAACGAAACCCTAAATTCTGACTGTCTTCTTAAACTTTGTGTATCTCGTTCTTTTTCAATTCGGACTAAATCTTTCTTTAATCTAGAAATTCGAGTTCGAATGAGACGGCGGTCAATTTCAATCTGCGTTTCCCCCATTCCTGCACGAGTGCCAATTCCACCCATTTGTCTCTCAAGATGGGTCCATTGTCGCGTCAATCTTGGAAGTAAATATTCTAAATACGCTAAGTCAACCTGAGTTCGAGCTTCTTTTGTTCTCGCATGTTTTTGAAAAATGTCCAAAATAAGTCCACTCCTATCAAGTACCTTTACTTTTTTCGACATTTTATGATAATTCTTAATTTGGCCGGGACTTAATTCATCATCAAATAAAATGAGTGTTACACCCAATTCGTCTGCTTGGGTAAAAAGCTCTTCAGCCTTACCTTTTCCAATAAAAGTTGCTGGATTAACCTTTGACACTCGTTGAGTTATCCGTCCGAGAATCTCAGCCCCTGCCGTTTCAGCAAGTAATTCTAATTCATCTAAATGTTCATGGATAATTTCCTCTGTCATTCCAGATTGAATCACCCCAACTAATAACGCTTTTTCATGTCCAACATTATTATGATTGATCATGACTCACTTCCTTTCATTTTCACAGGGTTCGGGCGCCCTAAAATTGTTTCCGCAATTAGCAAGACCATGGCAATAGCTAAAAATATTTTCCAAAGCGATTTCCCCTGTCGTGTCTCCGAAAAAGTTTGTGAAAATCCATTTTCAAGTGTTAACCATTGAGTTTGCTTATTGGGAATTATATATTCAAAATCAGTTTGGTTCATTCTAGGTTTGAGCGTTTCAAATGAATGGAGACGTGTTGGAAAGGCTGTAAATAATTCACCATTTGAAAATACCTCATAAACGCCCAATTCATTTGTAAACGAAATTTGAATCCCTTCTCTATCATAATCAGGAACAATCATTTCTGTTCTTCCTGAAGGTGAAACAACTTCCCATTTGTTTCGAAGCATTTTTTCTTCAATCGAAATCCATTTGGGCGAATTTATTTCAACGGATGATGTATTAATTTCATCAGTGCCAGTTAAAACTAATAATCGATATATTAATGGAATTACCATTCCACGGATAGCAAGATCGTTCCAACGAAGATCCAACAATGTAGAAAAATAAAAAACGGTTCCACTTCCTTTGGAAAATTCCAATAATAATGGATCTCCATTATTTAAAGCCCAGTGGACTTTTTCTTTTATGGAATAATTTGTTTTCACATATTGGAATACTTCTGGCAATTCACTGTCCAAATTTCTCACTTGGAGATCTTGAAGCAAATCTGAATTTTCAACCATTATTTTAGTGGTAAAAAATCCCTGTCCAGCATTCATTAAATTATTAAAGTTTGGGAAACCAATCTTCGTATTAAGATCATTATGAAAGTCTTCCATTCCGCCATTTCCTTGAAACCAAATAAGTCCGCCACCTGAGCTCAGGTAATTCTCTAAATCCTCCACCGCTTCTTCCGAAATACTGGATGGATTATGAATCATAACAACATCAATATCATCCAAAAATAATCGATTTAATTCTGGTTGAACTCGAGTTTCAATTGATAAAAATTTATTTTGGGGATCAATAGCACGAAGGACCATTTCAAGCATGCTTGTTTCTTCAGAATTTCCTCCAATAATTCCACAACGAATTCGCTCCATAATTGGCATGGACACATACCAAATATTATCTAAACTATAATCATCATTTGGGAGCTTAACCTGCCCTTGAACGATTCCCATTTTCGAAGGATAAGCTTGGAAAAGAAATTCCTTCTCTTTTCCCGGTTCAAATTCTGAAACAACCTGGCCGACTCGGTGATCATTTAATAGTAGTTCTAAAGGAATATTTGGTTTTTGTAGCTGTCCAGAATTCTCGACTCTCACATTCAATTTAACCAATTGGCTCATGGTTTTAATTCGATTCAAAGACGAAACGGATTGAATGGCTAAATTATCAAAAATGCGTTGGGGTTGAATAAAATAGAATTTCCAATCTTCAAATTGAGAAATTCCGGAAAGGAAAAGAGAATCCGGTCCTTTCATAAAATCGCTAAATACAACGCATTCTTTAATGGGTTCAACGATAGATTTACTTTTTAAAATCTCATTTAGGTTTTTCCAAATATTATCATGAGATACCGTGGATGAAATTCCCTGAATAGATTTTATTAAGGCTGGATTATTCGATTTTCCATCAAAAATTATTTTGGGAGGACACGTTTGTAGAATAGAGATTTGAGTCTCTTCTTTAAATAAAGGTAGAATTTGTAAAACTTCACGTTTCGATTGTTCCAAAAATGTGAGATTATCTTGGACAACAGACATGCTTGCAGAATTATCCATAACAATGACAAGACGTGCATCTTGTTCTGCAGCCAACCATCCTGGCAACATTCCTTGTGTTACAGGTTGTGCCATCATCATCACCAAAAATGCTATAGCTACCATTCGAAGTAATAATAAAATAATTTGTTGAATTTTCATTTTTCGAATAGAACTGGTTTCCAATTGTTTAATAAATCGAACCGTACTGAATTCTACTTTTTTGATTCTAAATCGACTTAATAAATGAATAATAACTGGAATACTTAACGCACCTAAAAACCAAAGAATTGAAGGAGTTAAAACAGTCATAAAATCATCATGCCATACGTCATCGCTAATCCACCGGATAAAGGAATTGTTACATTATCATTGATTAAATTGGGTGCCAATTCAACAACCATGGCAACGCCTGCACCTAGAAGAATTATTTCTGTGGGAACCAATTGGTTTACATACAATGCGGCGGCGGTTGATGTTATAAATCCTGCCATCGTTCCAGATAAAGTTTTTTGTTTTATTTTTCCAATGGGGAATGACTTTCCAACGAGTGCTGCAAATGTATCACCAATAGTTAAAAAGAGTAAAGCAGGAACTGCAATATATATGGGAAATAGAAATATCGTCAAGACGGATCCAAAAAGAAGCCAAGTTGCTCCCGTCATTCCACCATCAAATTCATTTTTTCTCAACATAATATTAAAAAATCTTTCAAAAATCGTTTCAATCCAATTCCATTTTCTTCTACCGACTTCCACAAAAATTGAGACTAGGCAAAGACAGTTTAAAATGATAAGCATAGTATATTTATCTTGAATCACCCACAGATATCCTAATGGAATAATAGAAGCAGAAAGATGAATTATTTTTCTAAATATTTCGTTAGATGGTACGAGATTCACTTGTCGATCAATTGGTTAAATATATCATGCATATCTAAAACGCTCACCGTTAAATCTATGGGCTCGGGCTCTTCTAAAACTGTTTCTGCTGCTATAGATTGATCTAAAACAGTATAAGGTATCAAATCTTCATTTTGCCGATAAAATATTTTCCCAAGGGGAAATCCAGTCTTTTCTAAATGTTCAATCGCTTTCTTTTTACTTAATCCAAATAAATTGGGTACTTGATGGAAGTTGGGCGGAACCCCTAAACTTATGGTTATATGAAGACCCATTCCCTTATTGAGTAAATCTCCACCTTTCGGATATTGCCAAGTGACATTTCCCGCTGGAACATCTGAATTATATTCGCTATACACAGTATCAATCTCTAAACCTGTTTGATTCAACATCAATTCTGCACTTCTTAAAGATCTACCAATTAAGTCAGGAATCTGAACCATTTTTTCCGGTTGAGCAATTTTCAACCGAACGGTTCTCCCTTCTTTCACACGTGTATTTGGGGACGGATATTGATCAACAATGGTTCCTGCTTCGTAAGAGCTCGAAAATAAAGTGTCAGAAACCAAGCTTTTATATCCATCTGATTTAAGAATTTTTTTCGCATGCGGAAGAGATTTTCCCTTAACATTCACCATATAACGGCCTTCCGACATACGAACATATTTTGGCATAACAATCATATTAAAAAGCAGAATCATTAGAAGAGTTAAACCTGCAAAAATAAAAATATAACTACTGATTTTTTGTATCATTTTCTTGTGATTTTTACGGCGAACATTCCATCAACGCCATGGATATGTGGAAAGGTTTGGAGACACCCATTATCATTCATCCATTCATCTGGGAGTGAAGATGTTTCAATGACCAACTGAAATTCAGGCTTTAACTTAAGAAACTGTTCCATCACCATCCAATTCTCTTCCGGCTCTAATGAACACGTTCCATACACCAAAGTTCCTCCCAGATTTAAAAAATCAGACATATGATTTAATATATGAAATTGAAGTTTTGCCATTTCTAAAATATGTTCAGGTTTTCTTCGCCAACGGATGTCAGGTTTTCTACTCAAAACCCCAGTTCCTGTACAGGGCGCATCAATTAAAATTTTATCAGATAGTGGGAAATCATCTTTTGTAGCATCTTTCACCTCCCAATGAATATTTTTTTTCCCATGGCGTTCAAAATCTTTTTTTCCTCTTTCCACTCTTGATGGGATAAGGTCATAAGCTAAAACTTTTCCCGATTCGCCTACTTTTTCAGCCAAAAATAGGGATTTAGTTCCCGGCGCTGCACAAACATCAATTACAGTTTCACCCTGTTTTGGGTCCAGAAATTCAACGATAGCTCCCGCGGCTGGATCTTGTATCGAGATTTGTCCTGACCTAAATAATTCAGTAAATAATATTTTCCCAGCTCCCGAATTAATTTTTAAAAAAGGAGATGAAATTGGCGTCGATTCAATATCTAATTTATTCAGTTTATGATTGATTTCATCAAGGCTATTTTGGTTTAAATCAACACGAATAAATGTTTTGGGAGATTGGCTCATCCGTTTTGCTAATTTAATAAATCCATTTTCACCGAATTGTTTTTTCCAACGATTTTGGATCCATTTCGGTAAAGAGTGCCATTTCAGCTTTTTTTGAAATGGGACAGACCAATCAGAACTTTTCTCTTTTGTACGAATCAGATTCCTGAGTACTGCATTGGTCAACCCTGAAGCTTTTCTATTTAACAAGGCTTTTGTGAGATTGACTGAAGAGTCTACAGCTGCATATTCTGGAATATTTTCATCATACAGGATTTCATAAAAACCAACTCTTAATATGGATTTCAGTGTTGGATTGAGTCTCTCCATTTTTCGACCCGAAATTTCTTCAATTAATAAATCCAATCGATCTTTAAGTCTAATAATTTCATTTGTAAGAACCATAGCTCGGGATCGAGAAAGTATTTCAGGTTTTGTTTGAGAAAAAACCAATTGCCGAACTTGACTTAATTGCTCATTCTTCTGTTCAAATCGGTTTAAAATTTTAACAGCCAAATAACGTGCATCTTGTTTCATGAGCCTAAACAATTCCCTTTTTGAACTTCAAACCCTCTTAAAAAATCAACTGTTTTCATTTTCTGCTTTCCCGGGGCTTGAATTTCTATTAGACTTAAAGCACCCTCACCTGTTGCAACAGTAATTGCATGATCAATTTTAATTATTTCGCCTGGAATACCCGTTGAACTTTCCATTACTTTGGTTTTATAAATACGGATATTTTTACCATTCAATTGAGTTGACATACCAGGACGTGGGGAAAGTCCACGAATCCAATTATGGATTTTTTTTGCGGACCAAGTCCAGTCAATGATAGTCATTTCTTTTGATATTTTAGGAGCAGATGTTGCAAATTCATTATTTTGTGGTCTAGCTGATATTGTTGAATTTTCTAATCCATTGAGCGCATCAACCACCAAATCTGCACCAGCATTACATAATCTCATTCCCAAAATTAACATAGTGTCATTTGGCTCAATTCCCATTTCCATTTGAAGTAAAATATCACCCCTATCCATTTTTGAAACAATTTGAAATACAGTAACACCTGTCTTTTCATCCCCATTCATTAAAGCCCATTGAATAGGACCAGCTCCCCGATATTTTGGCAATAAAGATGCGTGAAGATTTAGGGCGCCATATTTGGGAAGCTCAATTAAAGATTTTGGTAAAATTCGATAAGCAACAACAACAAATATATCTGGACGTAATTCAGTTAATTGATTAAAAAGCTTTTCTGATTTTAATGAATCAGCTTCAATCAGCAGTAAATTATTTTCTCTTGAAAACAGACCAACGGGTGAATGCTTTAACTGTCTTCCTCGTCCCATTGGTTTGGGTGTATTAGATACAACACCAACCAATTCATGATTAGATTTAATTAATGCTTTTAAAGTTGGAAGAGAAAATTCAGGATTTCCCATGAAAATAACGCGCATCAATTTTCTCCTGAACTATATTGGTATAAACGATTAAAGTACAAACCCCTTTTTACTCACTTTGGATTTTAGTCGCTTATTAGAATTTTCCGTAAGGTCTCGGAGCTCTTTTTTATATTGGATTCGTTCAGCTTGACTCACACGGTCTACTATAAACTTCCCCTTTAAATGATCCATTTCATGTTGAATTGCACGAGATAATAATCCTGTAAATTCTTCTTCATGCCATGTTTCGTCTAGAGATTGATATTTTAAGGTGACTCTTTCGGGTCTAAGTACATCGAGGGAAATCCCAGGTAAAGATAAACATCCTTCTTGGAAAAATTCTTCATCTCCATCTTTAGATAAAATTTCACCATTAATAAAAACATGTGACTCTTCTTCGTCTGTGTGGGTTATATCAATAATAAACAAATTCAAATCCAATCCTACTTGATTGGCAGCTAAGCCAATACCATCTGCTTCATACATGGAATCAAACATATCATCTATTACATTTTCCAAATTCGAAAAATCAGATACTGAATCACATATTTTACGGAGGATCGGATCTCCATAATGAACGATATCCATTACAGCCATTAGGATTGTTCTAATTCCGTATCTTTTACTTGTTCAGCTAAACCAGTAATGGCAGTTTTATTAATTGTAATATTCGTATTGTTATCCACTTTTACTATGGCAATCCGACCTTTTTCTTTGAAACCTTGTATCGTTCCATAAATGCCGCCCATTGTGATGACTTTATCACCTTTTTTTAAGTCATCTCGCATGGTGTTTTTTTCTTTTTGGCGTTTGGTTTGGGGACGAATCATGAGAAAATAAATGATAAACATGATTAAGATGAAAGGTAAGAATGCGACGATTCCGCCTCCACCTTGGCCCGGTTGTGCTACTGCGTATAAAATATCCACTGTCTTTCCTTAATTAATTGGGACTGAAATTACCTTTTCTTTGAAAAGAACTCAATGCCTTCAATGTTATGAATGATAAATTTATTAAGCTAAATTACTTTTATGAATTTTATAAATTTCTAATGAATCAATTTTGAAGATGCATAAAAAATAATATTCTTTTTTAAATTTTGGTTATTCCATCTAGGTGTTCAAATACTACTTCGAACTCTAGTCTTATATTTCAAAAACAGGCATATAGATAAGTTTCTATTTCTCAAAACTATTAATAATAACGTAAATGAAAAGAAATAAATCAATAATTATACTATTCTATTTTTTTCCATTATTCCTAATTGGACATTTGGCATATGCATTAATCGTCAGGGAACCATATCCTTCATTAATGATGCCTGGATTTTCTAAAATTGATACCGACGGAAAAGAATACAAACTAACTGATTTTAATTTTATTGTTCAAGCAGGTAGTAAAATTGATACAGTAAACTTAAAAAACTTAGCTTACCCCTTATCAAAAATAGCTCTGAGTAGGGCAATTGATTTAGCATATTTTGGAAATGATTCAGAAAAGAACTATAACAGTATTCAGAATAAGTATTATTCAATAATCAAATTATTTATTGGCGAAAAATATTATAGAAAATATATCATTGCCATAAGACATCCTCAATTGAATAAAAGCCAAAAAGACCAATTTACTCGATGGGTAATAAAAAGGATTAGTGATAATAAAAATATTTATAGCTTTAGTGTTATTCTCGAAAAAATATTAATCACTAGGGACTATAAATCGAATTCTATAATAAGAAAAAAAGTAATCAACCAAGTTAAATTATAATATGATAACACGATTGAAACAATTTTATGAGAAATGGATATTTAATGCTTATTTATGCACATCTTCTCAGCTCGGATTATTTCGAATAGCCTTTATATTCATACTGATATTTTTCGTTGGTGTCCCACAATTTTCAAATAAAATTATTAATTTTCCTGATGGGTTCTATAATCCACCTCCTTTCTTCGGGCAGATTTTTTCTGATATTCCTCCAATCCTTTATTTTAGAATTACTGACATCATTCTTTATTTAGGATTCTTTTGTACACTTATTGGTCTATTTACTAAGGTAAGTGGAATTACCTCTGCATCATTAACCATAATAAATTTTGGATTTATATTTAGTACTGGAAAAATTGATCACTCATTTATTCTTTGGTTTACACTTTTTATAATGTCATTTTCAGGCTGGGAGAAAAATTTCAGTATAGATAGCATAATTTTCAATACAAAAAATATCAAAGTTCAAACCTGGCTATTTTCTTTGTTATCTCTGAGTTTGGGGTTTGCCTTTTTCACTGCAGGGTTAATTAAATTAATTTCTGGATGGCTTGGAACTGCTGACTCTATGGTCCGTGCTTTCTTTTTACGTAATTATTACGTTCAACAAAAACAGGAATATTTGGCGAATTTTTTTGAGAATTTAAATTTTCAATTATTTTGGGAAATTGGTGACTGGTTTACCGTATTTTTTGAAATCGGTTTTTTGGCAGTAGTCTTCCAGGTCTCTTTATTTCGTTTTTTTACTTTATTAGCAATTTTTTTCCACGGCATGGTAATGCTTATGATGAATATCTCATTTAGTGCATACTTTTCAGTTTATCTTTTATTTTGGACGCCTTTAATTCCAAATAAAATAGTAATTAAGATACAAGATACCTTTCATAAATTAACTCAAAACAGAACAAGGTTATTAATTACAATATTAATACTATTTATTTTTTATTCTGTACGTATCGCTTTTAATGAACACGTATATTCAATATTTAGAGATGCTCTTATACTTTGTACTTTTATTATGAGTCTTTATATATTTATAATTAAACCCAAAATACTTTTTTTAAAATCAGGAAATCAAATTGAGACAAGTATCATTAAATTTGATGGCGTTTGTAATTTATGTAACGGCTTTGTTCAATTTGTAATTAACCGAGATAAAAGTGCCCACTTCAAGTTTTCAACTTTACAAGACAGTTATGATGACAAAAAAGAATTCCAAACAATAATTTTTCAAAATAATGAAGTTATATATGAAAAATCTACCGCGTTTCTTGAAATAGCAAGAAAGCTAAAAGGGCTATGGCCATATTTATATTTATTTATATTAATACCAAAACCTATAAGAGATTTTATTTATTCAATTATTGCTAAGAATCGTTATCACTGGTTTGGAAAAAGAGAAATTTGTATGATACCGACTCCTGAATTAAAAAATCGATTTATTTTATAAATAATTCTAAAAATATAAAGATTTTAAAATTAGTTCATATCTAGACCTACTTGATTATAGGCAAGCCTGATTTTCTCATCTTCAGGCTTAGAATCAAATTCGTCATTCAGCACGTGATCTATGTTGGAAAAATCATTTAATAAATCCCATTCCTTATGTCCGAACAGATCATCGTAAAGAACAATATTCTTGACCGCGATTAGGTTTGTTCTAATTCTGTATCTTTTAATTTTTTAGATAAATTTGCAATGGAGTTCTATTGATCGTAATATTTATGTTAATACCAATTTGAATGATAGCTTGATTACCTTTTTTACTCGTAGAACCTAATGGGCTCAATCATTTAATTATGTAATAATTTGGAACTAAATTTCTTGTGGAGATATTTATGAGTACAAAGAGTTTTATTCAATTATTATATATTTTATCATTCGTCTTATGCCAAAATAGAGTTCTGGTTTTAGACGGTGTAGATGACTATATAAGCATAGTAGTTAATACACCTGCATTTACCATTGAAGCTTGGAAAAATATGAATGGTGCTGGTGGTAGTACTAATGAAAATAATCCAATTTTCCTTCAAAGAAATGAAACCACTGGCAATGGACACACAATGACGGGATTAAAATCTGAAACGAATGCTTATTCGAATCAAAATGCAGGATTTACTATTCGAGGCTCAGATAATGCCACACAAACTATTTTTTCATCTGGTAAAGAATATAACGAATGGCACCATTATCCATGTGTTGTAAAATCTGACTCATTCAGATTTTATATATACGGAGATTTAGTCGGATCGATGGAAAACCTTCAAGATGGAGTTTATAACCAAAATATTGAGCATACGGCAATTGGACGGCTAAGGTTCAATGGAGTAACTCGATGAACGTTTAATGTATGGATTGATGAAGTTCGGAGCTAGAATTATCCACGATCTCAAGATGAAATCCTTGAAACTATGGATACACCCTTGACCGGAAATGAGCATGGACTGGCTGCCTTATGTAATTTTGATGATGGAACACCTTCAGACATAACTGGGAACGGTAACGATGGATATTACCAAGGAAATGCGACCACCATAGATGATAATTTTTTTGGGTCCTGTGTATTAGATGGAGACCTGAATGGGGATGAAATTGTAGATATAGTTGATCTTTTTTTAACAGTGGACTTTATACTGGAAAGAAATCCACAGCCTTTTTTCTTTTTTTGTGCTGATATTTCTGAAGATGAAGAAATCAATATAATGAATATTATTTTCATCCTTAATATCATCATTAATAATAGATAATCTTAAATTACTCTACCCTATTTTAATTAAGACAATTTCCATCCACTAAAATTATGATCTAGTTTTAGATGGTGGAATTGTTCTTAACAGAACCAGTTAACTTGACATTCCCTATAATTTATTAAAGTGAAATTTCAATAATCGTCCCATTTTCAGCGGTTGATTCTACCACATAAAGTTTTCCTTCATGAATTTCCTCCACTATACGACTTGACAGGGAAAGTCCCAACCCCCAACCAGCCTGTTTTGTACTAAACCCCGGACGAAAAATATTTCGCCAATCTTTTTTAGGTATTCCTTTTCCGTTATCTTGAATTCGAATTTTAATTCCATCCTTCTCTTTTCGTAGCGATACAGAAACTAAGCCATCATTTCGATCTATAGCATCAATTCCATTTCGAATGATATTCTCAATTGACCAAGCCAACAATGACCCATTTGCCTGAATCGAAATTCCAGCTTGAATATCATTAATCAATTCTACTTTTTTTCCAAGAGTTGGCATTCGAATTGCGAGATAATCCACAATACGTTGAACGCGTTCTGACAAATCCAAAACTTCAAAATCTGATTTAGACCCCATTTTACTAAATCGTCTGCCAATTTGTTGTAATCTCTGAAGATCTGCTTCCATTTCAGGAATTATTTCTCCAGTTTTTTCTGGATGCTCTTTCAACCAATCTACCCAACCCATAAGGGCAGAAACAGGTGTTCCCAATTGATGAGCTGTTTCTCGAGCCATTCCAATCCAAATATGCCTTTTTTCATAATTACGAATAAATGAAAACCCCTTAAATCCTAGAAAAATAAATAAGGTGATTGAGGCGATTTCTATGTATGTCCACCACTGCAATTTCTGAACTATCGAAGAATCACCATAATGTAAATATCCAAATGTTATTTCTCCCACAGAACTATCCTTATAAACCAAAGGAATGGATTGATTTAATTTATCCATTGCCTTCATAAAGCGAATCCTCTCTTTTTTAGTATCGACAGTTCCTGGCAAATTTCTCCACATTTGTGGACTATGATTTACATCAGTCTGAATAAGAGGAAATTTTACTTTTGTTATAATATTTTCAAATACAAAATCCAAATTAGCATCATTATCATCTTGAACTGTATTTGCAATTATTTCTGCATAGAGACGAACAATTTGGCGATTATCTTTTCGCAATTCAGTAATAAGAGATTGAGTATATGTCAGTAATGCAATAATCAGTGCTATTCCTAAAATGAATAACCCTGCTTTTATATTACCGGTATGACGATAAAATTTCATTCAATAATTGCATTAGTTTTTGGCTCTTTCCAAATGATAAATCCCAAACCAAACAAAATAATCAATAAGGACGATCTAGATAAAATTCGAGTTTTTTTCCATGGACCATCATTATAATAAAAAACCACTTCAGCTTGACCGGCAGGAATATCAATTCCTCTTAAAACATGGTTCGTTTGATAAATTTCAGTTTCTTCGCCATTTACTGTGGCAACCCAACCGGGTTTATAATAGATTTCGGATAAGACTAAAAAACCACCTGATTCAGATTCTGAATCCATTTCAATTCTGTTCTCGTGTCGAGAACGAATTGTAACTGAACCTGTTCTAAATTGAGATTTTGGTTCACCCTTATACCCCACAACGACTGCATCATTCGCAGGATTAAATCTTGTTAAAAGAGTACTCATTAACGATTCTCTTTGAGTTTCGACTGAGTTCACCTGTCCAACAATCCAAGCTTTTGGGAGAGATTTTTTATTTTGGTAAAGCCCCATATTTTGATTCACTTGAATAAAATCAGGGTTATTAATTTTTTTTCGTGTGACGACATATTTCACATTTAACATATTTAAAATATGAGGTTTACTAAACCCTTTTGCATCCATTAAATCTTGGTAGTTCCGAAGTTTTATGGGGCGATATCCCCCAATGCTTTCCAAATTCCAGTAACTGTATTTATTTGAATTAAACTCATCCGCTGGGAAAATTCTAAAATGATCTTTATCTTTCATTAAGTAATCAACAACATTGGATTTTTGAAAATTAAGATCCATATTTTTAGCAGGTTTTAGATTTAGAAACTCTTGACTAACAACCCAAATATCCAATACAGCAATCCCAATTATTAAGCTCGCAAATACTTCTTTATTTATTTTTTTCTTATGAAAACTCCAAACAAGTCCCAAAATAGAAGAACTAACTGCCAAAGCTAACAACAATCCTTTTTGAAATAATTCTATGCGAACATTAAGAATTTGAGAAATAATACTCGGGTTATATCGCGCATCCTTGGGACTACTAAAATCAAAGATAGCTTCGCCTATCAATAATAGAATTAAGGTTAAACTAAAAATTCCACCGGCAACATACATGCTCTTTTTTAGTGCATCTTTCTTATCAACATAATTTATGAATGTATCCAGCCCTTTTGCTGCTAACATAGGAATTGTTAATGCGAGCAATACATAAATCATGGATGGAATTCGAAATTTGGCAAAGAATGGTAATATAGAAAAAAATGGTTTAAACAGAATTGGGAAAAAAGAACCAAAGCCAGTGATGAGTGCTAATAGAGTTGTACTCCATAAAAACCATTCAAACTTATCAGGCTTTTTGAGTAAAGTGCCAAGAATAGCAAATATGATAGCTACCAAGCCCAAATAATGAGTGGATTGTGTGAAAGGCATAAATCCCCTATAAGATGCGGATTTTATATCTTGCGTGGAAAAGTTCTGTAACCCATAATGATAAGGATATAAAAATGAAACCGTTTCTTTAGGGTGAAACGACCATTGCGTTGCATAATTCCAGGATGCCCCCGATTCTGTTTCTCCCGTTTGATCTAAAACAGATTTAGCGCCACGATTAGACTCATTTTGAAATTTAAAAATATCAATATAAGGATCTGAAACCATGAGCAAGGCTATGACTAATCCAGCTAAAATTCCACCTAAAGCCCCAGCACTTTTTTTAATTTCAAATGATTTATCCTTGAAAGATGCCCCCAATTCCCATACCCAATAAAATCCAATCACCATCCAAGTATAATACACAATTTGTGGGTGATTCGCCCATAATTGTAATGCCGATACTAAGGACAAAAACAATATAGATTTTAAGGTTGGTTTTCGATTCATCTGTAATGCCCCCATTAACACCCAGGGAATAAATGCCATGGCAAAGATTTTATTCATGTGGCCAGCATTGATCAATCCAAAAGTATAAGGAGTTAAACATGAAACCAAACCGGCAAAAATGGATGCTAAAATTGAAACATTAATTTGTCTCAATAAATAAAATAACCCCAAACCGCTCAATGTCAAATAGAACCAGATTTTAATACCACGATTAAAAAATAATAGATTTAAAATAGTTTTAGATGGATCCCCGGGTGTATAAATGTACCCACCATAGGATGGCATTCCGGAAAAAAGGTTTGGGAACCACTGAGGAAATTCATCTGTTGACTCCTTGACTGATTCGGTCCATTTTGCAATAGGTTTATGCGCAAGGAGGTCTCCAGCTAATGGAACGTGATTGAAAAAAACAAGTTTTAATAAAAAAGACCCAACAATAATTGGGAATAGGAATAGGATATATTTTTTCATTTATTAACTCCAAATTTATCTGGCTTTTCTGCAATGATAAATAAATGTGTTTTTACCCTTGGAAATAATATTTCAATAAGATCTGTCGTAAAGTTTTTTAATATTTTGCCTAATGTTACACCTTCACGTGTTTTAGTTGAAAACCGTAATATCTCGATATTAATAAAACCACAATCGGAAAGAAAATCTATCATTTCTTTTACTGTATATTCTCTTATATGTCCCAT